>ERZ650304.887-NODE-887-length-12823-cov-5.416745_pt1 | contig 12823 bp, 11 predicted proteins | sample MGYA00376240_ERZ650304 | MGnify/ENA primary metagenome ERZ650304 (study PRJEB26733, sample SAMN07839271) | wastewater metagenome | biome: small river; feature: stream; material: water | place: USA: North Carolina | collected 2016-03-01 ...
CCCGCTCGACGCACTGACGGACGAACATCTCGCCGGCGGCAGCGACCTTCTCGGTCTCCTTCTTGCCGAGGATCCGGCGAACGTCGTCGGCCTCGTTGAGGCTGTAGCCGCCGAGCACCTGGCACGCCGCCATCACCTGCTCCTGGTAGATGATGCAGCCCTGGGTCGGAGCGAGCACTCGCTCCAGGCGGGGGTCGACGAAGGCCACGTCCTCCTGGCCGGCCCGCCGGCGGAAGTAGGCGGCGGTCAGCCCGGATCGGGTGGGTCCGGGGCGGACGAGCGTGATGACATCGGCGAGGTCGGAGACGGAGCGGGGCTGGAACTGCTTGCACAGGCGCGTGCAGGCGTTGGTCTCGATCTGGAACATGCCCATCGTGTGGCCGATCCCGATCTCGTCCCAGACCATCGGATCGCTGTACTGCTCGTTCGTCCACGAGTAGATGTCGATCTTCTCGCCGTGGTGCTCCTCGATGAGGTCCAGGCAGGCCTGGAGCGTGTCGAGCGTGCGCAGCGTGAGGAGGTCGAACTTCACGAGGCCCAGCTCTTCGAGCGCCTTCATGTCGAACTCGCTGATGGGCTGGTTCGACTCCTCCGAGGAGCGCATCGGGTAGCGGTCGGTCAGCGGCTCGTCGGTGGCGATCACCATGCCGGCGGCGTGGCGGGCGTAGGTCTGGAGCCGGCCTACGAGCGCCTGGCACTCAGCGAAGATCGTGGGGTACTTCTCCCGGAACGGCTCCAGCAGCTCGCCGGCCTGCTCCCACAACTGGTCCCACGTCAGGCCCTTGCCGGCGGTGCCCGCCTCGGCCGCTTCGATGATCTTGGCGATGGCGTCGATGTCGGGGTAGTGCAGGTGCTCGATCGTGGGCTTCAGCACTCGGGCCATGGCCCGGACGATGCCCCGGTTCTTCAGGCGGGTCTGGGTCCCCACTCGCATGACGTACTCAGCGCCCCAGCGCTCGGTGCAGTAGTCCTGCATCTGGTCACGCCGCGAGGTGGGGTAGTCCACGTCGAAGTCCGGGAGGGCGTCACGCCCCTCGGTGAGGAAGCGCTCGAACATCAGGTCGGCCTCGACGGCGTCGACCTCCACGATGCCGGCGAGGTAGGCCACGAGGCAGCCCGCCCCGGACCCACGGCCCGGACCCACGAGGATGCCCTTGCTCTTGGCGTAGTTCACCTGATCGGCGACGATGAGAAAGTAGCCGCAGAAGCCCTTGTCGATCAGCAGGCGCATCTCACGCTCGAAGCGGGCGAAGTAGACCTCCTGGCTGTCCCTCTTGCCGACCGTGCGGCGCTCCCAGTTGCGCATGCAGAGGTCGATGAGGCGGTTCTTGTCCAGCTCGGCGAGAGCGGCCCGCAGAGCGTCGGGATCGCCGGCGGTCGCCTCCTCGATCTCCTTGTCGGGCCGGCTGAAGACGGGAGCGACGACCTTGCCCTTCACCTCGGCATGGCAGCGGTCGGCCACGACGAGGGTGTTCTTCATGGACTCGGAGACGACAGACTCGGGGAGGTACGAGAGGTTCTGGCGGACCTCGGCGGCGGTCATCATGTGGTACTGGTGATCGCCGACGAAGAGGTCGGCGTCATCGCTGCCACCCACGTCCTTGCCGGTCTGGGCGGCGATCCACACGCGGTGGCTGTGCTGGTCCTCCTTGCAGGGGTAGTGGCTGTCGACGACGGAGATGAGCGGGAGGCTGAAGTCGTTGGCCAGGCGGACCAGCTCGACGTTGACCTTGCGCTGCTCCTCCATCTGGTTCGTGTGCAGCTCGACGAAGAGGGCGTCGGGGAAGGTGCTGCGAAGACGGGCCATCTCGGAGCGGGCAAGCTCCTCGTCGTCGTGGAGGATGGCCTGGGAGATCGGCCCCCGCAGGCAGGCCGTCGAGGCCATGAGTCCTTCGTTGTGGCGCTCCAGGGTGTCCCAGTCGAGCCGGGGCCGGCCGTAGAAGCCCTCGATGTTCGCCTCGGTGTCGGCACCCCAGAGGTTGGCCAGGCCTCGCTGGGTCTCCGCCCACAGGATGAGGTGGCGGTAGTCGCCGAGCACGATCGCGCCGTCGCCCTTGATGTCGGGGTTACCCCGCCTGTGGCGGTCGTTGGTGAAGTTGGCCTCCATGCCGAAGATGGGCTTGATGCCCGCCTTGCGGCAGAGCTTGTCCAGCTCGGGGTGCGAGGCGCAGTAGCCGTGGTCGGTGATGGCCAGAGCGGGCTGGCCGTCGGCAACGGCCTCACGCACCAGCTCCTCGACCTTCGAGAGGCCGTCGAGAGGGCTGTACTCGGAGTGGACGTGGAGGTGGACGAACTCGCCCGACGACTCGACGGGTTCCGGCTGGAGATCGGCAGCGACGGGAGCGCTCGATGCGGAGGCCTCGATCATCTCCCGGTAGCTCGGTGGGTGGTCGTGGAAGCGGTCGACCGAGAACTCGTACACGCCGTTGAGCGCATCGCTGAGCCTCGACTCCATGAAGCGCTCGGCGAGGATCCAGCCGTAGCCGTCGACGTTCGGCACGATGATGGCCGAGGCACCAGAGGAGTGGGCGATGGCCCAGTAGTGGGCGCGCACCTCCTCCGCCCCGGAGAGGACGATGCGCATCCCGTCGTCGTCTTCGACGAGGCAGAGGCGCGGGAAGGTGCGACCTTCGACCGTGATGGTCGACGAGTCGTCGTAGGACTCGATCAGTCGGTACATGGGTGGGTTCCTAGCGGCGTCGAGGGTCGACGAAGTCCGTCAGGGGTCCGGGCGGAGGGAGGGGTGCCCGGCCCCTGACGGGCCTTCGATCGGGTGGTTCAGCCGAAGTCCTGCATGCCACCGGCGGCGGCAGCAGCAACGGGCGTCTCCTCGCCGCCCGGCTTGTAGGAGCGGACCCGGTCGGCGATGTCCTTGGCCGTGGCCGAGGCCTCGGTGGCCGGAGCGGCGTCGTTGCTGGGCTTCTCCTGCTGCTCGGCCGGAGCGCCGTCGGTCGCCGTCTCGGCGGTGGCCTCGGGCTTCTTGCCGGGCAGGTTCTCGACGCGGGTGTCGAAGAAGCGGGTGTAGTAGTCGTGGCTCGCCTGCTCCATGACGATGGCGGGCAGGTCCGGCAGGTCCGGGTAGCGCTCCTCGATCAGCCCCGGCTTGCGGAGGTCGAAGAGGCTCGTGTTGTTGAGCGCCACGATGGCGTAGTCGGTGTCGGTGCCGGTGCCCTTGCGGGTCACGACGAAGTCGGTGTTGAGCACCGTCTCGAAGATGTCGGCGTGGTCCTTCAGCGTGGTGAAGAAGTTGCTGTCGGCCTGGTTGACGAGGATGATCGCCTTCTCGGGCGTCGTGGTCTCGTTGCCGTCCTTGTCGGTCCGGGTCACGTCGCGGGTGGCGTCCTTGAAGCCGACGATCTTGCCCTTCTTGTTCGGGCCACCCAGGGCCTCGGAGCCGTCGCCCATGACCGGCTCACGGAGGCACGCCAGCGCCCACGTCTTGCCGTTGGGGTTGTGCGGCTTGCCGTCCGGCTTCTTCATGTGGTCGCAGATGAAGCAGCCGTCGTCGAGGCCGTCGTTGAGGTACTCGGCGATGGTCAGGCCGGTGCCGTCGGGCTTCTTCGCACCGGGGAGGATGGTCTTGCGGCAGACCGCACCGCGGGTGCTCGACCAGTTGCCCTCGTAGGGCTTGCCGTCGGCCTTCTTCTCGGGCTTCGGCTTGGTCTTCACGAAGCTGTGCTGCTGGACGACGATCCAGCCGGGGCGCTGCACGCCGGCCTCGTCGACGAACGGGTAGGCGTCGATCAGGAAGCGGATGTACTCCTTCTTCCCGTCCTCGATCGAGAGGTAGGGGACGCGGTCGGGGAAGTTGCCCCCGCCGCTCTTGGACTGCTTGGCCGACTCGTCCGCTCCCTGGGAGAAGAGGTCGAAGTTCGGCTGGGCCGTGGTGGTCTCGGGATCGCTCATGGCGTTGGGTTGTTCCTTCTTGTGGTTTCCGGGGATGGTGGCTGCTACGCCACCGTTGCTCGGGAGACCGCCAGCTCAGCCAGGGCCTCCAATGGCTCCTCATCCTGGTGGAGGAGGAACACGGGGACAGAGTACGCAGGGGGTGTGACAACCTCGAAGGGTTGGTCGGTGGCCCCATGCCACCCGACGGCAATCTGGTGGATGCCCCTCTGTCGGAGGAATCCGCTCAGGTGCGCTCGCCACGTTGCGAGAGCACAACCGTCGCGTCGGTTGCTCTGCCACAGGTAGTAACTCGCCTGTGGTGGTGGGACATCCTTGCCGAGATCCTCGTCGGCGTCAAGACCGCCTGAAGTATCCCTAACCCGAATAGCCCGATCAGCGTCCAGGTACCTGAGGTCGTCGGTCCGGCCCTGGTCTCGGAGCCTCTTCTCCATGGCCTCGCGCACGAAGCAGTCGAACAGGAGCTGAGGCGGCTGGAGGCTGTCGTAGTAGGCCCGCCGCTGGCGGTTGCCGAGGCACTTCATGGCGACCGTGAGCCGGCGGCTGTTCTCGCCGTCCCGAACGTAGAACGCTCGGACCAGCTCGGGGAGCCTGGCATCGGTCGGCACGCCCAGGTCGGCGTAGTAGCGGTTCACGTCCCAGACGTAGGGGCGGTAGGGCACCAGCTCCTCGGAGGTCGACGTGAGAGGGCTGTAGCCCGACTCGACGAGCTGGAGGGCCTGGGCGCGCTGGTCGTGCAGCGCTGGCGTGGTGCGGCCACAGCGGACGCACAGGCCCTCGATCCCGATGGGCTGGAGCCTCCAGGCGTCGTCGAGGTCGGGACGGCGGCAGCCGGAGCAGATCCAGACGGTGTCCTTCGGCTGCCGGATGTACATCAGGCAGGAGGGCCGTCGGCCTCGGTGTTCTCGACGACCAGCTCGGCCGCGTCCTTCGTGGTCCATCCGTCATCGTCGGAGCCGGCGGTCTTGGTGCCGTCGCCTTCGGCTTCGGTGACGGCCTGGTCGGGTGCAGTTCCGGTCTTGCGCATCTCGGTCTGGTACTCCTTCATTCGGGTCAGGGTTCGCTCGGTGAGCTTGACGAGGGCGTCGACCTGCTCGGGCGAGCAGCCGTGGACGTTGAGGCCCGCCTCGACGGTACCGCCGCGCCGTGCAGCCGTGGTGGCGTCGAAGACCACGAGGTGCAGCTCGGCGTTCATGCGGCCTTGGCCCACTTCTGGAGTTCGGCCGGGCGAGACCAGACGCTGAAGGGGATCGCCTCATCGAGGAGGGCGAGGTAGGTCTCGTCGTCCATGTCGGCAGGATCGGCTGCCCAGGTGGACGGGACGACCCAGACGGAGCTGTAGGACTCCAGGGCGTCGCCGACGGTCTCGGTGGCCTTCCAGCCGGCGGTGTCGTTGTCGAACCAGAGGATCACGCGCTCGTGCATCGAGAGCTGGCGGATCTGGCTGTCGTTGACCTCGGCCCCGAAGGTCGCCTCGATGTGGTGGTCGAGGTGGTGGTGCTTCGAGAGCACGCTCATGGGGGACTCGACGACGATGGCGCAGCGGGACTTCGCCTCGTAGTTGTAGATGGTCGAGTCCTTCGGGAAGTCGGGGCTGTTCTTGTACTTCGGCCCGTCGCCCGAGAGGCGGCGGGTCTGCCAGCCGACGAGGTTGCCCCGCCAAATGTGCGGGATCACGATGCGGTCGGTCTCGGGGTTCCATCCGACGTGGAAGCGCTGGAGCGTGGCCTCGGGGATCCTGCGCTGATCGGTCATGTACGGGTGCAGGAAGTACCAGGGCTTCAGCACGTCCATGCTCATCTTGGGGATCGGGACGTGGCCGTCGGCGCTCTTGCCGTAGACGGCGTCGAAGAAGTCCAGGAGGGCGCTCAGTGGCTGCTCGTCGGCCCCGGTGCCGGTCTGTTCGGCCAGCCAGTGCTGGGCCTGCTCGGAGCTGGTGCCACGGCACACGCCGATGTACCAGAGGAGGCCACCCGAGGAGCCGCACGAGAAGCAGTTGTAGGTGAGCTTCTTGTAGTTGAGGCTGGCCGAAGGCGACTTGTCGGCGTGCCACGGCAACGAGCACGAGTGGATCAGCTCGCCCTTGCCGGTGGTGGTGACCGAGGTGACGCCGAACTCGGCGAGCAGCGTGCGGCAGAGGTGCTCCTTCTCGGCCTCGGAGAGGTAGCCGGCCTCGAACGAGCCGGACTGCCGGCGGTGACCGAGCTGCTCGGGCGTGGCCTCGGCGTAGCTGAGGAAGAGGTCGGTCATGGCCCGCTCTTGACGTAGAGCGCTCCCGTTCCCGGCGGCGGCTCGACGGGGGGAGGGAGCTGCCAGACGCGCAGGGCGGGGATGCACGGGTCGTCGTAGTCGAGGGCCTTCTCCTCGTCGGTCATCGGGGCCATGTCGTGCATGGCGCAGAACTCCTTGGCGAAACCGCGCTCGATGCCCATGCTGACCCACGAGTCCCGGTCGATCTCCAGCTCGGCGATCAGCTCGATCTCGTCGTAGACCTCGATCTCCGTGACCCAGCCGATGACCTCTCCGTCCTCGGTCTTCACCGGCACATGGCGGTCCTTCGGGAGGTCGTCGGGGAGCCGGTCGCCCCCGAGGGGGATCGACACCTTGATCCTCATCGGGGGATCTCGCAGGTGTCGTTCTCGACCAAGGCCCCCTGAACACGACCTTCGGCATGCGCCTGGCGCAGGCGATCGGCCCCCGCCTGCCCGTACCCAACGAGAACCGAAGGAGCGCCAGAGTTAGCACTCGCCTTCGATCCGTCAACATGGTGGAAGAACAGTCGCCCCTCGATGAACAGCAAGACCTGCGCCTTCCTCCACACGGAGGCGAAGAACCCAATGGTCTCAGTCCGCGCAAAGATCAATGCCACTCCGCCTCCCGGATGGGATGCGAGCTTGTCAAGCCACCCCCATGTCTGCGGTCCATAGGGCGGGTTGCACCAGACCAGCTCATCCGCCTTCCATTCCGACTTCAGCCCGTCGTCGAGGACCGTGAGGTGCCTAGCTGCCGTGGGCCACGGCCGGTTCACTGGAGCACACGGGTCGAGGTCGAAGGGTCCGACAGCCTCGATGATCCCCGGAGGGGTGAGCCACTCGTCCTTGCCTCCCTTCACGGGATCATGGTGCCCTCCCATTCCTAGGCCGGTTTGACCGGCCGATACCTGTTCCCGGCTCACAACTGCACCTCGCAGGTGTCGTTGGAGCTTCGGAAGTCGATCATTGAGGTCCCCTTGGATGAGTTGCATGGCTTGCAGAGCGGCTGGATGTTGTCGATGTAATCGGACCCGCCTTCGATCAGCGGAACAACGTGATCTCGGGTCAGCGGGCGATCATCTCGACCACATGAGAGGCAGCGATGCTCATACTGCTCGCGGAGAGCGATCCACTCCTCAACGGTGTGGCTGCCCTCGGCCCCAGCGAGCCTTGCCCTCCGACGGTTCTTGTCCGCCCTCACTCGCTCGTACTGCGCTCCACCCTTCCGCCTCGGGTGATTGAACTTCTCTGGGTGGGCCTGGTGGTACTCGCGGTCGTAGGTGCGCCTCCACTCGGGATTCTTCTCCTCCCATCGGGCACGTCGAGCCTTCGACTTCTCGGGGTCGAGCTTCGGCTTCGGGCGAGTCGAGCTGTATGCGGTGCAGCACGTCTTGCACCGGGATCGACGGCACCCCCACCTCTTGTCGAGGTAGAAGTCATCGACAGGCTTCTCTAACCCGCATCCAGTGCAGACCTTCGTCACGACATCAGCTCTCGATCAGGCAGGTGTCATTCGAGCAGCCCCGCTCGCCCTCGGCCTCGCGGTCGGTGGCGTAGAGGGCGTCCATGTCGAGCGGGGTGATCTTCGCCAGCGCCTCCTCGAAGCCGGCGTCGTCGATCTTCTCGTAGGGCATCTGGGGGTAAGGGGTCTCGGCGTCGGAGGTGTCGGGACCCATGGGCAGGAAGCTCATCGACTTCATCTGACCGTCCATGGCCCGGAGGATCGAGGCGATCTCCTGCTCCTCCTCGGGCTTGAAGGTGAAGGTCGCCGAGACCATGTTGTCGGCCCAGTGCTTCTGCATGGTGGCGGCGAGGTTGACCTTCTCCCAGACCGACACCTCGCGCTCGGAGCGCACGACCGGACCGGTGGTCGGGAAGGTGACCACCACGTCGATGTCCGGGTCCTTGACCGATGGCTCGACGTGGTAGCCCGCCGCCTCCAACACGGGGACGATCGGATCGCCGACGGAGTAGCGGACCCGGCGGAGGTAGCGCTCGCCAGCCACGGGCCAGTGGACTCCGGGCGTGACGCCGGCGAGGAGGCTCACCGTGCCCGAGGGCTTGATCGAGGTCATCTTGATCGAGGGGCGGACGCCCAGCCACTCGCTGTACTGCTCGTCGCGGCTGGTGATCTCTTCGTAGCCCCGATCGGCCCACTCGCGCAGCATGGTCCAGCCGTTGCGCTCGGCGAACATGGCCAGGCCGGTCATCGAGGTGCCGATGCGGTGGTTGCGCGTCATCACCTCGTTGGTCTCGGGCCAGTGGGTCGGCAGCAGCGTGACGGCCTTGGCGTAGAGGTAGGCGATCTTCAGCGTCCGCCGGTAGTCCTCGAAGTCCTCGCAGTTGCTCGGGTAGGTCTCGACGAGCGTGCAGCACTCGCCGTCCTCCAGCGTCTGCTCGGCGCACGGGTTGCAGCCCATCGCCCGGCGGTCCTTGTCGTTGGGCGGGTCGATCATCCGGCCGTGGCTGCGCATGAGGTCGATGTAGAGCACGCCCGGCTCGCCCTTGGCGATGACCTGCTCGGCGAGATGATCGAGGTCCATGCCCACGGTGGCCATCACCGAGTTGTTGGAGAGGTGGCCCCATCCGGTGTTCATCTCGTTGCGCTCGGGGTTGACCTCCCAGTCCTTCAACTGGAGGAAGGCCTTGTCATCGGGCAGCCCCAGAGCGATCTCGGCGGAGCGCCGGACGTTGCCGGCCACGACGCAACGGCCGACGAGGTTGCCGATGTCGACGATGAGCGTCGAGGAGAGGCTCTGGCCCTCGTGCCGATCGAGGATCATGCGGAGCGACTTGTGGAGGGTGCGCAGCGGACCAGGGCCGGCAGCGGTGCCACCGAAGCGCTTGATCGGCTGGCCGGCATCACGGATGTCGTCGTAGATCAGCTCGACGGTCTCCTGGCCGGGGAGGAGGTACGAGCGCAGGAGCAGCTCGGTCGACTTGCACCAGCCCTCGCGGCTGTCCTCGATCCGGTAGGTGACCGTGGAGGGGCCGGGACGGTGGACGGTGAGCTTGCCGGCCCCTCGGGTGTCGAAGCCGACGCCGATGCCGAGCATGGACATCTCCATGAGGCGCACGAACGGAAGGGTCGGGTTGCTCGGGCCGAGCTTCTCGGTGGAGAGGAAGGCGCAGTTCTGGAGCGCTGCGCTCCCCTCCTCGAAGATGAACTTCGTGCCCATCATCCAGAGGCCGCGACCCGGCGGGGTCCACTTCATCGACCAGAGGCGGTCGTACATCTCCTCGGCCGCTCGGGCTGCCTTGTTGGCGTTCCAGGGCGTGCGGTGGGAGATGCAGTGGTCCTTCAGGATCGAGTAGGTCCCCTCGACCACGCGACGGCAGCCCTCGTGCCATCGCTCCTTCGTCCCGTCGGACTTCGTGCGGGCGTACTTGGTGAACCATGTGATCTCGCCGAGCGAGTTGCCCCCGCCGATGGGGAAGCCCCAGGGGGGCGTGCGATCGGCGTAGCCGGCGACGAACTCGTCGCTCAGCCGGAACGAGAGGTGCTCCCATTCGCCTTCGAGCTGGGTGGCGTCTTCGATGAGGGTCATTGCAGTGCTGCTCCTGGTTCAGATGGTGACTTCGCTGTGGACCTCGATGAGGCCTGCTTCTGGCTGCCAGTCCAGCTCCCAGTGACGGTTGGGAGCACGGCGACTGGCGAGGGTCTGGAAGAGGACGCGCCGGGCGATCTTCTGGTCGTTCGAGGAGTACATCCCGAAGACCCAGTCGGCGGTGCGCTCGACCTCAGCCGCTTCGGCGAGGTGGTACATCTCCAGGTGGCCGACCTTGTCGGCGGACTTCTGGCCGTCACGGTTCACCTGATGGGCGAGGATGCACGACATCGGGTGGTGACCCGTGGAGATCATGCCCTTCAGCCGGTGGAGGGCGTCGCCGATCTGGCGATCGCGCTTGCGGTGATCGGTGAGTCCCCGCTCGACCTCGACGAAGGTGAGCTGGTCGATGATGAGCGTGCCGGCTTCGAGCATGGTGGCCTCTCGGACCATGTGCTCGAAGGTGCGGGAGCCGAGGTCAGGCTGGAGCACCCAGAGGGGCACGTCCCACTTCTTCATGTCGGAGACCCAGTCCCGGACGGCCTCGACCTCTTCAGGGGTGCAGATGCCGCGCTGCCAGCGAGTCGAGTCGACGCCGACGGCGAGGCAGGCCATGCGGTCGACGGTCATGTCGACGGAGTTCTCCAGCGTGTTGACCACGACGGGACGGCCGGCCTTGTGCTCGGCCAGGGCGGACCAGCCGAGGCCGTAGCTCTTGCCGGTCTTGGGCGGGGCGGCGAGGATCGCCAGCTCCCCCTCGTGGATCCCGTAGGTGAACTTGTCGATCTCTTCGAGACCGAGCTGAGCACCGCGGAAGTCGGCCCGGTGCTCCTGGCGCTCCTCGTACCGGCGCAGGGCGTCGTCGGCGACCTCGCGCACGTCGACCCGGAAGCGCTTCGGCTTCATCGAGACGGCGAGCATGGTCAGCTCGGTGGCGGCGGCGTCGAGGATCTCGATGCGGTCGCCGGTCTCGGCGGCAGCGAGGTCGGTGGCCATCCGCCGGTTGAAGGCCTGACCCTCCTTGTAGACGTAGGTGCCCTTCAGATCCTCGATGGCCCACTCGATCGAGTCCTCCGGCTCCTCGTCCATCGGGACCTCGTGGTCGTCGAGGATCTCGCCGAAGGTGGTCTGGTTGACCTCGACCTCCCGGAGCGCCTGGAGGCTCGGGGCCTTCTGCCGTCCGCTCTCGAAGTAGTAGTCGACCGCCCAGACGATGATGTCCCGGAACGACTCGGTGGGGATGACCTCGGCAGGCAAGCCCTGGTCCACGAGCACGCCCAGCGAGTCGATGTCGACGAGGTGCTGCATGAGCGTGCGCTCGCCCAGGGCGGTCATCCGAGAACCACCGGCCGGGTGAGGCCCAGGGCGATCTCCTCGTGGAACCGGCCCCTGGCGAGGTCCCGGCTGTCCTGCCCCTTGAACTCGTAGGTCGTCGAGCGCTCACGCAAGAGGCTGAAGACGTACTCGCCGTAGCGGGTCTGGAACTGGGCGAGGCTGTCGTTCGTGGTGACGAAGGTTGGCCGGAGGTCCGAGACCCGGTGGCGGATCAGCTCGTCGAGCACGGCCGGCGGAAGCTGCACGCGGCCCTCCATCTCCTTGCCGGGATCGTCCAGGCCGAGCACGCCGGCGTTCTGGATCCGACGGTGGAACCAGCGCTTCATCTCAGCGTCGTGCCAGCCGCCGGTGAACACGTCGAGGAGAGCGTTGAAGGTCGTGAAGTAGCAGTCGTGGCCCTGGGCCAGGAGCGCCTTCAAGATGAGCGCCACGAGCAGCGTCTTGCCGGTGCCCTTGCCCCCGTGGAGGATCATGCCCAGCCCGCCGTTGACGTAGGCCTCCCGCCGGTCGAGGTACTCGGTCGCCTTGGTCTGGGCACCGGCCTCGATCCACGTCAGGTCGGACCAGCCGAGTACCTGATAGCTCCTTGGGATGCCGGCGTTGAGGAGGAAGCGGTGGAGCATCCACTGCTCACGGCAGGGGCACTGGTACTCGACGGGCTGTCGACCCTCGGAGGCGGGGTCGTCCCACCAGAGGAACGTCTTGCGGCCCCGGCAGGTGATGCACTGGTCGGGCGTGGCCGGCAGGTCCCGCTCGGGGTACAGCTCCTTCAGCCGGAGGGAGTCAGGAGTCGACAGTGCATGGATGGTCTTCGGCAGCGATAGGTCTAGCAACGAACTTCTCCTGAGGGTTCCTTAGCGGGGTCTTGGTAACGTAGCGGATCGCTACCAGCCCTGGATGGATCCCTCGGTGAGGTTCTTGGCGATCACGTCGGCGAAGTACGGATCGGAGTTCTTGCAGAACCGGGTCGCGGCGATGGGGGCACCGCGCCAGCGACCGCCGTGGACCTCGAAGGCGGCGACGGCGATCGGGCCGGCCTGGTTGCCCCAGCGCTTGACGAAGCCCTTGAAGATGCCGATCTCGCTGTCGTGCTTGCGAGGGAACGGACCGGTGTGCTGCTCGATCTGGGCGATGACGTAGTCCTGGAGCTGCTGCCAGTCCCACGAGGCCGGATCGGCGGCGACGAGGTCGCTGCGGCCCTGGGATGGAAGCACCGTGACGGTCACCTCGTCGACGACCTCGACGGAGGTGGCGGTGGTGATCGGAGGGGCATCGATGGCATCGAAGTCGATCATGTCGACTGCTTCGAGGGCGGGATCAGCGGTGGTGCTCACGGTTGGTTTGCTCCTTGGGTGCGGGACTGGACCCGATTGGTGATGGTGTCCGGGCCGTAGCGCTCGGACAGGTTCTTGCGGAAGGGGGCGATGACCTCTTCGAGGTCGGCGAGGCGCTTCTCTTCCAAATAACTCGGCTCCTCGTCGATGTCGACGATCGGAGCGAGGCCCTTGTGGACCAGACGCCGACGCAGCGACTTCGGGTCAAGCACGAGCCAGTGGTACTCGTCCATGCCGGCGACGTAGCCGACGACCGGCTCCATGCGCTCGTAGGCGAAGGTGACCTTGTGGCCACCGAGCACCGACCGGGCGATCTGCCGGGTCGACATGAACGCCCGCTCTTTCGAGAAGTCCGTCAAGTCCGCAAGTCTGGAAAAAGACCTGCAAGGCGCAGCGCATCCCTCTCAAAAGCCTGTGGGGCTTATGGAGTGGAGCATCGAGGCGTTGC
>ERZ650304.889-NODE-889-length-12804-cov-7.173112_pt1 | contig 12804 bp, 24 predicted proteins | sample MGYA00376240_ERZ650304 | MGnify/ENA primary metagenome ERZ650304 (study PRJEB26733, sample SAMN07839271) | wastewater metagenome | biome: small river; feature: stream; material: water | place: USA: North Carolina | collected 2016-03-01 ...
CTGTTGCCTAAACACGAAACTTGCCCCCTGCGAAAATGGGGGCTTCTTTTAAAACACTACATAAGTGATTGAATTATAGTAACATAAGCAGCTTTCATTTTTGGATGAAACAAAAACAGTAGATAAAGAAGTTCAATTGACATTTGATATTCTTAAAGACATTTATTTAACTAAAAAATTAGAAGCAGAAGAAGAAAAAAATGTTGCTCAAAGAAAATTAAATAATGAAAGAATAATGTCTCTAATTCATAAAAAACAAAATGAAAAATTAGAGAATATGAGTGAAGAAGAACTTCAATCATTATTACAATAAATTAAACAAAAAGGGGTGTAAAAACCCCTTTAATTTTTTAAATATGAATATTAAAAATAATTTACATTTAGAAAGATATAAATTAGGTTTAAAAGGTTTTATATTAAAACCTTTAAAAAATGAAATATATTCTATAAAAGAAAAAGAAATCATAAAAGATAAAGTATATTATCGTTTACATGGGAAAATCAAAGTAGTTTGTAATTTTAAAACAAACATAAAAGAATACTTAGAAGATTGCTTTCAATTTTTAATACCAGAACAATGTGTAAATTTTTAATTTTAGAAAAGATATGAATATAGATATAAATGGAGTACAAATTACATTAACTTCAGAACAAATACAACATATACGAAAAGAATTAAATAATAAACCTTTAATAGAAACATTATTTAATTGGCAGGATATTTTAAATTTCAATAATCTTAAAGAAGTAGATGTATTACCTTGGAATAAACCTAATACACCTGAAAAAGTTAGTCAAAATGGATTTGCTAAATTGCAACTTATAAAAAAGACATTTAATGAAGGCTGGATAGCAGATTTTAATAATAGCAACCAATATAAATATTATACCTGGTATGAAAAAAAGAAAAACAATTGGTCGGTGTATTGTGTCGGTGTTTGCGACGCTCGTTCTAATTCGGTCGGTTTTGGTTTGTTTTCAAAAAGTAAAGAAATAGAAAATCATATAAATAAATATTTCTTCAAGGAAATTTGCGAGTTTTAGGATAAATTATAAAATTGGTCAGTGAATTATGTCGATGATTACAACGTTAATTCTAATTCAGTCAGTTTTGAGTCACATTAAAATATAATTTATTCCCTACCTATTGGTAAAAAATCAAGAAACATTTATTTCTCTAGTAAATAATTGAAAAAGAAAATTTAAAATGTGAAAAGAAAAGGATATTTATTTGAGCAAATAATTTGTATAGAAAATTTACAACTTGCTAACAATTTAGCAAAGAAGAAAAAGAGTAGACAAAGTGTAAAATATCAAATAAATTTAGAACAACACTTATTAAAATTACAACAAAGTTTGAGAGATGAACTATATAATACTTCTGAATACAATAATTTTACAATTTATGAACCAAAGCAAAGAATTGTATCTTCTTTAAAATACGAAGATAGAATTGTTCATAATGCAATAGTTAATGTAATAGGAACTATATTTGTAAAAATTTTCATTTCTCAAACTTTTAGTTGTATAAAGGGTAGAGGTATTTTAAAAGGATTAAACACACTAAAATATTATTTGAAAGATGTAGAAAATACTAGATATTGTTTGAAGTTAGATATTAAAAAGTTTTATCATAATGTAAATCATGATATTTTAAAACAACAATTAATAACAAAATTTAAAGATAAAAAGTTATTAAGACTTTTAGATAATATTGTAGATAGTTTTCCACAAGGTGTTCCTTTGGGGAATTTAACGAGTCAGTACTTCGGTAATTTTTATTTATCGAAGTTTGACAATTGGTTAAAAGAAGTTAAAAGAGTAAAATATTATTTGAGATATTGTGACGACGTAGTAATTTTACACTCAGATAAACAATACTTACATGATTTAAGAAAAGAAATACAAGACTATATTAAAGATAATTTAAAACTAGAACTAAGTAAATATCAAGTTTTTCCTGTAAAAGCAAGAGGAATAGATTATTTAGGATATGTAACTTATCACAGTCATTGTAAAATAAGAAAAAGTATAAAATTAAAAATGATTAAAAAATTAAATGAAATAAACAAATCCTCTTATTATGGTTGGTTAAAACATGGAAATTGTAAACAATTAATTAAAAAATATAAAATATGTGTAAAATAGATATAAATAATGTAAGTATTGTACTTACCGAAGAACAATTAAAACATATAAAAGAACAAACAAATATAAATATTCCTATTTACGAAAGAGTAACAGATTTTAAATCTTTATTAAAAGAGTTAAATACAACAGAAGCTAAATTACTACCTTATAAATATAATACTTCAAATAAATTTGAACAATACATTAATGCTTGTATTATTTTAGCTAAGGTTGCAGAATTATATAATGAGGGAACTGTTTTAGATTGGACAATTTCCAACGTATATAAATATTATAATTACAAATATTTTTCTGGTGGTGATTATTCGGTGGCTGTCGGTGGTTATTGTTCTGGTCTGTATGGTTCGGCTCGGTTGTGCTTTAAATCAAAAGAATTAGCTCAAAAAGCATATCAAAATTTTAAAGACGAATATGAACAATATTGGTCTGTAGATGTATAATTCATTTCTGGTAGTGATTATTCAGTGAATGTCAATGATTATTATTCTAATCTGAATGATTCGACTCAGTTGTACTTTAAAATAAAAGAATTATATATCTTTACCTATAGGTAGAAAATTAAAATGATAAAAAGTTTCTTTAGTAGCGTAATCGAAAAAGAAACAAAAATTAGTCCTGTAAATTAAAAACTTACAGGACTTTTAAATAAACAGATTTATTATGAATAATTATACATTACATAAACTACCAGAAGGATTTATTATAACTTCAAGTGAAGAGGTTACAGGTAAACAAGGGTTTAATACTAAAACAAATCAAATAGAATTTTTTGCAAGTCATCCTAAATATGATGAATGGGGTTTAAAAGTAATAGCTCAACAAGACCAAATAGATTTTAGCTTAGTTAAAGATATAATTAACAATCTAAATTATCCTATAAAAATTGAAGGTTATTTTGAAAACAATTTATTTAAAATTACTAAAATATGGGAAAACTATTAAATAGTTTAAATAAACAACTCAAATCAGAACATAAAACAGATGCAGAAGATTGTTTAAAAATTTATAACCATTTAAAGGAAACTAATGATGGTAGAGTTTGGGAAAGTCAATGGAATAACTTAGTTGCTACAAATTTTGAGGGTACATATCCTAATTCTGTTAGAATTTCAAAACCAAACCAAATAGGTAGAATATTTTTAAAAGGGTTATTAAAATAAATTTGGAATTGTCATTTATTTGTTGTATGTTTGTAGTATAAAATATATAACATTATGATTAAAGAAAAAGACTTAACAATCAGACTTGATTTTGAACTCAAACAAAAAATTAAACAAAAAGCTAAACAACTTGGTTTATCTACTTCTGCTTATGTAAGAATGATAATTAAAAAGGAGGTAGAAAATGAGTCTAATTAAACATTTAAACTCAAAAGTTGGAAAAGTTACTCCAGAATATCGTTCATGGTTAGCTATGAAAAGTAGATGTTATTATTCTAAAAACATAGAATATAAAAATTACGGAGCAAGAGGTATAACTGTTTGTGAAGAATGGAGAAATTCTTTTGAAAAGTTTTTAGAAGATATGGGGGAGAAACCTGATAAATCATATACTTTAGATAGAATAGATAACTCTCAAAACTACTGTAAAGATAATTGTAAATGGTCTTCTAAGATAGAACAATCTAATAATACAAGAAAGAATGTATTTATAGAATACAATGGGGAAAAACTAACTCTTGCTCAGTGGTCTGAAAAATTAGGTATAAATAAACAAACTTTAAAAACAAGATACAATCAAGGTTGGTCAATAGAAAAAATGTTTTCTACTACTAATTCTAAAATGACGGAGAATGTTAAATTAAAAATATTAGAATTAAATAAACAAGATTATACACTAAAACAAATTTCAGAACAGGTAGGATTTAGCCAACAAGCTATAAGTAAATATTTAAAAAAGAAAAATGAAACTAATAATTAATAAAAATGAAGCATTTATATTAAACGATAAAGAAGAAAAAATAGCTTCTACTGTAAAGGATAATTTACCATTTATAGATTTTAATGGTTTTGAAGGTATTTATGGATGGTTTGATGTTGATAAAATAATTGTTGCTATTGTAGGAATTGATTACTACAACAGACTAAATAAAGACGGTTCAGAATATAAAATACTTTACTCTGTTTTCCAAAAAACACAAGAACTTCTATCTGATAGAAAATTCACTTTAGAAGATATAAGATTAGCATTTAATAATGGTTATTCACAATTCAATGTAAGAAACATGGATTGTGAGGACTATATTGAATCTCTATCTCAACCTAAATCATGGAATATAGAATGTGTTGAAGAAAATGGTAAAGTAAAAATATTAAAACTGTTATGAAACAAATAACAACACATAAAGAAGATACATTACTCCTAATTGAAGTTCCTTTAGATGCAAAAAAATCTTACTTTACATAATTCTATTAACTTATTGAGTTATTTCGATAAATTAATATTTGAAAGTAATGAGTTAAGTGAAACTATTGAGTGGAGAATTCTAAAGGTTAAGTCAGAACTAAATAATAGATTAAACAACATAATTTTTTAAAATGAAAAGAATACTAACACCACTTATTGCATCTATGTTTTTTATTGGGTGTGATGATAACAAAATAACAAACTATAATTGCACTAAAGGAACAATAAAAATATTAAAAAAAGAAAGTTGGGGTACAGTAGGAAGTAGAGGGGGATGGGGATTTAACTTTTATTTATTTGATGGTAAAGAAGCATACACTTGTAATACAGATGAAAAAACTTGGAATAGTTATAATATTAATGATACTTTATCAACTTTAGTTATAACTAAAATAATAATATTTAAAAAATAAAAATAGAATTAAATTATAGAATAAGTGGGTACCCTGAAACTATAATTACATCGGCAAAAGAAATGTTTAAAGCAATGGAAACTGGTTTAATTGGATATAATGGTAGTTTATATAACTTTTTTTGGAATAAAGAAAGAGAAGATTATATAAGAAATAATATAACTAACTTTTTTAACGCATATCCTGATGGAATAATTGAATTTGGATAACTCTAATAAAATAAAGATATGAATAAAATAGAACATGAACTAAAATGGTCAATAGAATCTAATTATCTTGACGGCTTCTTTTTTAACGGTAAAGATGAATGTATAAGAGAACTAAATGTTGAAGCAGCAGCTAAAAAGTGTTTTGAAAGTATAGAGAAATATTCAGTAGGTTTTATGCTTTGGAAAGAACGTAATGGGTATTCAAGAGCAGGTGAATTAGACACTTGGTTTAAAGGTATGGGAAATAAAATAGCTAATAGTACAGAAGAACTTTTTAAACTATATATAGAACAATTATGAAAGCATTAAACAATAATTATAAACTTGTAAAAATTAAAAGTGGTTATGTTGTAATCCCTATTATTAAACCACCTAAATATTTTATTGGTGATTTGGAATTAACAGAATATGATGTTAGAAATATTCAACTTGAAGTATCATTAGGTAATTTATCTCACATAATAGCTAATGAATTAAGAATAGTAGACGAAATAGGTGAAGTATTTAATTTTAGAGAGGATGGAAAATTAATTAATAAGGTTAAAGGGTATGATACTATACCTAATATGGTATTAAATATGATAAGAGAAGATAGAAAAAATAAACAATTATGAAAGACATAATAGAAATAAGTAGATATAGAGATGGAGGTACTTCTGTTTGGATAGAACCATCTGTAAAAGCATCTTTAAAAACAATAGAAGAAGCTGAAAATTGTCAAAAATATTATTTGGATAATAGAATAAATTCAACCACTAAAGGAGAGCTATATGATAGGTATCCAAGTAAAGAAGGTGCTTTGGTGTTAAATAAAAATAATTTTAATTTTATAAAGACTGAAACGCCAACATTAGGCGAACAAAGGGTAAGAACAACTTTCAACCCATCAAATGAAAGTGTAGTTGATAGAATTAAGCAAAAATCTGCTGAACTTATTGACTTATTACAAGCAGTTCGGAATGACGAAGTAAGCAAAACTTACGACAAAACTCCTGAACAATTACAGGCTCAAAGCGGTGAAAAGTTGAGATTAATTTCGTTAGCTCAAACTGGCTATGAAGAAGCTGCAATGTGGGCTGTCAAAGCAGCTACTTGCTAAAAATTATTGGTGTCGTAGGTCGGCTCGTTTGGGTCGTCCTACGGTTGCCACTAACGTTTCGGGGGGTTGGCGAAGTGCCGCTACCACAAAGCCCGATTTATAGCACTACACTACCTGCGGCATTTTGCCCAACCCCATGTTATAGGTAGTTGTTTTAAAAATTAGGGGAGGCAAAACTTAAATCAATTAAAATGATAAATACTAAAGACGAATTATTGCAACAATGGAGAAGCCAATATGAAGAACGATTTGGGAAGATAACTCCATCAGAATTGTTAGAAGGGGTTGCTACTGCTTACGCTCCTGAAATACAAATAAGGATTTCTGATTCGGAGATATTAGAGCAACTTGCAATAATTGCATTTAAAGAAGGTAAATTAGAAAACCCATTTGTGCGGTAGGAATTTTTAAAACAATTACCTATAACGAACAGGGCTTTGTGCAGGTTGGGGATTTTATAACGTCCAGCCGATAACCAAAGCCCAATAGAATTACAAAAGATTATTAAACATCCAAAAGCAAAATTAAAAAATGAAATCAGGATTTTGTAAATCAAAAATTATAAGTATTAATCCAGATATATATTGGTTAGAACAAGAATTAAGTATACAAGAAGAACCAGAATATATTTGGACAGATAGAGATGGAGTAAGAAATTGTAAAATTGATATTTATTTTGAGGATAATCAAAATAATGTTTTTAAATCAGAAATATATTTAAAAGATAAGTTAAAACAAGGAAAGAGTGATAATTTTTGTTATGTAAATCAAGTTGGTGATAATCAATGGGTTACAAATGAAAATCAATTATTTGACAATTTTAAAAATTGGGTTCAAGTAGTTTCTTGGGGAATTAATGGAGAAAAAATAGAAAAATATAGAACAGGAGCTATTCCTTTTGAAAAACAAAATATAGCCAAAAAAGATTATCATATAGCAATAGAAGGAGAAGATGTATTATTACAATTCTTAAAACAATTTTATAATTATAGCAATTATGATACAGATGCAAATGTATTCATTGATTTAAACAAATTATTTGAAGGAGATTTTAGTACATTACAAAGAATTATTAGAGATGAAAAAGATTTTCATTTAGTAATATTTACTTATCTCTCTAAAAAATTAGAACAAAAAGTATTAAATTACTTCTTTCCTCTAGAATTTTTTAGAGATGTATTAAATAATTTTCAAATATCTCAAAAATTTAAAAATCAATATAAAGATTTTAATAAAAAATTAGAATTTATAGAAGGTTATTGGGAAATAGGAAAAATAAAAGATTTTAAACCAGAAATTAAAAATGTACTACCAGAGGATAGTGATTATTAAATTATGGGAAGAAATAGTATTATAACAATAGAAGATATAAATAATATAACAGATAATGGAAGATTAGTATTTGAAAAAGAAATAGAAAAGTTTAGTACAACCCAAAACATTTCTTCTCCTTTAAGGGTTGGTGATAGTAATCCAAGTTTTAGAATTTATCAAAATAATTCTTTTATCTGGAGTTTTAAGGATTATGGAGGTCAACAAAAATGCGGTAGTTATATTACATTTATACAAGAACTTTATGGTTTAAACTTCCAACAATGTTTAGATAAAATATGGAAAGATTTTAATGGTAATAATACAAAATTTACTAAAAAAATAATAGAAAAACCTAAAGAGATTAAACCTAAAAAATCAAAACTAATAGAATTTCAAGAATGCAAATTTACTAATAAACATGTTAAGTATTTTGAATCTTTAGAACTTGATGAAAGCTACTTAAATAGTAAAAATATTTTTGCTATATCTAGATATGCCATAGACAAAAAAATAGTTAACATACCTGATTATCAATACTCATTTGTTTATTACGCACCTGATATAAATAAATGTAAGATTCTTACATTAGGTAAAGATGTAAGAATTAAATGGTTATCTAATATAGATTTAGATTATTTATGGAACTATTATTTATTAAAAGATAAAAAATTAAATAATCTTTGGGTTTGTAAATCGTTAAAAGATGCTATTTTAATAGAAAAACATTTTTCTTTAAATGTAATAGCTACTCAAAATGAAAACCATAAAGCAGTTTTAAGAAATAAAAATAGAATAAACAAAATTTCAGACAATGTAACTTTATGTTATGGTTCAGACAAACAAGCAGTTGAACAATCAAAATTAATTATAAAAGAAACAAATTGGAAAAACTTTACCACTCCTATTAATTGTTACAATCTATTTTCAATAGAAGACCCTTCAGATTATTTTAAAGAATTTGGTAAAAAACCTTTAAAAGTTTTAATAGATAAACATAATACATAAAATAAATTTGGTCATTTAAAACAAATGTTTATATTTGTACTGTAATGTTGCAGATTACAAATATTAACTTATTGAGACCTTTGATTCTATTTTACTGCAACTAAAGTAGTTTCTTAGGTCTCTTCTTTTTATTTTATGAAAATATCAGGAATTTACACAATTACATGTATTATAAATAACAAATATTATGTAGGATATAGTAAAAACATTCATAGAAGATTTTCTATTCATAAAAGTTATTTAAAAAGTAACAAACACGATAATCAATTTTTACAAAATGCTTGGAACAAATATGGAGAAAAAAATTTTGTTTTTGAAATTTTAGAAGAGTGTGAAGAAGAATATTTAAATAGTTTAGAACATTATTGGTGTTATTGGTTAAATAGTCATAATGATGAATATGGTTATAATATTCAACCTACAAGTCATGATGGAGCTATTAAATTTTCTACATTTACTAAAAATAAAATGAGTAAAATTAGAAATAATAAAAAAGGTCTTTATAAAAAAGAAACAAAAGAAAAAATATCTATAGCTCATAGTAAACCTGTTTTGCAATATGATATAGATGGTAATTTTATTAGAGAATGGAAAAGTTCAACAGATGCAGAAAAAACATTAAATATATCAAGCGGAAGTATAAGTAGTGTTTGTAGAGGAAGAAGAGAATTTATAAAAGGGTATTCTTGGAGATTTAAATTAAATAACGAAATACCTTTAAAAATAAATTTACCACCTTTAAAAAATAAGAAATGTGTTTTACAATTAACAAAAGAAAATAAACTTATAAATAGATTTTCTTCAATAAAAGAAGCCTCTTTAAAAACATCAATACATTCTCAAAGTATAAATAAATGTTGTAAAAAAGGATACCCTTTAGCAGGAGGATTTATTTGGAAATATGATGAAGAAGAAATAAAAAATAAAAAACAATTTAAAAGAATTTATAAACCTATTAAACTAAAAGGAAAATAATTAATTTAAAAAGTTTACTTAAATAAAAAAAATTATTTATGAATTTAATAAAGAATGAAAATTTAGTAAATGGAGCAATTTCAGATATTATAATTGTTTCTAAACTAAACAAAGAAAGATTTCAACACAAATTAATTAGAGAAAATTTCTTTATTTGTAGTAAAGAAGATTTAGAAATAATAGATGTAGATGAATTAAAAAATAGATATTATCCTCAAAATGGAGTAGGTAATAATATTTTTGATTGGTTAGAAGAAAACGGATATAAATTAATTAAAGAAAAATAAAAATGTTAGATATAAATAAATTCACTGAAAAAATAGGTAGTGCTTGGATGAAATATCTCCAACCTTTTTTTGAAAGTAAAGAAGCATGGGATATATATCAAGAACTTAAACAAGTTTCTAAAACAGAAATAATTACTCCTAAAAGTGAACAAACTTGGAGATTTTTAAAAGAGATTGACCCTGAAAATGTTAAAATAATAATAATCGCATTAGATGGATTTCCTGGAAGATATAATAAAACATTATTACATGCTGACGGAATACCATTTAGTAATGAATTTAGTCCTGATGGTAAATTACAACCTTCTTTAATTAGTTTTTGGGAAGGAATTAGTCAAGAATTTGATGAAAATTTACCTCAAGTAGGAGATTTAAAATGGTTATTACAACAAGGAGTATTTCTTGGTAATGCTGCTTTAACTTTAAAATTGTTTAAAACTGGGTCTCAATTACAACTTTGGGAACCATTTTGGAAATATTTTTTTAGATATTATGTAGAAACAAGACCTGATATACCAATAATCCTACTTGGTCAAGAAGCTAAAAAATTAAAAAAATATGTAACATTTAATAAAATATTTGAACTTTCTCATCCTTCTTTTAATGCAAGAAATGGTACTATTTGGGAAACAAAAGGAGTATTTAAAAATTGTAATAAAATAATAGAAGGATTGAATGGTAAAGAATATGTAATAGAATGGAATTATGAAAAATATAATAAACGAAATGCTCAATCTTCAAATATTGAGGATAATGTACCTTTTTAAACAAAAAATTATGAAATTCATAAAAGAACCCCAAGATTTAGAAACTCTATATCCTTTAGTGGTAAAAGAGTGTGAATTAATTAAACAGCATTTTCCAGAAGTAAGTAATTTGTTTGATTTAGAAATTGAAGAATTTGATACTACTTATAAAAAAGATTGTATTTATGGAAAAATGATTGGAGATTGTAATGATGATAGAGTTACAAAATTTATAGAAGATAATTTACAAATAGTAATTAAAGGAGATACTTCATCATCAGTTCCTTATAGAACAGTAAAATATATGACTCCTTTAGAAGTTTACATATATGGTTATGATGGAGGTGATGAATCAGAATCAAATAATGAAGCAAAAGAAAGACTTATAAAAGTATTAAATTTATTAAAATGATATTAATTAAAGCAGATAATAATTCAGAATGGGACACTTCGTCCCATTTTTTATTAAATATAGATGAAGAAGAAATAAGTCAAATTCAAGAAATGCAAAATAAATTAAGTCAACATTTTAAAGAAATTGTGAGTATAATTTATTATAATAATGTAAATGGACAATTTATAGATATAGAAGAAGATGATTATCCTGAATATTTTGAACAAGAAATGTATAAAATAGATGATTTTAAAAATTACAAAATTCCTCAAGGAAGACCTCGATTTAGTCATACTTTAATAAGTAAAAATTATATATCTTTTATAGGATATGGTAAAAATGACAGCAATGAATATTATACTTATGAAGTAGAAATAGAAGATTTAAAAAAATTAATATGATAATAAATACATTTAAACAACAACAAGTATTAGTAGAAGGAGAAGTAAATAATAGTACTGATATGGAAATAGATATTGAAAGCGTTGGTATATTAATGTCTTTTCTTAGTAAAAATATTTATTCTGATAGTATAGGTTCTCCAATTCGTGAAACAGTAAGTAATGCTTATGATGCTACTATTAAATCAGATTGCAAAATACCTATAATAGTTAAACTATATAAAGAAAACTACCAATGGTTATTTAGTGTTGAAGATTTCGCACTTGGTTTAGACCAACAAGATATAGAAAACGTAATTAAAAAATATCTTAAATCTACAAAAAGACTTGATAATAAACAACTTGGAAGTCTGGGGTTGGGATTTAAGTCGCCATTAGCTTATAAAGGAAAACCTTTTACGTTTATTGGTAGAAAAAATGGAATAGAAAGAAAATGGATAATGTATGAAGGCGAAGTACAACCTAAAATAGATTGTTTATATGAAAAAGAAACAACAGAACCAAACGGAGTTAAAATATTAATAAATATTGATAATTACGATATAAGTAATTTTAGTAGTAAAATTAAAGAACAACTTAGTTATTTTTCTAATATTTATGTATTTGACGAATATGATAAATTTAATAATGAAGCTAAAATATTTGAAAACGAATTATTTAAATGGAGTGAAAATCAAGACGATGATAAAATGCACGTTTGTTTAGGTGAAGTTTATTATCCTTTAGATTTTAAAAAATTAGGAATAAATGATATTTATTTACCAATTGCTTTAAAAGTAGGACTTGATGAAGGAGTTGTTCCTACATTGAGTAGAGAATCTTTTATACTAAGTCCTGAAACTAAAGATTTGTTATTAAACAAAATAAAACAAGTTAGTGAATGGTTTGTAAAAAAATATAATGAAAATATTCAAGAATTTAAAAATTTAAAACAAGCTTGGGAACATATTAATAATAGTAGTAAATATGTAACAATTTGTGAAAAAAAGTTTGAAGTAACAAGCTTAGAAAAATATAGTGATGTAAAATTTAATAATATTAAAGTTGAAAATATTAAATACATTCCTTTAAAATTGTTTAAATCTAATCTTGATAATCTTTATTATGATTATAATATAGTGGGAGATTTAAATTGGAATGGTAATTTTAGAGAAAAAAATGTATCTACTTCTAAATATAGAATACTAGAATATAAATCATTATTAGTAGATTCTAACATTACTGGTTGGTTTAGAGAATATTTAAAAGCTTATGTAGTTTACGGCGTTTCTGCATTTGTCAGTATTGGACTATTGTGGCTTTTTGTGGAAAAAATGAATATGTCTATTTGGATTGCCCAAGGACTAACGGTAGGGTTTACGGTTTTTATTTCATACCTTGGGCACAATTTATATACTTTTAAGA
>ERZ650304.891-NODE-891-length-12800-cov-13.452491_pt1 | contig 12800 bp, 19 predicted proteins | sample MGYA00376240_ERZ650304 | MGnify/ENA primary metagenome ERZ650304 (study PRJEB26733, sample SAMN07839271) | wastewater metagenome | biome: small river; feature: stream; material: water | place: USA: North Carolina | collected 2016-03-01 ...
AAAATTTTTTAAAAAGTTGTTTACTTTTCCGTCGGTCGTTATAGAATGATTCTACTGAACGGAGAGTTGTTATGAATAGTTTTGAAATCGGCGATCGTGATCGCACTAATGTTCAGCCCATCGATACCAGTTGGCGCATTCTTGGGGACGCCGACACGCTTGAGGATGATCGTCAAGCCATCTGTGAGCTTGTCTTAAATGAAATTGATTCACTGAAAGGCTACTGCGCGAAGGAGTGAAGAACATGGAATTCAAAAAAGCATGCGAGCAAGTGGGTCACGACCCGCAGGGCGTCAAGCCACCTGAAAAAGTGTACAAGTATTTCGCTTATAAGGGTGGGCAGTCGTACGAATGCGGCACCCAAAGCGAAGCTGAAAAGATCAGCCCGAACACCGAAAAGGTCTTGGTTAACGGTGACGAGGTCAGAGCCTACTTCTTAGAGCGCATTGCTTTAGAACGCAAAGCGGTTGAACTCTGGCAAACTACGCTCCGTGGTGAATATGCCGATGTCCCAGACGAAGTCTATGCCCTGTGCTACGAACGCGCATATGACGCAAACCACAGCTATGGTTATGACTCGGTTGCTGAAAGGCTTGAGTCTGAGATTGAATTTGCACGCAAGATTCTAGAATTGGCCATGGGTGAATAACATGAGTGAGATTATTTCAATCACATCGCGCCACAAACCACTGAAGCGTGGCGATCTAGTCATGTGGAACGACCACATTGGCGTGGTCTACGACGTCGACAAAGACGAAGAAGATGGCTACTGGGTCACGTTACTGAAAGGTGATGGTGGGCGTTGGTATGCGCCATACGACGAGATGCTCAAAGTGAGCAACATTCCCAAGAAAGTTAAGCGACTGAAGCAGTCGGCAGGAGGTGTCAAATGAATGAATTCAAAGTGGGCGGCTATTCACATCTTGTGTACGTTGAAAACGAGTACCGCAACGGCCACAAAGTGACGGGTCACGACGGCGACAGTCCATACGCCGCAATTCGTCTGGCAATCGTTCGCGCTGCCGCAGAGATTGCCATCGCAATGGCTGATGCAGAAATTGCCATCGTCCGTGCCGCCGCGAAGATCGCCCTCGCAAAAGCTGCCGGCAACGTTTAAATATCATCAACTCGGAAAGTGAAAAATTTTTTAAAAAAGTTGTTTACTTTTCCGAGAGTTGATATATAATGATCTAGTTTTGAAGATACGGGTTCATCGTTCTACCGCTTTTCAAATAGAGCGATGAACCTAAAAAGTTTTGGATGCCTAGGAAAATTTTTAACCCACCCGAGGATTTTGCAATGAGCGATAATATCAGACACTGTGGATGCCAAAGCGAATATCAGGACCAAGAGCACGGTAAAAACATGCGTGTCCACACCCAAAAACTGAAAGTCCGAGACACTGACAAACCCAGATATACCTGCACGGTTTGCGGCAAGACTAAAGAGTAACCATCACCAACCCGGGTCTGTAGCACAATCGGACAGTGCAGCGGACTCATAATCCGTTGGTTCTGGGTTCAAATCCCAGCAGACCCACCATTTTAAAACAGGATTCGTGCGATGGAAGATGTTGAAAGCTTTTAAACTCTAACGCCTTTAAAGCATTGGCGGTGATGCACCGGTTTTGTAATCCGGTCAATTCGGTTCGACTCCGAATAAAGGCTCCAATTTGTTGTTAATGAGACTGTTTGGCCATGAACATCTACGTCCCTGAAATCGAATACAAAGACTATCAATTTATTCTTGGCTGTTTTTCAAGTAAAACAAACGCTATTAAGGCGATTTTGCTTTATTTGGACAACACGTCGCTAAATCCATTAAGCTTAGAATTTGTGAATCGCGTTCAAGGCAGATTGATTCAAGAGAGTGTGCTTGAACATTTGGAATATGTTAGCCGCGACAATATTCCTGTGGAAATAACGGCGTCAATCGCCGTTGTTAAATTTGATTCATTCGCAAAATGCAATTAACCGGGGCATCAGCATCATGACCACTGTGAATTCCAACACCACGACTTGTATCGCATTCGCCATTTCCGATATGCACAGTCTACTCGATAATGCACTGGAGATTGAACAAGAATCTCTAAAGAATATTATTCGAGAAATGCTGTCTAAAGAAACCGTCGAAGTCATTAACCCGAATTCTTTCTTTTCTCGTAAAATCCGAATCCCGAAATATGACGAATCAGAATTGGACGGCCTAGTTACTGATTACATTGCCGACCAAGATTCTCCATTTAAGACGAATCTGTTTTCAATCGTAAATTGGCTAAAATCTTTTAAAGAATCATTTGAACACACTGAAAAATCGTATATCTGGCTTAGCCTGGACGATTTTTTCGTTATCAAATTTCTAAACGATGTTGGTATTGAATATTCAGTAGCCGGAAATCTCCTCGTTGCTAATTATGGCCAATTTCGAACGTACATCAGCGGAGACAGATTCTATAACCGAATGCGAGAAGTTAGACTACTCGTGCGATAAGAGCGCCCAATGACTCGCAAAAGTATACTTATTTTTTGAAATTTTTTTAAAGTCCTGAATCACAATCCGGCCATTGCTTAGATGGCCGCTTGTCATATCAAGTAACACTCCGTTAGTTACTGCGTAACACTCCGTTACATTTCTGCTGTTTACAATGGCGACCAGAGTGTTAATATTACTCTATCGAAGCTGATACGGTTTCGATAAAACCTCCTCTGAATGGAACTGTTATTATGAACGCGTTTATCAAAAACATTCCTGCTGGCACCTACTACGTAGGCGATCCCTGCTATGTTTTCAATAACAACGGCGAAGCCGACAGCTGGGCGAAAATCCTTGAGATCAGTGACTGCTTCGATACTCCGCATATTGAATTCAAGGATAAACTGATTATCGCATTCGGTACTAAATCTGGCGATGGCGTATATAACGGTTTCGCCGTTGATTCTGGTCTTATTGGAATCGTCGATATCAGCCTTATTGAAGAAGGCTCTGCCTTTTTTAATGATAGCTTTGATCGTCAGAAACACACTGTAACTTTCGATAAACCATTTGATTTTGAATGGATCGAAGGTGATTTTTATATTGGAAATCAAATCGCCATTTATACGAATGATGATAACGAGTATTATGATTACGATTATTATGATTACGATTATGAAGATGAATACGAAGATGAATAATAATTAAAAACAAAGTGCGATCTATAATAGGTCGCACTTTTCTTTTTAGCAGCGAGCTGCACTTCGTTATTTCAGAGAAAATTCTAGGCTAAATTGATATGGCCCGAATAAAGCCAGTCCTACACGTCTATGAGTCACCCGGGACTGGCCTGCGTATGGGTCTACCCGAGTGTACAGGTCACCCGGGTCTGTCCGAGTCAACATCACAGTAAATTTTACTAATCCGTAGCAGCGAGCTGCACTTCGTTACACTACGTTAACACTCCGTTACATTTCTACTGTTTACAATGCCGACCCAAGTGATAATATTACTCTATCGAAGCTGATATAGCTTTGATAAAAACCTCCTCTGAATGGAACTGTTATTATGAACTCGCCTCGCATCGTTAAAAACATCCCCGCTGGCACCTACTACATCGGTGATCCCTGCTATGTTTTCGGTCGCGACAGTTGGAACAAGCTCATTGAGCTCACCGATTGCTTCGAAATCTCGAACGTTGAATACAAGGATAAGCCGGTTATTGCGTTCGAAACGAATTCTGGCGATGGTTCGTATAATGGTTTTAATGTTGATTCCGGCCTTATTGGAATCGTCGATATCAGCCTTATTGAGGAAGGCTCGGCTTTTTTCAATGAAAACTTTAATCGCCGTAAACATACTGTGACTTTCTTTAAACCATTCGATTTTGAATGGGATAATGGCGATTTTCATATTGGACAGCAAATCCACATTTATACACGCCGCTAATTAAACATAAAGTGCGATCTATAATAAAATAGGTCGCACTTTTCTTTTTAGCAGCGAGCTGCACTTCGTTATTTCAGAGAAAATGTTTGGGCTAAATTGATAGTCATCCATTAGTCAGGCCTACCCGCACGGGCCCGTGTATGGGTCACCCGGGTCTGTCCCTATGTAAGTTCGCCGGATAAGTCAGAGTGTGTAGGTCTAGCCGCGCCAACATCACTGTAAATTTTACTAATCCGTAGCAGCGAGCTGCACTTCGTTACACTCCGTTACATTTTGACTGTTTACAATGGCGACCAGAGTGATATTATTACTCTATCGAAGCTGATATAGCTTCTTACTCTGAACGGAAATGTTGTTATGAACACGCAAGTGCGCATCACCCAAAAAGTTCTGGCCGCCGCTCAGCCCGTAGGTTCGGAAGCGCTGCCGGAAATCACCGAACTCAAAGCAATGATGATTGCAGTTAAATTGATCACTGCAACGTTCGTCAAATCCGATGGATCGATCCGGGCCGGCATTTTCAACGTCGTCGATGATCCTCGCGATCAAAACCGGAACACCGTCACGATGATTGATACGGCCAACGGCGAATTCCGTCGGATGCGGGTCGATCGCATCCTGTCCTGGAAGCCAATGGCCGCAATGCTCGCCCACTGAACTGGCAAGGCGCCTTGAGGAAAACTCAAGGCGCCTTTTAACACTTCGTTACAAATCTGCTGTTTACAATGGCGACCGGTGAGTTATTATTACCTTATCGAAGCTGATATGGTTTCGATAAAACCTTCTCTGAATGGAACTGTTATTATGGCGGCTTATCACTCTCTCCTCGAAATCTTCCACGTCAGCGTCCCGAAGGACGAGCGGCCCAAGAAGCTGATGCAGATCATCTTCAATATGACTTGGTCGGAAGATATGAGCAACGTGCGAAAATCGGCAATCCGCAATATTTTCACTGATTCGAATAATTCGATTCTGGAACGGATGCTGTTCGAAACGCTGAAGCCGTACAAATGTGGCTGGGGCCGATACAATATCAAGTCCTACTTCGATGTTTCAGAAGAGCGCACTGAAACTACGTGTTATGTTGATATTAACAAAATCCTGCCAAACCGCTGAAAACGGTGAGGCTCCGGTTAATCACGAAAATGAGAAACCGGAGCCGTCTAATTAACACCCGGTTCACTCGGTTTGATTGAGACTCACGCGAGACAATAGATTCATTGTCATGACGCAGCCGGAGTGAGCCGGATAACACTTGCCACCGTTACATTCCGTTACATTTCTAGTGTTTACAATGGCGACCGATGGGTTACTATAACCTTATCGAAGCTGATATAGCTTTGATAAAACCTCCTCTGAATGGAACTGTTATTATGGCTCAGTATTTTCTTGGCGGTATTTTCAATCGCCCTCTTCGGAAAACCGACCGCCTGGCCGAATTGATGGAAATCATCCGGTCACAAAGCAAAGATGAAAATCTGGAAAGTCTGAAAAAATCTGTGATTCGCAATATGTTCGCAGATTCTAATATTTCGTCAATTGAGCGCCGGCTGTTCAAATATCTCGAGCCATTCAAATGCGGCTGGGGCCGATACAATATCAAGTCCTACTTCGATGTTTCAGAAGAAGCCACTGATTCGGTCGTTCGACATTAACAAAATCCCGGCAAACCGCTGAAAACGGTGAGGCTCCGGTTAATCACGAAAATGAGAAACCGGAGCCGTCTAATTAACACCCGGTTCACTCGGTTCAATTGAGACTCATGCGAGACAATGGATCCATTGGCTTTTGGCTTGGATCCAATCGGGCGCTTGCGGGTAGACACGGCGTATGGCCATCCCGAATGCTGATAGAAGTGATCCGGTTCACTCGGTTTGATCGATACTCACGCGAGCCAATGGATTCATTGTCATGACGCAGCCGGAGTGAGCCGGATCGTACCGGGTGCTTGCTTACTTTTTTACACTCCGTTACATTTCTGCTGTTTACAATGGCGACCGATGGGTTACTATAACCTTATCGAAGCTGATGTAGCTTCTTCTGATTGGAACTGTTATCATGAAAGCGCGGAAAACCTCGATGAAATTCCACGGCCCTGTATTCACGCACGTTAAGTGGAATGCATTCTGGATCGATGTCACTTTCTCTGGTGATCCTGAGCGTATTCACTTCAATATCCATGGTGACCCGGTTAAAATCGGCGGCGATTTTATTCAACAGCTCCTGGTCGAATTCAATATTGTCGACGGCAAGCCGGTTATTAATGCCACCCATTGGGATACTGTTATCAATTCGAAAGGTCGCGGAGTCTGGGGCTTCTGCACCCGCTCACACCTGGACAAAGAAATGACCGCCCAAGTGAATAAAGTTATGGCTAGCGCGTTTAAACGCGGTCTCATCGGATAATAAGAAAAACCAATATTGACTTAAATCCAGGGCAAGCTAAACTTGTCCTGGATGAATTTTTTCATTGCGCGCAAAGCTTCCGAGTGAGTGTCTCGGCAATCGTCAGGTGACATTCCGGAAGATAATTTTTGTCACATTTTACACTTCGTTACATTTCTACTGTTTACAATGGCGACCGATGGGTTAATATTACCTTATCGAAGCTGATACGGTTTCGATAAAACCTCCTCTGAATGGAATTGTTATTATGAACACGCAAGCACGCATCGCCAACCAAATCCTGGCAAGCGCCCGCCCGATCGGATCCGAAGCACTTCCAGAAGTCAATGAAACCAAAGCCATGATGATTGCGGTCAAAACCATCACGGCAACTTTCGTTAAGGCCGACGGCTCGATCCGCGCTGGAATCTTCGAAGTCGTCGACGACCCTCGCGATCAAAACCGCAACACTCTGACATTGATCGATACTTCGAACGGGGAATTCCGCCGGATGCGGGTCGATCGCGTCCTCTCCTGGAAATCAATGGCGGCAATCGTTCAGGAAATTCCGGCACCACGCCGCCGCTCACGGGCAAAATGCGGCGCTAAGCGCCCGAATTTTTCCTAAGTTGTTGAAAAACATATAAATTTACTGGGCACGCCTTCGGGCGTGCCTACCCGTATGATTGAACCGGATTGAATCAGACTCACCTATCAGGCGCGCGCCTAAAATTCATAAAATTTACACTTCGTTACATTTCTGCTGTTTACAATGGCGACCAGAGTGATATTATTACTCTATCGAAGCTGATATAGCTTTGATAAAAACCTCCTCTGAATGGAATTGTTATCATGAGCGTCACCGATCCGAAAGTTCAAGCCCTCAAAGATCTGCTCGGCCTTAAAAGCGCCTCCGAACTTGGCAAGCCCCAAAAACGTGACTTCTCTCATGTTCAAGCCGAAGAGCCCGAAGTGATGCCTGACCAATTCTTCGAACGCGAACCGGTCCAAGATGGATTTGAACTCGCTCAAAAAGAAGTTGAGCGTCTCCTGGCCTTTCACAAGCCCTTCATTTAAGGAGGGCCATTTAAATGACCAACTATATTGATCGCGCAGAAGCGTTTAAAATCATTCATGCGCGCACCGGAAAGAATCCGGCATTTGAAACTTTTATTAAGGGCGCGGCAAACAGTGTAGCCACCCAAATGAGTGCCGTATATGAGCGGAAAAAGCGTGCCTGGGAAATGCTCAATTCCTCGAATATGAAAACCGGCAAATTGGATATTTCCAAGATTGCTAAGTATAAAACGAGCGACAATATATTCAAAAAGAAATCAAATATGAAAGATGGGTCAAATCACGGCCTGACAATTGTCGTTGATTGGTCCTCTTCAATGAATAGCATTATCATCGAAATGGCTCAACAGCTTCTGGTCGTTATGCTATATTGCAAGAAGTCCAATATTAAATTTCAATTATACTTTTTTACGGGATGCGGTGACATTAATACCATCACGCAAAACAATGAATACGTATTCGGAGAAAACGAACCCACCTTCATGTTTAAAAAAATGCTGACCCACGATAACTCTGTTTCAGATATTCAAACTTTTGCTATCAATATGTCGCTCAGCAAGTTTCACATGTGCGGCGAAATCAAAAGCGATATTACAATTCCACTCATGGGTGGAACTCCGTTACAAGAAGCAGCAATTTCCGCATATATGGCCGCTCACGAATTTAAAAAGCTGCATGATATTGAAAACCATAGCATCATGTTTATTACTGACGGAGAATCTAGTGACCAGCTGTATAATGTCACCTTGATTGACCCGTATTCAAACAGACAATATGACTCGATCCCTGGCAAAGATCTATTGTTTCAAATCAATATGATGTGTCGAGACGCTGGGTTTAAAGTATTCAATCTCTATATTGGACCTTCTTTAGGCCGACAAAATATTGAAAAAGGTTGTGAAAACATTGGAGATGCTGGAAAGATTCACGCATTTGCATATAAAAATAAATCTTCAGTGTTTTCAATTGAAGACTATTACTTCTATAATGAGCAAATCTGTATTAGTTTTGATTTGATTAAGAACTATTCGCATGATATCGAAATCCTGAAAAAAACATATTCTCAGATTGGTAACATTATTAATGAAATTCTTTGCAGGAGTTTTAAAATCAAATAGTGATGATGGGCCCGGGATTGATTCGAGCAATCCCGGGCCGCGTGTATCTAAAAATTTACACTTCGTTACATTTCGACTGTTTACAATGCCGCTCGGTGGGTTACTATAACCTTATCGAAGCTGATGAAGCTTCTCTCTGATTGGAACTGTTATCATGGCTGCACGCGAACTCTCTTGCATCACCCGCGCCGAAGCGTTTAATGTTATCGAAAGCCTGAAACCGAATTTTAAAACGTTCATCAATTCTGAGGCCAATGCCGTGGCAACCCAGATGAGCGCATTCTACGAACGGAAAAAACGCGCCTGGGAAATGTTGAATACTTCCAATCGGAAAACCGGCAAATTGGATACTTCCAAAATCGCGAAATACAAAACAAGTGATAACATTTTCCAAAAACAATCAAATGTTAAAGAGGGCGCAAATCATGGCTTGACAATTGTCGTGGATTGGTCCTCTTCGATGTACGACGTTATTGCTGAAATGGCACAGCAGCTTCTGGTCGTTATGCTCTATTGCAAGAAGTCCAATATCAAGTTTCAAGTATACTTTTTCACTGGCGACGGTGATATTAGTTTTTCCACGTATAATGATATTCCGTTATTCGGATTTAATACCCACGCATTTACATTCAAAAAAATGCTGACTCATACTGCTTCTATCGCGGATATTCAAACCTTCGTAATTAACATGATTATGTATTCTTTTGATATGAAGGGCCGAATTAAAAGTGATGTCAAAATTCCGGATATGGCTGGAACTCCATTGCAAGATGCTGCAGTTTCTGCATATTTGGCCGCGCAGGAATTTAAAAAGCTGCACAATATTGAGAATAACAGCATCATGTTTATTACCGACGGAGAAGCTAATGGTCCGATTTACAATACCACGTTGATTGATCCGTATTCGAATCGGCAGTACGACCCGGTTATCAATAAGGATTTGATGTTTCAAATCAATATGATGTGTCGAGACGCTGGGTTTAAAGTATTCAATCTCTATATTGGACCTTCTTTAGGCCTGAGAAGTCTCGAGAGAGGATGCGAAAACACAGTGGATATTGGTGCAATTTCTCGATTCGTGCATAATAATGAAAACAGCGTGTTTTCAATTGAAGAATACTACTTCTATAACGAATTCATTTGTATCAAACCAGATTTGATTAAAAATGATTCGGGAGATATTGAGAAGATGAAGAAAACATATTCTCAGATTGGTAACATTATCAATGAGATTCTTTGCAGGAGTTTTAAAATCAAATAACGCTGAACCCGCGATTGATTCGAGCAATCGCGGGTGCGTTACAAGCACTTCGTAACACTCCGTTACATTTCGACTGTTTACAACACGGCTCGGTGGGTTACTATAACCTTATCGAAGCTGATAAAGCTTCTTCTGATTGGAACTGTTATCATGAAGTCGATCAAAGCTGGAAACTACACGCCGATCACTGACCGCCAGGCCGATTACCTGGACACCTTCTTCAAAGTTCTTTCGAGCGATGGCAAAGTTAACATTTCGCGCTCTCGCGATGCTCACACCGCATACTGGGATCCGGAAACGAACAATATCGTTCTGCCCGAATATGCCAAAAATCAAAAAGAGCTGTATATCCTCTTTGGATCGCACGAAATTGCGCACTCGCTGTACACGCCAAAGAACTTCTATCAACACTCGAACAATTCTAGAGTAATTTCCTCTGCCGATAAAAGCAAAACGGTCGAATTGACCCGGACTGTTATGCACGTTTTGAATGTTATTGAAGACATTCGAATTGAAAAGCTGATTCGCCGGAAATACCCGGGCCTGGTAAGCATTTATCGGAAAGGGCATGAATTGCTGTATCAGAAAGCAGTATCCGAAAATGAAAACTATCCAATTTCGAATGAAGATTGGGCAAAACGTACGATTATTGACCGGATTTCCGCGAAAGTAATGTATGGCAAAGTCATCGATTTGGAATTGAGTGATAATGAATATGCAATTATGAAATGGATCTGCCGAGCTGAAACTTGGAATGACACTCTTATCAGGACATTTTATATTCTTGAATTGCTGAATTCTGAATCTGCTCAGATTGAGCTTAAATCGAATCAATCTGAATCAGATAAATCCAGCGAATCTAATGATTCTTTTGATTCAGATTTTCCGAATGATTCAAAAGAAGACATTACAGATATTGTAAATGATGATAAATCTTTAAATTCTCAGATGACTTTGTCTGAAAAGATTAAAGAGTTTTCATCGAAGATTCAATCAATGAGTGACGATATTGATAAACTTTCTGAATTGGTCGAGCAATTGAAAGAAAACGATATTGATAACTCTGACCAGGAATTCATTAAGCCGCAGGATAATCATAATCAATTGACAGATACATCAAAACCTGCGTACGACAGATACAATACGAGATTGCTCCGGATTAATACGAGCAAAATTAAACAGCTTGTTGCGGGCAAAATAAAAAGTTTGTGAGTTGGTTACCAGTTTACACTTCGTTGGTTACTCGTAACACTTCGTTACAAACCGACTGTTTACAATGCCGGTCGGTTTGATAAGATGTATCTATCGAAGCTGATATGGTTTCGATGAAACCTCCTCTGAATGGAACTGTTATCATGGCTCAACATCTTCTCATCGAAATTCTGAACGCCGGCTCGCGGAAATCTGAACGCCTGCGCAATCTGATGGAAACCATCCGGAGCCAGGCCGAAGGCGAAGACCTGGAAAGCCTGAAAAAATCTGTTATTCGCAATATGTTCGCGGATTCTGATAACTCGATCCTGGAGCGTATGTTGTTTGAAACGCTCGAACCGTTTAAATGCGGCTGGGGCAAATACAATATCCGCGCATATTTCGAGCCGAATGTTATGATTCATCAATCCGCCGATATTGAATCTCAGTTGAATGATAACAGTTTTTCTCTGATCAACTCGACTCATGAGATTCCGAGTAAACAGACATTCAATAAGCCCAATATTGAAGAATCTGGTAATTCTGGTAATTCGTTTATCCCGGCAGTTGATCCGACCTATGTAAATCATGGGTGTTTCGAAATTGTGAATAAAGTAATCAATTCAAACATTTTCGCGCCGATTTGGATCTCCGGATTGTCGGGTAATGGCAAAACCATGGGCGTTGAACAAGCATGCGCCAAATCAAACCGAGAATTGATTCAAATCAATATCAGCAATGAAACTGATGAATCTGATTTGATTGGTGAATATTCACTCGAAGCGACGAAATTTTATGAAGTCGAATTCACTGAAGAGCAATATCAAGAGTATCTCCAAAAATTCGGTGAACTGGGTTAATCCGGTTCACTCGGTTCAATTGAGACCGACTTGATTCAATGGATCCATTATCTTTGGCATGGGTCCATTGTTTCTATGCGCGCGGGTCACGTGACAGGCAGCCCAGAAGGACGCGAGAAGTGATCCGGTTCACTCGGTTTGATTGAGACCGAATCGGGTCAATGGATCCATTGTCTGGCGCAAACTGGGTGTCACTGCGTCACTGGCTCTGTGTATCTAAAAATTTACACTTCGTTACATTTCTAGTGTTTACAATGCCGATCGATGGGTTACTATAACCTTATCGAAGCTGATAAAGCTTCTTCTGAATGGAACTGTTGCTATGAAAGTCGTTCTGAACGAAACCCAATACAAAAAACTCCGCGAAGCCGGTATCGATCACCACGTCGTTAAAACCGACGTTCAATCCCAGCTCGTATGGCGCGATGGCCCAGTCCTGGAAGCAATGCGCCGCGGAGCAGTTCTTCTCCTGGACGAAGTTGATCAAGCGCGCACCGGCATTATGGCACTCCAACATATTGCCCAAGGCAAAGCGTACTATAACAAGAAAACAAATGAAGTGATTAAACCGGCACCTGGTTTCGCAATTATCGCGACGGCAAACACGAAAGGTGACGGTGAAAACTCTGATATGTTTACCGGCGCTCAGATTATGAACCAGGCATTCCTGGAACGATTCAGCGTTATTATTGAACAGGAATATCCAACTCCGAAAATTGAATTCGAAATTCTGAAAAAATATTCGGCAAATAAAAAATTCCTGACGAAACTCGTCAAAATCGCGAATAAAACTCGCCAGGGATTGAAAGACGGAACATTGACTCAATGTTTGACGACTCGCCGCTTGGTTCAAATCGTAAAAAATTACGAGATTTTCGGCGATGAAGAAAACGCATTTATGCTGGCAATTAATCGATTCAATGCTGAAACTCGAAGCGTGTTTATCGAAATTTATAATTCTTTTGCCACCCAGCCAGAAGCGGCCGA
>ERZ650304.892-NODE-892-length-12770-cov-5.789304_pt1 | contig 12770 bp, 11 predicted proteins | sample MGYA00376240_ERZ650304 | MGnify/ENA primary metagenome ERZ650304 (study PRJEB26733, sample SAMN07839271) | wastewater metagenome | biome: small river; feature: stream; material: water | place: USA: North Carolina | collected 2016-03-01 ...
CTACACGACGCTCTTCCGATCTCATACAGCAATGAGTACTACAAGTATCATCGGTACAACTTCAAAGAGAGATGGAGGAGTATGTGGTGATGCAACAAGGTGAATCGATAGGTCATAGAGTGGCAGACGTGCCGATGCGAATATTACCGCCCCGACTGCGAGACATCCGAGCAGAGCACTATACATACTCCTGAAAAAAATGACTAAGTGTTGTTTTCTCATGATGTTGGCTTGGTAGTGTCAGCTGGCTGCACCATCGGCTTTGCTGACTCAACAACTGCAGGATTTATTTTGAAGTGCTCATCGATATAACTCTTGGTAACCTCAACCGGTCGACCAACAGGAATCTTGGTATAACTTTCATCAGCGTTTTTCTTGTCGATCACTACGTCGTAGTCACCATTTGGTGCAAGCAAGTAGTACTGCCCTGTCTTATCAGCAACTTTGTGCAAAATTTCCTTACCGGTAGCTTTAGAAATGACGCGCACGATTGAGAATGGTAATGGCTGATCGGTATCTTGTTGAGAGACAGAGCCCTTAGACTTTGCACGAGCACCAAAGCCAAAGAGTCGAAGTACATACATCACTACATAGAGACCAAAAATCGCTATATTATAAGGCTTTGGCGTCACAAGCACAGTCACCGATGATACCGCAAACCCAATATAGAAGACTGCAAGCGAGATACGTGAGAGCCATACATCACGACGTTTATAGAAGCTGAGTCTTCCCTGCTCGTTCTTGGCAAATTCATTCCAGTCAAACTTTATCGGATCAAGCGGGATGTTTTTTGCAATAATGTCGCCGTCTTTTTCAATAGTGATTTCTCCACCAAAATACAAGTCACCGTAGAGTTCGTCACCTGTTTTACCGGCAAGCTTCGCTGATGGATAGTTGTAGTTGGTCTTATTTGCAACAATCTTGTACGTACCGGCAGGCACTGAGAACCCGTATCGCCCATCAATGTCCGTGATTGATGTTGCGATTTCATTACCCTGAACATCAGTCAGCATGACATATGCTGGATCAAGTGGCTGCTTGGTAATCGAGTCATAGACAGTACCCCATGGGCGATAGCGCTTCTTGAGCCCAAGTGCAACCAACAAGAGCTGCCACAATCGTGCAATGGTGAGAAGTATTTCGGTAATTGAAAATGGATTAAGGAGTGCAACAGATAGCGCTGATACTCCAACAGCAGCTACGGCGCCTGCTGCAGATGCGACTTCTGTTGTTTTTTGTATAGCTGGAGTTGTAAAGACTTTTTTAATTTCCTGTTTTACTTCTTCAGTTTTTTCATTAATAACATCGGCTGCTTTGTTGATATCAGCAACTGTCAGACCACTCACTGGCGTATCTGAATCAGATGGATCAACAGGTAGTATTGCCACAGTCTGAGCAATACACCTTGATCCATTCCACTCAGTTCCTGATCCACAGAACTGGCTGCCATCAAGTGATGATGGAGCAGTACCAACACAGTGTGTACCATCCCATGACGCATATGCACCGCAGTACGTTGAGCCCGCAGGAGGCACAACAGGTGCATCACCTACGCACGCAGTACCATCCCATGACGTATTTGCACCGCAGTACGTTGAGCCCGCAGGAACACTCTGCGCAACACAGTTGTTGCCATCCCATGACGTGCCACTTCCGCAGTAGGTTGAACCACTTGAGCCACCTCCGCCGCCTCCTCCTGAGCTTCCAATACATGCAGTACCACTCCATGACGTATTGTTGCCACAATAGGTCGAGCCATCAATAGTAGTCGCAGTACATTGTGAGAGTCCACTATTCCATGAAGTCCCAGTACCGCAATACGTAGTTTCTGCATATGCAAGGTCTGCGGTACATGCACTACCGTTCCAACTTGTACCCGTAGAACAATATCCTGAACCAGCTGCACCAATACAGCTACTTGAGCCACTATCCCATGTTGCATTCGTACCACAATACGAAGAGCCATCTGCTGGTATTGCAAATGCATATGTATACGGCGTCAGAATGTTCGGACTTCCTGCATTATCGCGACTATATACGATAACTGGTACCGACTCACCTACCGTAAAATCACTTGTTGGATTAACCGTAATCGTGTAGCCGTTCGTAATAGGTGTTGTGCTATAGAGTGTACCCGAGGTTGCAGTGAAGCTTATGGTTTTGCCATTCAACACAATACTTTTTGCACCAGTAGAGTTTGCATAGTAGGTGCCGTTTACATACACAAAAGTGTTTGCAAGTGAAACTGCAAGACCGGAGTCAGTGATATCAAATGAAATGTTTGAAGTAGCCCCAGCAACACCATCGTTTGCAGGTACAAGGTTGGTCACCACTGGTGGTGCAGTGTCGACTGTTTGGAACGTATAGTTGTACGTTGTCATCGTATTGATACTTGGTGTGGCAATATCAGTACAACCTGAAACTGAAACTGAAACTGTCTCACTTTCAGCAAATGCAACGGTTGGAGTGATTGTATAGCGACGTCCATAATCAATACTTGCATTTGAAATAGCTGCATCATTGGTGCCTCCTTCTTGATAGGTCGTTGTCCCTGTTGATGTCGAGGTTACCTGAAATACACAAGAGTTTACATTCACACCGACACCTGAGACGGTTGCGGATTTCTTGTCAGTCACGTCAACACTAATAGTTGTTCCAACTGCAACACCGAGTGCCCCCGCAGCAGGCGTGACTGCTGCCGCAGTCGGCGCAGTTGTGTCAGCCTCTGTTGTGAATGTATACACCTTGGTATCCATCGTATTTGGACCATTGGTGTCACCAAGCTGGTTCTGACTTGTTGATGCGTAGTCATTAAATCCACCAATTGAGACGGTATAGGTTGTGTTGTAGTTCCAGTTACGAGTATCACTAGGAATACCAAGTGGACTTGAAGGATTGACCGTTTGACCACAGTAGTCAGCACTTCGGTATCCGCCGTTACATGAAAATGATGTTGAACCGAGATAACTTGTCGCATTAAATGTAATTGAACGACCTACGGTCGCAGAGTTTACACCAGTACCACGATTGGTAAGCGGCACTCCGTTTGGACAACTACCATCAACCGCTTCTCCCCCTTTGGTATCACAGAGTCTAAATGTGTAGTTTGAATCAACCGTTACATTTGTTGCGGTATCCGATGGTGAAGGCGTGGAGGCAAAAGGCTTTTTGATATCAGCCCATGTATGAAAGTTGAAATCTTCGACACTATCGAGTTGATCAATACCTCCCAAAGAGATATTCGACCCAAGTGAACTCGTATCACTGTTGATATCAAGGAGTGCGGGTGTTCCAGTGGTAAGGGAAAGTTCTGATGGCTTAACCACCGTCCAAGTCATTGAACCTAAAATACCTGTACCCGAAAGCGTTGTACCGTTGAATGTTGTGGCACGAGTACGCCGCGTATTACCAGCAACTGAAATATTGTCAGTTGACCAGTTTGCCGTAGATGGGAAATAGCTACCAGCAACGGCGGTACTAGCAGTTGCGATAGTATTGTCATAATCAACCCAAAAGTCAGCAGCAGTCGTTCCTCCTGAATTGATATACATTGTTGTCGTAAATGCTTCTCCGACATAGTAGTAATTGTAATTTGCAGCATTCCCCGTTCCCCCATCTCCAGTATTATCACCTCCAGTAACAAGGCCAGTACGAAATTCGTACCAGTCTGCACCACTTGGAGCACCAGCAAGAAGTGTTGTGGTACCAAAAAGAATTACTCCAATAACAACAAACACACCTACAACCATTCGTAATGCTTTTATGGAAAAGAGTTGCCGTAAGTTGTGTAACATGTTAATCACCGGTTTCATTGAGATGTTGGACTACGATACTAATATCATTTGCATTCACGGTCGTGTCTTGGTTAATGTTGCCTCGGTATGCATTCCCCGTAGCATCATTCACATTGAGACTTCCGATAACAATTGAAATATCATTTGCATTAACAGTGTTATCACCAAACACTCCAGGTGTTGGCGAAGGATTCACATCTCCACCAATAATGCGTCCCGTTCCATACGTTGATGAGTTATTAGATTGGGTAAAGTTAAGAGTAGTCTCCCCTGAGGTGAATGCAATGTTCGAAAGTTTCTTTCGGAGATGTTGGCTAGTCTTTACATATACATCGTAGTTTCCTGGTGTTATAGCAGACAAATCAATCGGTGTAAGATAGGTACCATCCTCGCTCGTTCGGAGCGTACTACTTGTATCTTGGGGTATACGAATTGAAGATCCACCACCAGTAGGTGTAAATGTTAAGTAAAATTCACTGTCGTAGTTAGGATTTGGAGGTGTTGCACGCGTATCATACGGAATCAACCATTGAATAAGCGCAGTAAGTCCTGTATCACCACCCCAAAACATGCCATGGTCATAGATGTAGTTCGTACTACTTGATCGTCCTGCACCGGGCGCTCCAACTTCGGCGTTGAACTGATAGTTACTCGATGCACCATTGAGCACTGTACTTGCACCTGTTTCTTGCTTGGAGACCGTGTCAGCAAAGAGTGCCGTCGGCACTGAAAGCGCGAGCAAATACACAAGCAACGGCATACGTTTCATTGTGCAAAGTATATCACGAGAAGTTCAAACAATGCGTTACTTTGTCGAAGCGTACTGTGCAATCGCAGTCGCAACCTTACCTTCATCCGTCAATGACTCATAGAAAACGATATCATCCTTGCGAATCCTCATTTCATCAGTCGGTGCATGGATTTCATTGCCAAGTTTTACAAGATCGAGGTTGCCACCCTGTGTTGAGAGCTGGTCAATCCCTGTTGTTGATGACGTCCCAGGGCGAAGGTAGTAAATATCCTTGAGTTTCGCATATCCACCAATCCCCCACGTCAGCTTGCCAAAATACACCTGGCCATTCGATAGAAATACTGCTTTGTATCCATTGTACGGATAGAGTCTTCCCGGAAGACCGAGAGTAATAAACAATAGTACGACGATACCGACACCTGCGAGAATTTTATGCGTGAATTTCATACAAGCTAGTGTACCACACTAGCGAATCTCAAAAGATGCATTTTTTTGGACGTTTTCAACAAGTGTTGCAAATGTTTTCTCTACTTCCTCATTCGTGAGTGTCTTGTCCATTGATTGAAACACGAGTCGATATGCCACACTCGTGCGTCCGTCTTTGATAAAGGTATCAAGCAGTGTTGGTGGTCTAACACAGTGCTCTGCTGCAAATATACCAAGCACTTGCTCAAGGTTTTTTTGGTCATCAGAAGCTTTAAGCCATACCGCAATGTCACGTGTGATAAATGGATAGAGTGACCACGGCTTGAATGTGCCAGCAACTGCAAAGCTGTTCGCAACCGGAGCATGCACCTCAATACTGTGATCAGCGACAAACTGCTCAAGTGATATCTCCTGAATAACACCCCCATCAACAGTTGCAACATGGAGTATTTCTTGTGGTTCGGCGATGTCTTTTTTCACTGAAAAAACAGTACCGATCTCAAAAAGTTTGATACTCTGTACACCAAGAAGTGCTGCGTTTGTTTTGTTGAGATCGTAGCTTTCTTTGAGTCCATCAGAGAGATTGGTGCGCAGCGCTGACTTACCTTTCGGACCACGAGCAACTTCGATATCCCCTTTTGGACGAAACGCATAGGTGAGGACTTCAGAAAATCCCTGTGCAGTGAGATATGCTTTGACTGCACGAATAGCAGCAAATGTTGGATGTGATTCAACTGCTGGGGTAAATGGTAATGTCTTTGCCTCAATCGTATCGTAGCCAGTCACACGACCAATCTCCTCTGCGATGTCATGCGCACCAGTGATATCTTGGCGGTAGTATGGGATGGTAAGTGTAAAATTCTCACCATCTTGGATGTACTCGTAGTTGTATGCGTCAAATACTTTGGCAATATGCGATGCACCGATCGCTAAACCGAGGCGTGAAGTGATATCGTTTGTAGTAAATGACAGTGTGCGAGAAGTTTCTGGTGCTGGATAGATATCTTTCACACCAACAACTTCACCTCCAGCAATATCCTTGATGAGCGCAACAAGCTGTCCTGCTGCGGGAGCTACAACTTCTGGTGAGAGATTATTTTCAAATCGCTTTGCAGCATCGGTCACAAGATTCAATCCTCGCGCGGTCTTGCGTGTTGATGCAGGATCAAAGTTTGCAATTTCAAGAACAATACTCGTCGTATCCTTGGACACTTCTGCGCTCTTGCCACCCTTCACACCTGCTATCGCAAGTGCACCGAGATAATCCCCAATGACAATGTTGTCTGACTTGAGCATTTTTTCTTCATCAGAGAGTGTGATGATTTTTTCACTATCTTTTGCGGAGCGAACAATAATACCACCGTCAATCTTTGCTCGATCAAATGCGTGCGTAGGCTGCCCGCTATCAAGGAGGACAAAGTTTGTCGCATCGACGACATTGTTAATACTGCGCTGTCCTACTGACTCGAGCCTCTCTTTGAGCCATGCCGGTGACGGACCAACTTTTACCCCGTCAATCTGAATGGCAATATAGCGACGACATACCTCAGTCTTAAGTTCAACTGGAAGTGCGAGCTCTATCGTTGGAAGTTCGTATGATGTTTTTTTGAGTGTGAGATTGAGTAGTCCTGTGATCTCGCGCGCAACGCCTATGTGTGAGAGACAGTCTCCTGCACGATCAGGCAATACCTTGATATCCATGACAGTATCGTCGCCATGTGTTTCAACGTCCTCCACTTCAAATGCATGAAAAATAATTTGCTGCACAAGCTCCTCCAATACAGGAAGCTTTTCTTCGATATGTGTTTGGAGCCAGTTATAGGAAATTTTCATCTATATACCTCTTTATTAAAATTGATTGAACCGGAGATCACCTTGATATGCAAGACGTACATCACTCATACCAAATCTGATCATCATGAGACGATCAAGTCCCATACCAAATGCAAAGCCGGTGAGCTTCGCATCGTAGCCGACTGATGCAAAGACATTCGGATGCACCATACCTGCACCGCAGACTTCCAGCCATTTTTCTACGCCATCTTTGACGACTTTTACATCGACTTCAAATCCAGGCTCAACGAATGGAAAGAAGCTTGGACGAAGTCTGATCTCGGTCTCTGCACCAAAAAGCTCCTTAAAGGATCCAAGCAGTGTTCCCTTGAGATGCTCAACGGTGATTCCCTGGCCGACTACCAACCCTTCGATCTGATGAAATTGCATTTCGTGCGTGGCATCTGTTGCTTCGTTGCGAAACACTTTGCCGGGAGCAATGATTGCAAACGGCGCTTTGTGCGTTTCCATATAGCGGATCTGCACCGGACTCGTATGTGTGCGCATCACCTTGCCAGGCATACCCTTGATCCAAAAGGTGTCTTGCATATCGCGTGCCGGATGATCCTTGGGTACGTTGAGTGCATCAAAGTTATGCCATTCATCCTCAAGCTCAGGCCCCATTGCGACACTGAACCCTTGCGCAGCAAAAATACGGACGATTTCGTCAGTGACAAGAGTTAACGGGTGTAGTGAGCCAGTATGTTCCATTATTTTTTGAATACGTTCTGTATCTTATACAAGAAACGCTTGATGAGCGAGCTACTCTTTGGATTTGGTGGACAGCCGTGCGGACAGTGCGTAAAGCCTTTGGCAGCAATTTGCTTTTGTTCACAATCACCACAGACAATGAACTGCCCATTGCAGCCACGATCACGACAGTCAACAATGCGCTCACTCGGTGCATCACATCCTGCACATCGTCCCACAATCACATGCTTTGGATCATCGGTATAGAAGCCCATCATGACGCGCCCATCAAAGACATAGAGCTTGCCCTCGAAGTCTTCGTTCGGATATTTCTCCATATAGGAGACGATACCACCATCAAGTTGATAGACGTCAGTGAAGCCTTGTGTGATGAGGTAGCCACTCGCCTTTTCACAACGCACCCCTCCAGTACAGACCGTGAGTACAGTTTTGTTTTTGAGATGCTTCAAGCCTTTGGTGATCTTGGGGAGATCGCGAAAGTTATTCATCGGCGGACAGATGGAGCCTGCAAACTTACCCACTGCATGTTCGTACGCATTTCGCATGTCAACAATATAGAACTCTTTTTTGTCAGCAATCCATTGGTGCAAATCCTCTGGTGACAAATGAATCCCTGTAACTTCATTAGGATTCACATCACACACACCGAGATGTGCGGACACAATCTCATCACGCACCTTCACAGAGAGACGAGGAAATGCGTCGCCAGTACCCTCACTTTTCTTGTAGTGAATATTGAGGAATCGCTCATCCTTTTCGAGTTCCTTGATGAACGTCTCAGTATTTTCAACTGTTCCCTCAAGCGTAAAGTTGAGTCCTTCGGTACCTACGATGAGGCGTCCTTTGAGCTCAAGCTTTTGACAGAGCGCAAAAATATGGTCACGCACCACCTGCGGATCACTTATGTGGACATATTTATAAAAGAGAAGGATTTGATACTTCATGACAGAGGTCACTATAGCGCCAACTGGCTAAAAAATGAAGGGGCTAACTTTTTAATTCCCTCCGGTGTCTTTGATGAATTTGTACAACATCTCGAAGTGTTGCAACTAGTCGTCCCGCCGCAAATCCTGCAAACATCGCATAGCTCGTCCCCGATATAACAATCACATCATGAAACTCCGTATCAATGAAATGTTTGGTGACAAACCGAATACAAAGATATATACCCAGAAGCACTACCGCAGCAAGATCAACACGGCCAAGGGCCACAATTGCCTTTTCTTCATCCCATGATACTTGGGAAAAGAGTTTTGAAAGCACAAGAAGGCCAAGCAGAAATCCGCTACACGCAAAGCCAAGCGGTACACCCCACCCGAGTCCACGAAAGAGGATATCAAAGATCGTGAGTGCTCCATAAACAAGTGTTACTAATACGAGAAAATATAGTCTAAGCCTCAGTTTGAGATGAAGCTTTCCTTTGCGATGAAGATTGCGCACTGTTTCAATATCGATATCAACCTCTGCATTTTCCATGGGCGAACTATACCGTCTTTGTCACGACTACGCACGCTCACCTACCTGCTGACGCCACATCGCAAAGTAAAGCCCCTTTTGCGCTAGCAACTCCTCATGTGTTCCTGACTCGCTCATTGTACCCTTCTCAAGTACATAGATACGATCAGCATGCATGATCGTTGAGAGTCGATGCGCAATGAGTATTGTGATGCGCTCATTTGTTGCAGAGACTTCTTTGATTGTTTTACTGATTTCTTCTTCGGTCAGACTATCAAGCGCACTTGTCGCTTCATCAAATACGAGAATATTTGGATTGCGAAGGAGTGCTCGGGCGATTGAGATACGCTGTTTTTCACCACCTGAAACTTTAACCCCACCTTCTCCGATGACAGTATCTAGCTCTTGACCACCACGCTCAAGCAAATTTTGACATTGTGCTTTTTGAAGTGCATCGAGACATTCCTCATCAGTTGCAGCAGGGTTCACAAATAACAAATTTTCACGAATCGTTCCAGAAAATAGCTGCGTATCCTGAGTCACAAACCCTATTTGTTTGCGAAGCTCATCCTTGTTTATATCATCGTACGGAATGTTGTTGTACAAGATGGTACCTTCTGTTGGCTCATAGAGACCAACCAACAATTTCACCAAAGACGTCTTGCCAGACCCTGATGGACCAACAAATGCAATCGTTTCTCCCTGCTTAACGTTATAACTAATAGTAGTAAGTGCTTGTGTTTGTGCAGATGTATATCCAAACGACACCTCCTTGAATGCAAGCTCTGTCACCTCTCCTACGTGCTTTGGATTAGTCGCACGAGGCTCAGGTTTGGTATCCATAAGCGTCTGATAGTTTGCAAGTGATGCTTCTGCCTGACGATACGTCGCAATATAGCCCGCGATTTGGGTAAGTGGGAAAAACAAGTAGAACGAATAGATATTGAGAGAGAAATACTGCCCAAGGGTAATCGTGCGCGTAAAGATCATATAGAACAGGAAGAGGTAGATTGCTGCTCGAATAAAGTTTGTGACTGTACCCTGAATAAAGTCTAATGTCCGCACATATTTAAGCTTCTTGAGTTCGAGTTTCAATATCTTTTCAGTTGTGGTATTGAGTCTAGCAACTTCTTGACCTGTGAGCCCGAGAGATTTCACGAGCTCAATATTACGAAGTGACTCGGTCGTTGATCCAGCGAGCGCGGTCGTCTCTGCAACAATCAACATCTGCACTGTTTTGATTTTTTTTGAAAAGACGAGCGTGATCGTGCCAATAATGATCACCATCGCTCCATAGATTACAGGGATTGCCCAGTACACGGTTGCCGCATACACCATTACGAAGACAAGAATAATCCCCGAGAGAAAGAGCACATTAATCGTATCTTGAATCAGTTTTTCAGTGTCTTGTCGAGCTTTCTGGAGCTTACCGAGTGTTTCCCCACTTCGCTCGTCTTCAAACAATGCATACGGGAGACCAAGTGAATGCTCAACACCAGCACTGTACATATCTGCCCCACTTCGCTGACTGACGCGATTGAGATAGTAGTCTTGGAAATTTTTTGCAACACGAGAAACAAATGCAGTTCCTATGAATACCAACAAAAGGCCGATTGTTCCTTGCAGAAATGCTGAGCGTGTGAGCACGTCATATCTGAGCGCATAGGTATCAATGATGCGCTGATAGATGAGTGGCTCGACGAGTGAGAACACTTGGTTGATGATGGCAAGTACCACCACAAGAGTGCACATCTTCCAATATTTACGGAGATATTGTTGGAGAATTTGCATAGACTACTGTGCAGGCATGTCCATACCACCCCAAAGATTCGCGGTCCCAAGTGCGGTATTGCCAGATGACTTGATATAGAGGAAGAGCTGCATCTTGTACGCCGCGAGCCATTTGAGAAGATTTTCAACAAGGTATCGTCCTTTTGACATTTCCCCCATCCCATAGATATTGATCACCTTGGCAAGCTCTTCATCAGTAAAGAGCTCCATAGTCGCCTTGAAATCTGCGAGCTGCTTGTCCATCATGTCAGCAAAGTTTGAAAGTGTGGTTGGCTCAGTTGGTTGAGGCAGTGTCTTGTACGCGTCAGTCGTCCCCGCAAGAATAACCTTAGTTGCATTTACAAAGACTTCTGAGAGGTACTGCAATAGCTCGCTTGTCGTCCGCTGCCCGTCAGTAGGCTTGTAGCCCTCGGTGTCAGCGGGGATTTTGGTCGCCAAGTGCTTGATAATACGGAATTCGTTGCTGACTGAGTCAATAAGGTCTTGTTTGGTGTACATATATATGATGATTGGCTGCTAGTGCCGCAAGTATAGCTGATATGCTACGATGACACCAAACATATTCTTTTCACCTCAAAAACATAAAAACTATGGCAAAAGCATTGGTTAAGTTTAGTATCAAAGATGACTTCTTTGACGAACTTCGTTTAGAAGTGAAAAATTATTTCACTTCTAATAAAATCGCAATAACCGGAGATTATCGTTTACATCTAAAAACAGCGATATTACTAACGCTTGCAATTGCAACGTATACTCATTTGGTATTCTACACGCCACCACTATGGCCAGCATTGATTGAATGTATTTTTCTCGGCACCTTATTTGTATCAATCGGATTCAATGTGATGCATGATGCATCACATGGAAGTTATTCCTCCAAACCCTGGGTGAATGAACTTATGGTACTTACTGCTGAGATGATGGGTGCTAGTTCTTTTTTGTGGATTAAAAAGCATGATGGTATTCATCATATTCTTACTAACACTGAACATGACGACGATCTTCAAGCGGGTAAGGTTATGCGAATGCATCCTAGTCAAAAACGATTATGGATCCATCGATATCAACATATATATGCATGGTTTGCGTATATGTTGTTGTATCTCAATTGGATTTGGATCAATGATTTCAACAAATATATCTTTCGTAAAATACATACGACTGAAATAAAAGAAGTTAAAAGATCAGACCATATCAAATTTTTGTCAGGCAAAGTATTCCATGGAGTATTTATGATTTGGATTCCGTGGCATCGTCTTGGTTTCACTTCATGGCTCATTGGATATCTTTCCTTTGCATTTGCTCTCGGACTTATCATGAGTGTTGTGTTCCAACTTGCTCACGTAGTAGAAAAAAGTACTTTCCCTACTTCAGAAAATGGAAGAATTATCTCTCCTACATGGGCAAGAATACAAATTCTGGAAACATGCGATTTTAGTACGAAGAATAAAGTTCTAACTTGGCTCCTTGGAGGATTAAACTTTCAAGTAATTCATCATTTATTCAGAGATATTAGCCATGTTCATTATCCTGCAATACAGCCTATAGTGAAAAGAAAGTGTGAGAAGTATCAAATACCTTACACTGAACTACCTATTCTCTTTGCGATAAAATCACATTTCCGAGTAATTAAAACACTCGGACAAGAAGCCTGAAAAGGCTTCTTTTTTTATATAAAACTGTAAGTACATCAAAATAATTTAGAGAGTTATTCTTTATTCTCCGCCCACTCATTAGCCAGTCGTGCAGTCTCTTGAAGAAACGTAAATTTCCCTGGACGGTATGATAAATAATCATCAGGATGCTCGATCTTCAATTTTTCTTTCAAAGCACTATATTGCCCTGCCCGTTCTGAATGAGTTCGAAGATAATCTCTCACATTGATGAACTGTTTAATCCGTGGAGCACCTGTTTCAAATACATGAATATTCTCAATCTTTTCAGTACCCACTATTTTCTCAAATAACACTGAGCGCTCATCTAAAACATTTTCTCTTAAAATATATCCG
>ERZ650304.893-NODE-893-length-12741-cov-14.404383_pt1 | contig 12741 bp, 20 predicted proteins | sample MGYA00376240_ERZ650304 | MGnify/ENA primary metagenome ERZ650304 (study PRJEB26733, sample SAMN07839271) | wastewater metagenome | biome: small river; feature: stream; material: water | place: USA: North Carolina | collected 2016-03-01 ...
CAAAGGCCAAAGGCCGCCTAGGACTTGTGGCAATAACTGTACGGGGGTTAAAACATGACGCAATTAGAACGCTTAAAACAAGAAGTTAAAACACTGCTAACCGATATTGAATACCTGGAACGGGTCAGCCAAAAACAAGACAAAAAGCTATTTAACGGCCATTTATATTTATTTGTGTTGTCCTTTGCGCTGTTTTTAAGCAATGCCTTATGGCTCAGTGTTTTTGTAGGGGGCTAACGTGCCAAGCCATAACTACATGGGCGACAAGTCTATTTTAGACACCCAAATAATTAAAACCCTAAAAGACCAAGCCGAAAAGTTGTATAACCGCCGTTTGTCGGTACTGGCGCGTAAATTAAAATGGGATAAGTCAAAACTTTGGCGGTTATTGACGGGCGAGCAAGCCATGCGTTTAGGTGAGTTTTTAATGTTATGCGATGCCCTAAAATTAGTACCGCATCAACTGCTAAAAATTGTCGGGGCGTAGGGGCTATAATGCCCATTACTCATAAGTAAATACGATTGATTGCTTATCAACCATAACCAAATACCATATACCACAAATCAGCAGCGCGTAACCCATTAGGTTACAATAAGGGGGTAACATGATAAAAAGTTTTAAGCATAAAGGGCTTAAAAAGTTTTACGAAACAGGCAGCACCGCAGGAATACAAGCCAGTCATGCCGTAAAGTTGCGCTTTATTTTGGGTTTGTTAGAAAAGGCTAAACGACCTGAACAACTCACGATGCCTTCTTTAAATTTTCACGAATTAAAAGGCAGTCGCAAAGGGGATTGGTCAATAACGGTTAACGGTAATTGGCGTTTAACATTCCGTTTTATACCCGATGGGGTGGAGCTATTAAATTATGAAGACTACCATTGAAAATGAGCCAGTAGGCAAAATGTACAACCCACCACACCCAGGCGAAGTATTACAAGGGCTATGGTTAGAGCCTTTAGGCTTGAGTATTACAAAAACCGCCGAAATACTAGGGCTATCGCGTAAAACAGTATCTAATATTGTTAACGCTAAAATACCACTCACACCCGATACAGCGATGAGAATATCCATAGCTTTTAATATCAGTATTGATATGTTGCTAGGTATGCAATCAAGTTATGACGCTTGGCACGCAGAACAACACCGTAAAGAGTTGGAGAAAGAAGTCACTATTGTTCGTTGGGAAGCAGCAGCCTAAACACCACACCACAAACAAAAAACCGCCTAACGGCGGTTTTTTTATGCCTGTAATTTGCCATACCGTTAAAAATCGTTGTGCAAAATGAGAATTTCTAGGCCGTTTTGAAGTCATACGCTAAGTTAGCGACAAGGCGGCTTTAAGCGCGATTTAAGTACAAGGCAAGGCACTTCTAAGGCTTTAAACAAGGGGCGCATAGTGGGCTTGTATAGCAGCATACAAACGATTTAAAAAGGGCAATAGCAAATGACTACCGACGTTTTAGAGCATGAAGAGTTAAGCGAGTCGGTTTGGTGGGCAAGTGTTGATTCAAGCACCCAAGACCAAACCGTTTTTTTGTATCGCAAAGAAGCAGGGCAACATTCACTACTGGACAGAATCAGTATTGACCCCGACACCATGCCTACATTTGAAGATTTTCAAATAGCTATTAAAGAATTACACGGTGGGGGTATTTTTGAGGCAGTAATGAGAACACCCAAAGGCGCACTAGCCCGACGGATTCCCTTTAGCCTAGCAGGACTACCCAAAAAACAAGCCGAACCCGTACAGGCCGCACCAAACGAAAACGGCCAAGAAAAGTTACTTGCTTTGTTAATTCAACAAGGCCAACAGCAACAAGCCATGTTTTTGGCAGGCTTAGAAAAGATAGGCCAAGCGATAGCCGCCAAACCCGAAAAGCCCGAAGTAGACCCCTTTGAGCTAATGGAACGGGCAGCAAACATACTAAGCAAAAACGGGGCAACACCAACGCCCCAAAAAAGCTTACTAGAACAGATAACCGAGCTTAAATCAGCCGCCGACCTGATTGGTTTAGGCAGTTTAGGCGGTGGTGATGGTGGGGGCGATAGTTGGGGCAGTTTAGCCGCCGCAATTGTGCCTTTTACCGAAATGATGAAAGAAAACACCATTAACGAACGCTTAAGACTAGAAATGCAACAGCAACAGCTTAAAAGCAAGCCAGTGCCAAAGCCTAAACCACAGGCCGCCGTACCGATTGCCGCACCTGTTAATGATAACCGCACACAGTTTTTAGCAAATTTAAGAGGAATACTGGCTCAAGTAATGCCGTATGCCGAACAAGGGGCAGACCCCGAAGCCGTGGGCGTTGCCTTAGTTAATATTTTAAAAAGTGATGCCGACAAAGCCACGTTATACGATTTTTTAAACCGCGAAGACGCACTAAGCGATATGGCACGGTTAGAGCCAAAAGTTAATGACTATTGGGACTGGTTTAGCGGATTAGCAAACGCCGTACTTACGCAATTAGAGCCAAAAGATGAAGCTAGAACTGCCGAACCCGTTGCCACAAATCCAAATCCCCCCAAGCCGCAAGCAACAAATAGCAACGGGCAAACAGGGGACGCGGCAAACGCTACAAATCATGGCGCAACTGGTGCGAAACGGACGCGAAAACCCGTTAGTAAGACAGACAGCGTTACAGCTAGTTAGTGGTTTAAAGCAAAAAGATTATTTAGGCGAAGCAACCAAAATACACGCCTTTGTTAGAGACAAGATACGTTATGTACGCGACCCAAATCGCGTCGAAACCTTACACACCGCCGAGCGATTGTTAACACAGCGACAAGGCGATTGTGACGACAAAACGGTTTTAGTGTGTGCCTTGTTAGAAACCATAGGCCACCCGACGCGCATTGTAGCGATAGGATTTAACAAAGGCTTTTGCCACGTTTACCCCGAAGTACAAATACGGGGCAAATGGTACACCGTAGAAACCACCGAGCCGTGGGCGTTTGGACAGGGTTTAACCAAAAAACCGCTTTTAAGAATGGTAGAGACAGTATGAAAGGCTTAACAGAGGAATTATTAACTTGTAAATGTTACGGCGCAATGATGCACGCATTGCCACGCAACAAACAAAAGTTAAAAAAGATGAGTGATGACCAAATCATTCAAAAAACTTTACCTTTTATTAACCGTGTGCCTGCCAAAACCGAGCAAGACCTAGATAACTGGCTTGTAAAAGTCGTTAATCCTTATGCAAGCACTAGCAGCCAGTTAGCCGACTTAGGCGAATTAGCCGAATTAGACGGCTTTGGCAAAAAGCTAAAAAAATTAGCCAAAAAAGCCATTGCACCGATTAAAAAACTAGCCGTTGACCCACTTAAAAAAGTATTTAAAAAATTAGAAGATAACAAAATTGTTAAAAAAATTGCACGGCCTTTGGCGTATGCCGTGGGTGCAGCGACAGGCACGATGAGTGTTATTCAGTCGCTAGACCAAGCCCGAAGCGCGGCCATTGCAGGCAAAAACGCCGACGCAATCAATGACCAAGTTTACCAAGCGCAACAAGCCGAAGTAACCGCCGCCTTTGCACCACCACCCGTACAACAGGCCGCGCCCTTGCCAACGTATCAAGACGCACAATATGGCCAAGTACAGCGTTTAGCACAAGAAGACGAAAAACCAAAAATAGTCGGCTTAAGTGCTAACGGAATTATGGACAACATCAAACAAAATCCGATTCCGTGGGCAGTCGGGGCAGGGGCTTTGTTGTTGTTAGTCATGCGTAACAACAACCCACAACCTTATTACCCACCCCATTATGCAGGAGGCCGTTAAATGCGCCTTGATACCCAATTAAACGGCTTAGACGGTTTTTACCGTAAACGCCCCAAAAACCGATGTCCAAACCCACAAAACCTAAACGGCTTTGACGTAAATACATTTTTAACCGACTTAAAAAATATAGGTCAACCAAAACCCGCGCCTATTGTGGGCATTGGTGGAACGGTTGCAGCCCCAAAACCTAGCAGCATGGTGACAACTAGCCCCACAACGGGCAAAACCTTTATGCAAAGCCTAACCGATGGCGTACAGCAAGCAATCCCTAGCATTGTTACGTTAGCAAACACGGCTATTGCCATTAAAGCCCAAGACAAATTAGCAAAACTTAACGTACAACGCGCCGCATCAGGTCAAGCACCGATTGACATTGCAACCTACAACGAAGCAAACGCGCCCGTCGTCAAGATTCAAGGCGGTGTCGATTCAGGCACAAGCAAAAACTTAATGTATGGCGGTATAGCCGTCGGTTTAGCCGTTTTATTCGTGGCCATGCGTAAACGGGGCGGCTAATCATGGCAAGCAAAAAAGAGCGTGTACAACAAGCCGTCAAACTCTTTGAAGACTTTACAGGACACCAAGCCGACAGCTACGAACCTGTAAAAATGCCGCGTGTTGATGTGGCCATGCTTATCGGAGAAGTAGAGCAGATTGCCTACAACACGGTACGCGATGGCAAAAAAGAACGCTATTTGCACAAATTTAAAGCCAGTGCGCGGCCTAAACTTGCCGCCTCACACGATGGCAAAACCCTGCTAATTATTGAGGGTGATTTTGAATTTACCGAACGAGGTATAACCGACCATGAGTAACACACTTTGGTTAATTAATCCCCACAAACGTGGGACAACTGGGAGAGCCGCTAAGATGGCCAATGCTAAAAAACCGCGCACCGCCGCGCAAAAACGGGCAACAGCCGCATTAGTGGCTTTTAACAAAAAACGCCGTGCCGCCGCAGGGTATGCCTCAAACCCCGTCAAACCTTTGCAAAAAAATCTAGCGTTAGGTGACAGCAAACAGCCACGCACTTACACCATGAAAGCAAAAAACGGCAAAAAAACCACCGTTACCTACAAACGTAACCCGATTAGTAAAAATGCCAGTGTACAACGTGGCAAAGGTATGTTGGTTGAAAACTTAAAGCCAGCCGCTTTAGGCGCAGGCGCAGCCTTAGCCTTTGATATTGTTTGGGGCAAAATGAGCTTTATTCCTGCCAGTTTACGCGCAGGTAATCTCAAATACCCTGTCAAATTATTAGGCGCATTAGCGTTAGGCGTAGCCGCCGAAAAGTTCTTACCTAAAGAACATCAAAAGCACGTCACCACCTTAGTGCGTGGCCCGTTAACCGTGATTATGCACGATGCCGCCAAAGAGTTTATGCAAAGCAAATACCCGTCCTTAGCACTTGCCGCATACGAAGCCGACCAAATGGCCGAAATTATGCACGATATGCAAGTAAACGGTTATGACGAGCCAAGCTATGCCTTTGAGCAACAGCCACAAATTGAACAAGTTAGCGAAAACTTAGAGCTGCAGGGCTTAGGTTTATTAAATATGCCGCAATACGACGGCGTAGCGTACTAACCCACCCATTAACCCAAATTTGCAACATTAACGACAAATTACAAAACAGGTAACACACCATGAGCAAGCACCAACGTATTCCTTTAGCTGATTTAGTAAAATTTAACCCTGCCGAAAAAGACAAAGTTCGTTTTGGTTTTATTTTTGACACCGCCATTTATGCCGCCGCAGGTCAAGACAGCTTGAGCCTTTGCGCCGTTCCCGAAGGTGGCCAGTTAAACGATAACTCACGCTCAAAAACCAGTGAAGACACCAACTTAAACGCCGCAGGCACATTACCTAACAACCAAGTGATGTTGGTTAAAGGCGTTCAATTGTTATTTTTGCCAAGCATTACCGCAGGTCATGCCGACGCAGATGCCGCCTATAGTGCAGCAACTCAAAAGTTTGTCGCCAACGACGTAGCCGCGTTCTATAACCACGGTCTATTGCACCTAGCATTAAAAGGCGTGGACATTATCAAAGATGGCCCGTTAATGATGTTCCCACCTCAATCACACATTGAAGGTACTGCATCGATGGTTGGTACCGACACCGATAACAACAAAAACATTGAGCTTATCAACTGTAAAGGCCATGCCTACCCCATTGAGCCGTTTACATGGCGCGGTGGTGAAGTATTAACCGCCAAATTGTTATGGCCAAACGGCAAAGTAGCCTTACCAAGTGGCTTAACAGGCCGCGTAAAAATGCGCTTATATGGCGACATTTACGAAGTTAAGTAAGCCTCGTTAGCAAAATAGGCACGTTTTGCGTGCCTATTTTAAAAGCCACCCCGAACAAGGTAATAAAAAAATGACCGTCGCATTAGGCCAATTAGTTTTACACGGTTTGCACGTTTGGCAGCAACCTAACGCCCAAGGCCAATTAGTTAACGTCGAAGAGCCTGCCGCCTATGTGGTTGACTGGCCAAGTTTGGCAAGCGGTGCAAGCGCACAAGCAATCTTGACTATTGAGGGTGACCGCGATTTTCACCTAACACACATTACCCACGCCCAAACAGACACAGGCTTTATTCCGTTGCGTGTGCAAATTAGCGACCAAAGCGGAAAAAATTTGTTTGTACAACCTGTATTTATTAACGCCATTAGTAGCATTAATGCAGGGCAACCCTTTGTTTTAGCGATGCGACGCTTATACCGCCGTACCGCACCTGTAAAAATTACATTTACGGTTGATTAAAAATGGGTAATGAAGTCCGCGAACGCCTAGACAGTCAGCGACTAGCACAAGATTACCAGTCTAATAAACTGGGTAATAACGGCGATGCAAAAATTTATAACTTTGCCGTGGCCGTTAATCAGTGGCAACAACTGCTACCGATTAATACTGGCCGTCGTGCATTGTCCATACAAAATTTAGGCGGTGACGCAGGATACTGCCGCGTAGAAATGGCGTTAGACCGACAAAACCGAAACGCGACCTTTGACGTGGACGACTATCGACCCCGTTTTATTCCGACAAACGCTATTTTTGTGTATGTCAGCGACCCACTGGCCACAGGTAGCACCGTGGTTAATGTGCAAGTGATAGAGGGCTAAACAATGTCTAATAATAGTATGTGGGTTGCTTTAGCCATTTTTGGCGGTATTTATGCGTACAGCACCTTAAAAAGCGATGGCAAAGCATTAATTGATAGTGCGAAAGATGCTGTCAACATTACCAGTGACAAAAACTTAGCTTACAAGGCAACAAATGCAGTTTTTGGTGAAGATAATGTTATTGATATTTTGGGGGGAGGTATTGCCAAGTTATTAGGCACAGACCCACTCGCACAAACCAAAACCGCACCAAGCACAAGCACAAGCACAAACAAAGACTTTATACCCTATGACTACCTAGACGCTAAACAGTCAGGCGGCAAATGGTACAAATTAGTAAGCGGAAAATGGCTATTAATTGGCAGTGTCGACAAAATCGTAACAATTGACGGGCGTTATAAAGCCAAAGTTATTAAGTCAACCACAGCCACAAAAACTAGCACCGTAGGCGTTTTAAAGCCTGCACCAAATCAAGCCGCACTTGATAAGGCAGCAACTAACAGTTTTTGGGATTCGTTTAAATGAACACAACCCAGCCTAACTACTGGCTATGGCTAGGCATAGGCGGCCTATTATTTTTAGGGGGTAATACCGTGATTAACTTAAAAGATGCAAGCGAAAACGAAAAGAAGTACGCGCCCTTAATTGCTGCAACCGAACAAAAGTACGGCATACCAACAGGCGTACTACATAAACTCATTAAAGCCGAATCCGCCTTTAAAGCGTCAATTATTAACGGCACACAAAGAAGCCGCGTAGGGGCGTTAGGTATTGCACAGTTTATGCCTGCAACAGCTATCGAAGAATTAGGCAGTGTACAGGCCGCACTTGACCCATTAAAAGCCATTGACGGGGCAGGACGATACCTTAAAAAGATTTATGCCTATGTGGGTAAAGACTGGACAAAGGCCGTGGCAGGGTACAACTGGGGTATGGGTTATGCAAAAAACCGCAATCTAGCCACAGCCCCACAAGAAACAAAAGACTACGTTAAAAAAATTTTAGGGGTAGTGGTATGAACAAATTCAAAGGATTACTTAAAAAAGCATGGGCAAGCCCTGCTATTCGTAACTTAGGCAACTTACTTGTAAGCGTAGCACTTAGCACAGTCTTAGTTAAAAACGGCGTACCGCCTCAAGATGCCGCCAGTATTGGCCAAGCCGCAGGGCAAGTAATTACGGGGCAATAAGCCATGCCTCAGCAAATTATTGGCAATATATTGCAAACCCTAACCATAGCCGCCGTGCTTTGGACAGGTTCAACATTGCAAGAAGTCACCAAAGTAATTGCATTGCATGAATGGCGTATAGCAACCTTAGAACACATTAAAAAAACGGGCGAATAAATGAACGTCATTAAATACATAGCAACCATTGCCCAAAAAGTCATTGATGTAAAAAACGCGATTACAGCAAACGGCGTGTTACTTGACGAAGTTAAAACAGCTATTACAACCGATAGCGGTTCACTTACCGACGTTAAAACAGCAACCGAAGCAAGCAAACTATTATTAGATGACCTTAAAACAATCGACACCGCAAACGGCGTTTTATTAGCAGATATTAAAACTCAATTAATCACGCTTAACAGCAAACAAGAAGACATTAAAACCTTGTTAACCGCCATTCGTGACAAACCTTAAGAGTAAACCCCCATGACTACCGCCGTAATACAAGTCGTAAATAGTGTTTATGCCTTAAAAAGTTTTACACAACCCAAAGACGGTATGCTTTTTAAAACACTCGGCAAAGACGCACCCTTTGACGGCAAAGCCGCCGAATATATGTATAAAGAGGGTGATATAAGCGTGGCCGATGGTATCGACGTTATCGACCATTACAGTAGTGGGGGTAAATTTATTGCCTTTAAAGAAAATACAACGGGTGGTGGGGGTGATTCTATTTATGGCTTTGTGGCCATTACCGATATTACACCCACAAACCCAAGCGACAACGTAGGCAACAAAACCTTAACCGATGATAACAACGTCTTGCAATCATGCACCAGTTCGACCACGGCGGTAACGGTTCACGTTTTGGCCGTCACAGGTAAAGAAAGTTTTAAACCCACCGTCGAAGTAAACGGCACGATGGCCACGTTAAGCCGTAACGCTTTAACCGATGTATGGCAGGGAACAGCAGCTATCACGCTATCAGGTTCAAGCCCTTATACCATTACCGCCATACATGGCGAGGGCCTAACCGATACAGCTACGGTTAACATAGAATCCGCGCCCGTTATTAGCAGCCTAGAATTTAGCAGTGCATACAGCCAAGGGGTAGGGCAAACACAACACGCCGCAGGGCAAACCCTTAATTTAACCGTCACCAGTGCCACGCCATTTGTTGCCTTAGAAGTTATTGCCAACGGCACAACAGCAACCCAAGCCCTAAGCCAAACATTTGCAGCCACAAATAGCAAAACTATTAGTGTAACTGTAGCAAATCAGGGCAACACGCCTACCGCGTACCCTGCTAAAGTGCGTATTCGTAACGCCAACGGCACTTGGTCAACCCTTACCGCAAGTAATGCCGTCGCCAGTGTGGACGGTGTAAATATCATTACGCTAAACAACACACAACCAAGCCTTAGCGTTAATAGCATTAGTTATCCAGTCGGACAGTCCGCGTTAAAAAATAGCGAATCAGCCACACTTAACGTGACCGAATTAAACGTAGATACCGTAAGTTACAGCTCACCCAATGCACAAATAAGCATTACTAACCCCACAACCACAGGCAACAAAACAGTTACCCGTATTGCAGGTGGGTACAACATCAGCACCACTAATTTAAGCGTAACCATTGGCAAAACATCAAACGCCACAAGTGCCAGTTTTAATACTGTGGTATGGGTTGCTCACGATGCGCCAATAATCAGCATTACAACGCCTGCCGCTCGTTTACGTTCTGGTGTAACGCCACAAAATCATACTATTAGCATCAATAGCGACCAACGCACCCAAGCCACACCCACATTAACCGCAAGCGTCGGCACATTTAGCGGCGCATGGTCAACCGCCAACAACGGCGTAACGTGGACGCGACCTTTAGCCATTGCAGACAACAACACCAAAGGCGCGGCAAGTTTTAGCGGCCTAAGTATTACCAACTTGGCAGGCATTGAAGTAACCGCCATAACAACAGGCGCGGCTTATACCGTGGGTGGTTTTGTGCAACGTGTCGTGACCTTTGCCGCATGGCCAAACCGTGAGGCCACCATAGGTACACAAGTCAGTGATACAAGCAAATTAAGAGTGACCAACTTATCTAAAGGCACAAGCGGCAGCTTAAACACCAACTTTGTGGCCAGTGTAGGCGATGCCATTGACACATACACCACGACACAACCAAGCGCGACCTATAACGCCACAGGCAACACGCTTTACAACCGCGATTTAGCCAACGCCGTCAGTAATACCAGTGGTACGGCACAATTTGAAATTGAGGAGTTAGCATAATGGCCACGCCTTTTGAGACCTTTGTTAACACCGAACTACCCAAGCGACTAGCCACCAACGTCAGCCCGATTGCACCCACAGCAGGGCAAGTGCCAGTTTTTACGGGCGTAGGCTTATTAACAGAAAATAAAAGTTTAGCCTCCGCAGGCATACAAGCCGACTTAGCCAACGTCATAACCGCAGGCACTTACGGCAACACGACTAAATACCCCGTACTTACCTTTAACGCAAAAGGCATTTGTACAGGCGTTACGCTACAAACCGTCGATAAGACCTTAACAGAAACTACGTTTGCCGTAGAAAAGACGGGCGCAAGTGCTATTAAAGTAACTTGGATACTAACCGCCTTAACTGCCGCTAGAGCGTGGACGATACCCGACAAAGCCATAAACTTAGGCGACTTACCTAGCGTAGCTACTACCAATAGCAATGCACTAAGTGGAACACGCTGCACTATTACAGGTGGACAGCTAAACACGGTAAGTGGCATAGATAATAGTGTCATTAATAGCAGCAACAACACAGTAAGTGGTACACGAAACACAGTAGTTGGTGGTGGTGGAAGTGGTGCAGGTAACACAGTTGCAGGCTACGACAATATACTCAAGAATTGTAGAGGCGTAGTTATCTCGGCAGGCGGCACTAATAACTGTGTCTTTAATGAGGTTTTTAATGACTACGCTGCGCCTGAGTTGCCTGTAACCCTACAACCGAATCTGCAAGAGGTCACATTTAACGGTTGGTTGAACCCACTGATTTGGATAGTAACATGGCCGCGTGGGTGTAATATCCGTAGTGAGCGGACTAAGCTTATGTCGGGAGCTTTTGGCGTGTCAGGAGCTAGGTATCTGTACAAAGTTAACCTATCTTTAAACCTAGCTGCTACATCTGCGGCAGGAGCAGCATACCTAGAATCTATTGGTGATAGTAACTTACCTCCTAGCGCACAGCAAGCATCACTTTTCGGCTTTGGGTATGCCGAGCATGACATTGTTATCCAAGCTTTCGACCCTGTAACAAGTCAGTTTTTTTCGGGCAGGCGTAGGTTGCGCGATAATGGCACAGGAACAGTCTTAGCCGATGTAATAGGTACAGATTTAACAAGTGGTGGTTTTACCCCTGTGCTAGCGTATGCAAACGTAAGTGCATCAGGCTACTTTGCTGTACGAGTTTCTGTGCGTAACTCTGCAAACAGCAATAATTGCTTTTGGACTGCGTGTATCGAAAGCAGCATCACACACCTACAAGAGCAGCTTTAATTAGAGGAAACTAACATGGCATTTTTATCAGATATGACAGCACCCGATGGACGCACTTACACTGCGGCTTACGTCAAAGTAACCCCCACAGCAACTAATGCGACTCATGGTTGTAGTATGCTACTAGAAGTTTGGGACACCCAAGCAAGCAAAGTGGCAGGGTATGAGTGTGCTTTTACCTCAGCAGCTAACTTACCTTTTGCCGTAGACTTAGCTAACAGCAACCCTGTGGACTATTCATACAAGCTTTTACAAGCCAGTGACGCATACCCCAACGCCACTTGGAACATTTAAAAAAACTCAAAAACACAAAAGGGCGCATACACGCCCTTTTTATTTACCTAGCTGATTAACTTACTTTTTATAATCAGCAAAGTTTATAATGTTTGTCGGTTCAGGTGGTTTAGGGTTTTCAAACTCAGCCAAGCGTTTTTTAGTCTCTGATAACTCAAGCACCGCGTTTTTATAATAACTTGCCAATAGTGCAAACTCTAGTATTTCACCCGCGCCCAATTCGTAGTTGGTTGCTTTGTGGCAAAACATCACACCATTAACAATATAAAATCCTGCACGGGCAAACGTCTTATCATCAATATACCCAAATATCCTAAATTGTAATAAAAGCAACTCAGACAGGCTCAAAGCGCGTTCACCTTTGCACACTCTTAACGCCGTTCTTTGGCTAATTTGCAAAATATCGGCCATTGTTTTAGAGTCCAAAGGGTAATAAGGCAGGCTATTAAACGGACAAGCGAGCTTATAAAGCCATTGTCCATTCAAAAATAATCCTTTTTGTATATGGTTTTTATTCATAGTTACTCAATCTCTTATAAAAAAGAGTGTTAAGCAATTAATAAAAACGTGAATTATTACCGTGTAACAGACCATACAACAAGTACCAAGTGTTAGGAATTAAGAACCCGATAAATTTAGCGCATAATGAAAATTACGCTAAACGGACAAGTTGTCAGTTTGTCCAAATGACAAAGCAGTTAAGAGAAGTTATTTAAAAGCGGCAAATAATGAAGACTAAAACCCAAAACCACAAAAGCGATATTTTTCATAGCATTAACGGCTATTTCTTCCCACATATCTTTTAATTCGGGATTAT
>ERZ650304.896-NODE-896-length-12710-cov-4.928882_pt1 | contig 12710 bp, 13 predicted proteins | sample MGYA00376240_ERZ650304 | MGnify/ENA primary metagenome ERZ650304 (study PRJEB26733, sample SAMN07839271) | wastewater metagenome | biome: small river; feature: stream; material: water | place: USA: North Carolina | collected 2016-03-01 ...
AGTATATCCAGACGTGCTTTTTCATTTCCAGTGTCATTCACAATTGTAGTACACTACAAAGACAACGCTCAAGTACGCATCGAAATAGGTGATGAATCCTATGACGTGGACTACTGGGTTAGAAATGTATATGACCTGGATATTGCGTGGCCGAAAGAGTCTGGTATTTCAGGCATACTTACTCCCTACAGCGCTTGGGAGCAGGGGTCATATGTGTCTATTAGCAACCAGCCAATATCATATCCATACGAAGCTGTTGCTGCTGAGGTATTGAAAAATACTGACTATATCAGATTCCTGAGCGAGACAAGTTTATTGAAAAACCTGTATTCTGCTCAATCCTCTATTGAGAAAGTAGCCATTTTAGCTTTAGCCATATCAAACCCTAACAAGTATGCCAGGTAGTACTGAAATCATCAAACCAACGGTTAAGAGCGCACAGTCCGGGCATGTGGATAACCTGGTGCTGTACGCTTCTATTGGTGAGTTCCCAACTGCGGAAGTGAAATACCATGTGGTCGGCAGTGGTATCTCTAAAGCTGTGCCTTCAGATATTGCTGGTAAGATGGCGTCATCCCAGAATGGTATTTACAAGGGTCTTCAGAAGGATCAGATCACAATCAACGATGGTACTACCGAAAAGACATTCTCTGGTTACCTTGTAAATGGAGCTTACACAATTGCCACAGGTAATATTGGGTACTCACACACGATGATTCACAGCAGCTCGATCATCGACATGTTCCAAACCGGTATCTATAGTTCTCCAGGACAGTTCCGTGATTTCCACGATGCCCCTGCTGGAGGTGCGAAGTATTCATCCTGGATGAAGGTTGTCATAGACGACATTATTGACCAGTGGCAAAAGTCTGCCGACTCTGACACCAATTCATCTGAAGCTACAAAGGCCTATACCAAAAAGATCCACGGCGAGAACGCTGAACCAATCAAGGTGTGGGATTCCATATTAGCTTCTAGTGAGGACGAGAATAGCTATCTTGAGAGTATGAATGATAGCAAAAATGTGATGCTCAAGAATTCACTGCTTTCTGCTATCAAGAATATTTATACCCAGTCGATGGGAAACTTCACCAACTCTATCAAGACGTTTGGTGCTCAGTTCCAGACTGCGTATGTGCCTACTATTTTCTCAGGCGCGGATGCCCCTAACGGTAAATTCATCAAGTATTCAAAGATGGTGGAATCCGGTGAAACGAAGAGCCTGAGCATTCGAGGTATGTCAGTTAAGACTGGCATTAGTCAGATCATTCCTATCGGGCAGGTTGCAGTGCATGGTACTCCTGCGGAATACTATAGAAATGGCATTCCGAAAGGTGCCCCTGGAGCCATCCCTCCTGAGATAGCCGTATTCCCATCCTCTGCTATCGCTGGTAGATCCATACGTACTATGGCTCCATCATGGTTACCTGTTTCTCTGGATATGGGTTCAGAAACGCCCACGGTTCTTCCTGAGAATTACGACAAACTAGACGGTAGTGCGTTCATGCAAGCAGTAGCCACGTTGATTGCAAACAAGGGTGACGCGAAAGGTAATGTGCATAAAGCCGTTGTCGAGTGGGCTAAGAATATGTATGTTGATTTAGCTATATCTGGAGCAGTGGCTGAACTTTCCATCAAACTTGACATTTCCTGGGAATTAGGTAAAACCTATTCTGTCGAGTCCAAGTCTGACAGTGGAAGTGTTCCATTATTTGTCGGGTTCTTGGCTGGTATCACACACAGTATCAATTCTACTCCCGGCTCGCCCAATGCTGCTACGCAGTTGTTATTCACGCATGTGAGAGCGGTAGGATTCACTCTTCCAGGATTATAATTCAAATGGACGATCCAAATCAAAACGCGCGCGCTAAGCTTAGAGAAGACCCATCTTGCGTGGATGAAACGTACGTTCTTAAGGAGGATAGATTACCTGATGCTCGTCCGTCCATAGCATGCGATCCGGCACCACTCCAGCCTGCTGCAGATCCATTCGTCAAACCTGAGGAATGTCCTCCAGAGGTAGTTGCGGATATACTGATTCCACCGCCTCTGAATGTATTGAATGAGGCGGTTACAGTCCATTGCGGTGATAGTGCTCACACTGAAACAACACCGCCAAAGCCATCCATAGGTCAAGAAGGATACTCATACACAGTCAATGCTGGGTCTATCGTTCAGCAGATTAGTTTTTCATCGATCCCAAATATAACAGCGGAACAGCTCACATATGATTCCGGGTTATCTGGAGCTGATCGTTTGGAGCTTGTTAATCCGACTACAACGATTGCCAGGATAGTAGAACTGACAGGTCTGAATGTCACACAAGGTACGTGGCTGAAGAATACTGTCACATCCACTATCTCAGCAGTAGCTGCTTTGGCGTTACAAGAAGCGCTGGATTCAATTGCATGCTTTTATGTAAATGCACCAGTGACCCTGTATTGCGATCCGAATACTGCCATTACAGATGGTACTGCTGGATCCACTGACCATACTGGTGATATACCTGAAGAGAATGTCTCCCAGGTAAAAAATCCAGTCTACATTGCGGCTGATCTTTTCAGCTCTCCATACACTCAAGAGGACGCAGACGCTCAGGCGCACACAGCAGCAGAGAATCTACTCCAATGCTTATACTGCAATGATGAAGTCACTCGGGTGTGCTATGACATTGGCTTCGTGGGCGAGACTGTGCAGAATGGAGTTCACTCCTCGGATGGACGTGTTACAGTTAATACGTATACTGTTGCTCCAAATTCCATTTGTACCAATGAGGGAAAGGCTACGGCAAACTCATTGGCACAAGACTTAGCGGATGCCAGCCTTAGCTGCTTTTATGTCAATCCTCAGATCAGTGTCGATTGTAGTACAATCAATCGGCAAGCTGGTAGTCCAGGAACTACAGGTCCTGGATATGGTGATTTCTTGAACAATGTTCGCGGTCAAACAATCACTGTACCTGCAGGCTACATTGTGTCTTTGGACAGCACAGATGACGCATATGAGCAGGCCTATGCTCTGGCCATTGAAATGCTCGATTGCTGGGTATGTAATGACCCAATCACATTGACTTGCCCTACCGATCCGATCGTTACATCCTCAGGTACCACAGTTCAAATTCCAGAGTCCAGCGGAGCTACGTCCACTATTGATGAGTGCACCATCCAGGCAGACACGTTGGATGACGCTAATGCGCAAGCCTCAGATAGAGCGTTCAGTCAGTTGAGCTGCACATACTGCAACCCGGACATTGCAGCCAAATGTCACGGTACTGGGTCTATCGATGAGACCATCGCTATTGAAGCAGGAACCTACTGCTGTCCAGGAGTCGGCGGAGCGCAGACTTGCTACGAGATAGCTGTGAATACTTCCATCCCCATCATCATTTCCAATTCGGGTATTGATTGCCGTTTCTGCAACACGGAACAATGCGCTACTTGCACTGATGAAAATCACCCTCCAATTATACCTGGCTGCAGGGCCATCGGAGGACCTACATGCATACCTGCAGGTATTTTTTGTATTGGTGAAAGCTCTGGAGGTCTTACTACTGCCAATGAACTGGCTATGGCATTGGCCACAGCATCTTTGGTGTGTTTATACACAAACTCTACAACCATAAAGGTTGGTACTGATACTGCTCCAAGAGATCTACCCCCTGGCTCATTGATTACTGGAAGCTGCGATCAACTTGAGAATGTTTCCAATGGAATGAATGGTGCGGATGGCGCGCCTGGATCTGACGGTACTGACGGACCTCAAACAGGTTGCACTGGTAATTGCTTGGCAGTCTATTCGTAATCTATGTCCACAACAGTCGACGATATTTGCGAGGCAGGTAAACCCGTTACATGGGCACCTATCCGAGAAATGTATAAGCAACTGATAGATCATCAGATTGCCCATGGGTATGGTACGCCAACAAGCCCATACGCTAATTTAACTATAAATACATACTCGCCTTTCTACATGTCATCAACGTACGCCACAACAATGGCGATTCATTTTGATGTGAATGGGTCAGGGGTAATAACAAACGTCTTTCTTACCAAAGACAGCACCGATACAACCCCATGGATACTGCCAGATTCTTTGGCGGGCATGGCGGGCACTATGTTGTATTTTGTGGCTGAAGCAGATGGATGCTGGTGCAAAACAATGTGGCAAGTCGTCACCTACGATGGGGGTGATACTTTCCGTCTTCTCGAACTACAAGTAGAAGATGTAGATGAGAAAAAGCAGTGCTGCCAAACAATTCCTGTTCCAGTAGAAGGCGACGCTATTCCCAATCTCTTCATTCCCGGGAATGCGATGAGGTCGACTTATTTCATTGATCCTGACTCTGGGTCTACTGCAATAACCGCTCCTAAATGTAGAAACTTGGGAGATGGTATTACCCTGGGGGTCGCTGGAAAAAGCATCATTTGGGGAGCCAGGCAATTAACTGGATATTTCACCTGGCCTATAACAACGAGTGAATTCGGTTCTATATTCTCGGCAATATCGGACATGCTTTTACATGCCTGTGGTGCGCTACCTGGATACTTCTGGTCTGCAAGCACAGGAAGCCCGACACTTAGACCCTTTATAGCTGACGTTGTTTACACTATGTCCCTTCTCGGCTATCCAGAGACATCAGTTCCTGGGTGTATTGAAAGTATACCATCCTCTTATAAGCTCCCATGGTTGGTAAATACATGTGGTGAAACATTAACCTGTATACCTGCTGGTGGGCGAGTTGTCAGATGCGACACAGTCAAATCCCTCAAGCGTATCATTGAGTATCTTATTGATTATTTAATAATAGGAGACTGTACCGCAACTGTTACATACACACATTACCGTAAAGATGGTAAAGGTTGTGCTTGCTACGCTTATTATGGGTTGCCGCTGTATCGAAAAGCTGTGTGGGATTATACCTGTACAACGGATAGCTACAAGGTGACGGTATCCATCAGTGGACCAAGAACCACTGACGACTTCGATTCTTGTGACACCGTAATGACCGAAGATACATCTGTGGGTCCACCAGTTTTGCATCCGTTCGGATGTGACACCCCTACTCCGGTACTTACAGATGAGGTGACTTGTACTGAGATTTTTGATAAGGCTAAAGCAAATGCTACAACTTGGGTTAATGCTACAATTGGAACTGGAGTTCAAAATATTTCATATGGTAGTAGTGATATTGAGAGCACATTTTATTCCGAGGAATACAGCTCGTGCACTTTCAACCCTCAAGAATCTGATGTTACATATCGTAGATTAGATATCGTAGTAAGTTCACTTCCAGTTCATCGTGTAATACGTCTTTTTTGGAGAATAAAAAACACAGGTGGTGGTACTGTGTCCTCGGGCACGCAAATGCTACATTTGGGTGAATCGTTTTCTAAAGAAGCTAACAATGCTAATGAAGCTGTAGAATTCACAGCGTACCATGAATATGAATGATCCCAATATTATTGAGATACCTTTTTACAGAGTAAATAATGACGGTATAAAAACTGCGCATAAAATAACACTCGATAAAGATACTCGTGTATTCATCCGCGAGTCTATCGACACTGATCTCAACGGAACATTATTTACTGACAATCCATCTATGAGCAATATACCTTACATTATTGACCAGAAAAAACTCCTGTCCGATATCATTGAAAACTTAGACGCTGATAATGGTCTTGAGCTAGACTGTATGAAAACAATACGAGACTACTATATCGTAGCTCTTCGTTATTTACAAATGCGTGATACTTATTCAGAAGAGACTGTCGAACTACTAAAGAAGGAAGTAGCTCTTCGATTTTTTTCCGTGGCCCTTACAGAGAAGAATCAAAAGGCAGCGGATAAAAACAGCTTGTAAATATCATTGTCTAATTCATATACTCTACACGTATGACTTCTATCAATGTATCGCTAGAGCTGTTTATCTACAGCCTTACTGTTCTGTCTGTTTCTTCGTGGATGATGTGGTGGTTTACCACATCGTTTCCAATACATGTACTGGAAGTGCTGAGGTTTCTTGGTTTCAAGAAGCATGATGCAAATTACTGGATCATCGAAGCTGTCCCTGGATTCCCTGGAACTGATTTATCCAGATGGACCCGGGTAGACTTTGAGGACTGGAGTCACAAACGAAACCACTATATGGCAGAACTCTTCACCTGCCCAGGTTGTATGAGTATGCATATATCCTTCTGGGTTAGCTTGACGGTACTCATCAGTTCTTCTCTACTTCTGGGTGATTTAATGTGGAGAATATTTGTGTTTTATTTGACCTGGATGTCCGCTCCTTCAATCAGTAGAATCGTGTTAAACCTCATCAAGAATTACAAATGAAAGAAATTATCCTGTACCGCACTATTGGTATCTCACGTCTCAAGTGGAAGTTTGTTGTTGATGATTTCGATAACATCATTTTTGAGGGGCCTGCCGATACAGTAGTAGAACCTATGGCGGATCCTTCTTCCAAGGAAGCTCGCCAGGCTGCTATTGAGCAACAGCGTATTCGGCTGCTTGCGCAGGAAAATTCGCAGAAGACAGCGCAGCCTCAGCTCGATGTAGCCAAGCTCGCAGCCAATAATGGACTTACCCAAGGTCATTTCGATCTATTGGACAAGCGTGGTATCAAGTATGAAAAACTTGAAGGTGGGCGTGTTCAGATCATAAGCATTCCAGCCAAGGAATCGATCATATCTGCTTTTATCAAAGTTCCTGATAGCCAATGCCACCCATCTATACCAAATTGTCAGGCGTTGCAGGCACGTATGAATAGCGAGATTGAAACTGCTGGTGGAGATCGTTGCCCTCAATGTGAACTCAACAAAATCAAAAATAAGTACAGAGAGATGTTAGAATCAACTCTCCCCGCCGATGTCAAATAGTTACATACCAGGAATAGAAAACTATCCGCACCTACAGAGGCGGCTCGATTATGAGCTTGTTCGGTTGGGTAATGGTTGCAGTAACTGCGAGAGGGACCGTGTGTACAATAAATATCGTGATATAGTATCCAAGCAATTGGCACGCGATGAAGCTGTAGCTAAAAAGAAGATCAACAGGATCAATAGACCTTGAGAATCGGGTCATTCTTTAGTATTGGTACGGTATGGCCTCTGATACCGTAGACACGCTATATCAATCTTACGCTTCTGCTCCAGGGCCGAATACCCTGAAGCCACTTGTTGATGCATTGGAACCGACAATCAATTACGCGGTTACATCAATTGGGGCGGCTGGTGATAATCTCATTCGTAACAAAGCCCGTATTGTAGCAGGGCACGCAATCCGCAAGTTTGATCCTACCCAGGGTGCCAATCTTCCTACATGGGTGAGCAATCAGCTGATGCAGCTCAGGCGCTTCCGCCGTGAGACACAGATGCCCATCAAGGTTCCTGAACGCACCCAACTTGATGCATACAGCATAATGCACAAAGAACGTGAGTTCATTGACAAGTTCGATCGTGAACCAGACGTGGAAGAATTGGCCGACTACTCAGGTATGCCAGTAAAGCGAATTGAAAAAGTTCGTCGATCATTTCGCAAGATGCCGTCAGAAGGTGCTATCGAGGCAGCGGGCGGTCTCACTCAGTATACAACCGACTTCACTAATGAGGCTATGGATTATGTGTACAATGAAAGTGATAAAATTGACCGGGCTATTGTAGAGATGAAGACTGGATATGGTGGCAAGTACGAACCTATGCAGCCGAAAGACATTGCACTTAAACTTGGGCTTACTCCAAGTCAGCTAACCCGCAGATCTGCCAAGCTTTTCATGAAGATGCAGAAATATGAATCAGCACTCAGTTCTTTATGAGCCTAGGCCTATCCACTTCCAAAGACTTCACTAAAAGTGAACGTATTAAACGTATGGCGGACATTGAAAAATGGGCCGCTGGAGATGTTGACCTGGATACTGCACTTGAGTATCTGGCCGATGTCGAGATCACAGATATTGATATTGGTGAGATGGATGTGAAAGTCAGGACGCAGTGCAATTTTATCAGAGCAATGATTCGCGATCGCGATTATAGTATTGCTGGAAGAAAGCGATTGTTTGATCTTGGTGTACATAACGCCATGCGTGAGTTGTACCAAGGAATCAAAATTGCCATAGACACAGGAGACCTATAATGAAAGGTTTAGCACTACAGTTTTCTGGCGCAGCTGGCGTCACCTTAGCGGTAACTAAAACAGTTACTGGCTTCAATTGCGTGGCTCAAAACGGAATGGCAAATATTGCCTGTAGTAAAGGATCCGACGCAATCTACCCGGACAAAGGCACTATGCTTTATAAGGATGCTCTAGCTGGTAAAGTGCCCACCTTTACAGATGCATACCACTATTCAAATTTCGCAGCATTAGACACACGTTTCTTCCTGAAGAAGGAAGCGCCTTTTGGGGTTGAGGTAATCGATAAAGTTGTTCTTCTTCCATTCTCATACACCAGTTCTGGTCTCGTTCTTAATGCCTCGTTTACTGGAGCAAATGGAACCACGATAGGAATCACAACCACAACGTAATGAATACCCCTGATTTCATTTCCACATACTTCCCTGAGCTTTCAGAGATAAGCACAGCTCAGTTATTAGATGCTCGTACTCGGATCACTTCATACCTGGCTGTAACACACCCAGATTTGGATATGACACCGAACTCGGTCTTTGGTGATCTTGTCATTACGCCATTTGCGCATCTGCTGGTAGCGCACGAAATTGCCATGGGGCGCTTCATGTCGGATCTGGATCTGGAGAACGTGGCAGGTGGAGTAATCTACAATTGTGATTTTGTTCGTAAGTACTTGAACAATTTTGCGGTGGTTGACCGTGATAACCTTCAATCCACTGGAGTCATTCGAATACTTCTTTGTGTAAATTCCGATCTCACTATCGATCGAAGAACTCGTTATTCGTTTGGTGATGGAAACACGTTCACATTGAAGCTTCCACATCCAGGACATCTCTTTATCAAAGCACCAAACAGTAGCGTTGATGCTTACACAAATGGACGTGTCATGGTTCCTGTGGATACAAACCGCTGGGCTGTAGATATTGGAGTTGTTGGTACAATGAACGGTGAAGCCGTGCTCAAAGGGGCTACTGGACTTACAGATATGCCCACTGATGCTATTAGTGTCATTAGCGCTTCAATCGATTTCACCAAAGGTCTCCCTGAAACAAGCCTGGCTGTATTAGCGGAAAAGACACGTTCCACTTTTTTCTCTGCTACTCTCAATACCAGAAATGGTGCGAGGCATTTCCTGACCAAAGAATTCCCAAGCCTGACAGCGTATTCGCCTGTCATAAACAATGACTATGAGCAGTTGCGTGAGGTAGTATCAGTATTGGGAATCGCGGAAGGTAAATCAGATATTTACGTAATTTCTAATGGATTTGCTAATACTGATCAGCAGACGATCACATTGCCGTTATTTAATCCAGTACCTGATATTGATAACCCTAGCAGATTTATAGCTAAAGTTACGTTTGTGAATCCACCATGCTTTATTGACTCTATTAAATCCGCGTCACAACCAACCGTCGCGTTGTCGAATATTGTGATTGCAGCTGGAACTACAGATAACGTTAAGGCACCACTAGCTATAGCTTCTTACACTAAATATGCCACGTACTATTTCATGATACCTATGCCACTAGACGGCACAGACCCATTGCTTATTACAAAGATAGGCGATGGAGGAACCCAGTACCACGACTTCACGATCTCATACAGATCTGATCCAATGCTGCCGGTGGTAACAGATACCGTGGAAAGTAGAGATGTCGCCCCTGTTGGCATCGATGTGCTTACCCGGGGATTTGTCATCATGCACCTTACGTCACTGACAATCAGCTATGTGAAAACCGCAGGTGTGACCATGGCGCTGGATACTGCTAGAACTGAGATATTTAATTATTTCAGAACTCTAGCTTACCCAAAGGTTTTTTCTAGCAGCCGCATCATTGATTCTATGTATTTTGCTGGAGCTACTGAAGTAGTATCCATTGTGCCTGCAGGCACGGTTCAGTGGAGTGTAGCTGATGTAATCATCCCTGGTGATTTCACTGATGATCCAGTGGATAATTGGGATGATATGTTGGATGTGGCACTCACACCTCCAGTTCGCAATATAAGCACAACTGCAGATTTGACTATGTCATATGTTGACCCGAATCTTGGGGATTCAGATCAGACGCTGGTGGTTGTAGGTAAACGTAATGTTTGTTATTTACTGGATAAGGAAAACATCATTTTCACCGAGGTCATTGAGTGAACCCAAAGTTAAATACTAAACCTGCGATTTTAAGTCGCTCTGGATCTTTCTGGATTGATCAGTCTTCAAAGACTGATCCACATGGTCTACCGCTTATACGGTCCATATCCAGATTGATTGATTCCACTAACGCAGATTTGCGTGGAGAGGAATCTGTGGCCAGGCTTACCGGATCTTCTGGGTGGCGGTATAATTTTGAGCATCGTTTCAACTATGAGGATGTATCAGCTATTGAGAGTTCCCAAGGTCCAGTTAACTTAGATGACCAAGGAAAACTGAGAGATTGGGATGAAGAGCTTGTTCCAGAATATGATTGGAAAAACTCCAATACCGATCATCATATAATCGTGCGCATTCCAAAGCACATCATACCTCAGTGTATTTTCTCTTTCCTTGGCGATTTAACAGTAGGTCTAGCATTCACATGCGGAGAAGGATATATAAGATTTTATGTATCACCTTTTGAGTCATTTGATACACGTTTGATCATTTTCAGATCCGCTATAATCAAGGAAAGGCACCTTCTTGATTACACATTGCAGATTGATGACGTGACGTCCTCTGGCTATTACATTGAAATGTATTACCGAGACAAGAATTCAATTCGCGCCCTGGAACTCGCATTGAATGAGTTGGTTGGTCGTGTCATTTTACGTGATCATTGTCAGGTACTAGAAGTGCGCATTATAGATCAGAGAACATGTGTTTACGTACTGGATAATGGTACAAGCGTCACAGTTCCTTACTCGCATATCTACCTTACAGAGAATAGCTTTTACGATAAGGATACGATAATTGGTCAGGCTGTTTTTATTTCTCAGTCGCCTGATAGAGAATCTGCAGTAACACAATGGATCGCAGATAATCTTCCTAACGGTTTAAGCATGAAAGCGGTTAATCCCAATTTCCCAGATGTTTACATACCTAACAAAAATGTAAAATTCTGGGCAGCTTCCCAATCAACCGTATAATACCTGATGTCCACTGTACTACATGTCAAAGCTGAGCTTGAAGGTGTCTCAGGAGAGGTTGATCGTTTCTTTGATATAGTCAAAGCTGACGAGCTTCTTCGAGGTCATTATCTTAATGACATATTAGCTTTCTCGGCTCTCAACGATAGTACACGCATTAATGCTATTGAGTTCTTCATAAAGTACGTATTTAGGTCAAAGTTAGCTGTGGTTAATGCGTATGCTCAAGAACTGAGTATACCTCAGATGCAGCGGGTAAAGTCATTTTTAAAATCAAATGCTCCTGTCGGAACCGCATTTGTGGTATTAGATTACTATGAGGTTATCTGGGGTCTCATGGCAGATGATGAAAACCTATTTATCAGTCTTGACGATGACAATAGTTATCTTAGCCTTTCGTAACTTAATCATTAACTACAATGCCCGCATTCGCACCATATAAGTTTTCCATGCTGCAGGATCTGACAGCTGACGTATTCGCGTCAACTGATAGAATACTTATTCAGCATTTGAATGGTGGTCCCGTTGGTCCTGATAAGTTTTACTCAACTTCATTGGATGATCTCAAGACGTATTTTTCAGATGATACAAATCTTACTGGAACTCCAACGGCTCCAACCGCCACTTCTGGCACGAATACTACACAGGTCTCTACTACCGCCTTTGTAATTACCGAGCGAAACACACGGGAGCCTACTATATTGGCAGGCACAACAGGACAGTATTGGAGGGGTGATAAATCCTGGCAAACATTGAATGCTTCTACTATCGGTTTAGGTAACGTGGAAAATACCGCGTTATCCACCTGGGCAGGTAGCACCAATATAACCACGATAAATACATCACAGGGTATTACTACACTTTCAGCCTTGACCAGTAATGGTGTGGTAACTACCACGGGCGGTACTGGGGCGTTGTCCGTTGTGGAAACATCAACTGGTGGAGTTGGGTTTGCTGATAGTGGTAAAATACCCATTTTTTATCCAGATGGGTCACTGTCTGCATCAGCTTTATCTACATATTCATCTGGTAAGACTCACCCAGCTACATTCATGTACCCTACTGCCTATCTGTTTGTGCAGACTGGTGGTAAGACGATGTATCTTCAGGCACCTACTTTATCTACAGATTACACAATCACATTTCCAGCTGCCACGGGCACTGTAGCATTAACAAGCAGCTACAACACAATACTGGATAATATCTCAACAACCCGGGGAGCTGTATTGTATCGAGGAGTTTCTGGCTGGTCTGCACTCAACCCAGGCACCAGTGGCTACGCTCTTGTTAGCAATGGTACAGGAGCTGATCCATCCTATCAGCTTATATCTTCAGGTATTACCATAAATAGCACTGCCGCAAACGGCACTTCTGGTAATGTTCTGTACACAGACGGTACAAAGGTTCAGCAATATACCACTGTTCCACCTACTAAAGGGGGTACTGGTGTGTCCAATGCAGGC
>ERZ650304.897-NODE-897-length-12696-cov-10.865992_pt1 | contig 12696 bp, 18 predicted proteins | sample MGYA00376240_ERZ650304 | MGnify/ENA primary metagenome ERZ650304 (study PRJEB26733, sample SAMN07839271) | wastewater metagenome | biome: small river; feature: stream; material: water | place: USA: North Carolina | collected 2016-03-01 ...
ACGTTCTTGGTTGTGTCTCATCGGCAAGAGTGACGACTAGCCCACCATCCTTACCAGCAGCATCGGTAACAGTCGCTCGCATTACAACCCGCTTGTTATCCAACCGCTTGACTGCCGGTGGCTTCGGCTTCGTTCCTGTTGCGGCGTGCCATAGGTCAACGAATGGCTTAGGCGCTGGTGATCGAATTATCTTGGCGATCGATTCCTTTGAACGTGTCCAAACTTCACTGCCTAAAGCATTTAGAAATTGTCTTTCGGTAACTGAGTAGTAAGGCTTGGCAAATCTGATTGAGTCGTCACGCATGCCGGGGAGTATTTTTGCAGCTCGATAAGTAACGTGACAAGCCGCGCGGACGAAACCTAACTCGTGATCTTGCCATTTAGGAATAGGCTTGCTAGGTGAAACGGGCTTTTGATTTGACCACTCGGCGATTGTCCTGGTTATGTTTCTGGATAGCTCGACAGCATCGGGAACCGGTCCAGTCGGCGCGCCGAAGTCTAAGTAGTGGCAAAGTTCATGCAACACGCTGTATCCAATTTCTTGCAAACTCCCCTGGTGCCTGCGAATGTCAACCACTGTGCAGAACCCGCGCCCCTTCCATTGCGATCGCTCCACTAGTGCCTCACCCAATCGCAGGTCCAACACGCGCGAAGTATGGGCAAGTTCTGTTTGACGACAAACAAGCTCGCTAGAAATATCTGCCGCCTCATCGCTGGATAGCAGATACTTTGGATGGCCGACAACTGCCGGTTCAACCGCATCAACGAGCATTGAGCAAAAGTGTTTCCACGCCATATTGGTTAGCTCGCTGTCTTGATTGTTAAGGCCTGCTTGTTGGTTAGTTCGCGTCGTAGTTCTTTCATCTCTTGCAACTGCTGAGTAGCAACGGCAACGGCTTTCTTGGTTGACTCTGAAATCTGCTTTTGCTGATCCTCGCCACCTGCACCTCGGGTCAACAGTCGAGACTCAACGGCTTGTAGTTGCTGTGGCTTTGCGCCCTTTTGATTCACCTTGTCGATCTCAGCTTGTGCCAAGGCAAGACGTTCTGCCTCATCCTTACCTAGCCCTTGCTGCTCAAGCCTGAACGCCTGCGCTGCAGTCTTGCCCTTTTCAATCGAAATGATCTGCTCTTCGATTCGCGTTGACTCAGATTTTCGCAATGCGTCAACCTGTTCAAGCCGCGACTTTTCCTTTTGTGCAAACTGTTCTTTCTCTTGCTCGGCTTTCTTGCGCTCCTCTTGGACTTTCTTTGCCGCGTCAAGTTCATCCAGCAATCGCAATGCCTCATCAGACTGGAATGTTCCACCTGCTGCTCGGTCGGCCTTCAATTGGTTAGCAGTACCGGCAAGCTCGGCGTTAACCATATCGATTTCATCGCGCAAGCCTTTGAGGTAGTCGGCGGTCGCTTTCTCTTGAGTCGCTTGGGCGCGCTTCTCGTCGCGCTCTTGCTCAATGCCGATAATTCGCTCTAGCTCTGCCTGCTCTTCCTTCAGTAGTGCGAGATCCTTTTCCCGCGTTGCAATCGAAAGCTTTTGCAGTTCAATATCTGCTTGCTTCTCTGCATTGAGCCCAAGTAGATTTTTTGCACCCTCAATCGCCCCGCCAACCATGCGTGTTCGAACGTCGATACCCGCAGGCGCAGCTTCCATCGACTTGAGGTTAGCAACTGCGGCCTTTTTTTGCTCTTGCAGGTCGGCAATCTGAGACTTCAATTCCTGCATTTTTTCGGCAACTGCAGCGCCTTTGTCGTCGGCAAATTCCAGATCTTGAACGAAGTCTGAGAACGACAACTTCATGTTGTTAAACTTGATTGCGTCAAGTTCTTTCGTTCGTTCAATCGCAGCTTGCAGGCTGTTGGTCCACTTGTCAGTTTCGAAAATCACCTTGCCGATGGACTGACCAACTTCAAACCCGATCGCGCCAGCCGCAGCGAACAGCCCCGCCTTGAACAGTAGTGCACTAGCTCCGCCAGCTTTGGCAACCTCGCTGAACTGGCTTGTCTTCTCGGTGAGTCCGCCTATCTGACTTGCCACTGATGCAATTTCGCTTCCGCCTGCCATGCCTGCGATTGCACCGAAAAACTCCGCGCCGGTCTTCGTTTGTTTCGCGCCGCCAATCTCGCTTAGCTTTTCCTGTTCTGCCGCGCGTTTCTTCTGCTGGGCGAGTAGTTCCTTTTCGCGGGCGATCAATGCGGCCTCTGCTGAACTCAGTCCCTCAAGTTCAAGCCGGAATGCGTGTGCAGCTTCCGCGCCCTGTTCAAGTTCGATTCGTTCTGCTGCTAGACTCTTCTGTGCCTTGACGCGCGACACTTCGGCCCTTGCTGCAGCCTTCTCTTGCTCGGTAGTCGCCTGCTTTAACTTAGCGGTAGCTTTGTCTTCGGCTTCAATAAGGATCTTGACTGACTCAGTTGCCACGATGTTTTGCTTTCAAGTTTGGTTGGATGAATAAAGGGGGACTGGTCGAAAGGTTAAAACAACCAGCCCCCCGAGTCACGCCGGCCAATCGAAACCGACGCGCCTACACAGTGCTAGGGAATCAACTTTCGTTTCGCCAACTCGGCTTGCTCAGCGTTAAGCGCTCGACATTCATGGTCCAGTTCTGCCAGCCGAGCCCGCTGTTGGGTCACTATGTCGCGCCGCTGTTCGATCTGGTATTCCAGGTCTCTCATTTCTCTTGTCAGTTCACGATTGGCAAGTTGATCGCCGGGAACCAACAAAGAGTTGACTAAGCTCTGCGCCTTTGCAACAGCACCGCTGCCTTTATTGAACCTGCTTTGAGCTTCTTCCAGCTTTCGAACGTTGTAATCAAATGACTCAAACGTCTTGTGATATTGCTCGTCAATCCACTGGCGCTCTTTGTGAATCTCTTTGAGTCGCTTGGCAATCTCTGCATCACGCGCCAAGATTTCAGGATCTCGGCAGGTCTGGGCAAGTTTGGTTTCGAATGCCAACAACATCAACGATTCGTTCTCTGCCATCCGTAGCGATGTAGCCGCCTGCTCAACTTCCATTCGAAGCGGTCCAGCTATTTCGTTTAGCTTTCGCTGTGCGGTTTCAAGCCTTGACGCTAGAAGCGGTAGGTTATCTTTAATGCCTTGGTAGTGCGCTAACTTTGCTGCCGTCTTAATACGCTCTTCAAGGTTAGCAACATCCTTTTCTAGATCGTCATCGGTAAGACCGATCAACTCTAGAATGGTCTCGACTTCAAAATTGTCAACCTCTTCGCCCGAAACGAATCGGTCTTGTAGATCGCGGTACTGCTGCCAAGCTGACTTGACTTGTTCTTTCTTCTGCGCACGAAACTTATCTAGGAATTTTGTCACTGCCGATGCCATCAATCAACCTCCTGATCTGGATTACTTATCTCAACTGATTCCAGTATCGCGCCGTCAGCACCGATTGCAACTAAGTAAACTCGGCAACCGTTTTGAATCGTCGGAGTAGTACCAGAAAGTACCAGATCGCGCAAAATATTTTCGTCGAGTCCGCGGTAACGCTTAGTCGATGATCGACGGCCGCAATTGTCGCAAGTTCGATATTGCTGAGTGAACCCATTGCGCCGCTTTGAACTGGTCGCAAGCATCGAGCCGCCACAGTTACACTTGGGAACTACCATTGCCTCAATCCTTGCATTTCTGGAGTCGAATCATGTTCAACTTTCCTCCATGTACAACTCTGGGTTTTTTAGCCGAACCGCAACGTTGAGTATCACGCGTTGAAAAAGCTCATCTAGAAAAGCATCGCTAGGATCTTGTCGGAAGAGCATGTAAACACCTTCAAGCCACTGGGCTGGCTCGTTTGACTCAAACCGCAGCATCGACGGTTCTGCCCCTGGTGTTCCTCGCCTAGCGATTTCGCCATCTATCCACTGGGAAAACTCATCGCGAAATGTTGAAAAGTGATTGGTGAAGCATCGCAACGATTGGCGTAGTTCAACTAGCTTCTCGGTCTTCACTTTCAGAATCGTCGATATTTGGACTTCGTAGGTCATTCGTTGGTGTCCTTTGGACGGGTTAGGAACTCTCTCATTTCCTTAGCTTCGGCTTTCTTTTGTTCAGCAATGCATCCGTAGCAAACTTTGGAATACTCTGGGAACTCCACAACCAACGCGCCACAACCTGGGCAACGGCTTTTCATTGGTCTAGCTCCAGTTTGCGAAGTGCTGCCAGTGCTGCGTCTCTTGTGAGGAAGCATCGCAATTGATGGCGCGGATAGACTTCCCTGTCGTCGGCAAATCGCCATTCACCAAACTGCCGTAGTTCGAAACTACACGCTGGCTGAATGGTGATTTCTTCTCGATTGCTGGCTACCATCCTGCCGACAGTCCTGGTCTGTTCGTGTAAGCAAATCATTCTTGCAATCCTTTCCTTTAGCCCTGCCATGCTTGTGATTCAAAAAATCGTTGATGATGCAAATCAAAAGTGAGTGCCAACCTTCCTATTGAGCCATTGCGCTGTTTAGCAACGATAAGCTCGGCGTTTTGATCAAGGCGGGTTTCTCTGTGGAGCAACCAAACATTGTGTGCGTCTTGCTCTAAAGCGCCCGAGTCCCGCAACTGATCCAATCTCGGCGGGGCCATTTTGTCTGACTTGTTTGCCTTGGAGTTTTCGCGATTGACCTGGGAAAGAGCTAAAACTGGAACGCCAAGTTCTTTTGGTAGTGTCATCAGTTTTCTGGACAATTCAGTAGCGCGGATGTATGGGTTAGCACCTTGCTCTGAAACGCACCCAATGTGATCGATGATCAAGAGATCTAATCCGCCTCTTGCCGCAACAAGTCGTGCGAATCCCCGAATGTTCCCAACTGTAAGATTTGGCCAATCTAGGAAGGTGATAGGCAACTTGCTGATTCTTGAAAGCGATGCTTGCGTGGACTCAGTGCTTTGGTAGTAGTACCTTGGCAAAAGACGCTCTTTAACGATCTCTTCCGCTGTCATTTCAAGAGTGACATAAAGAACTTTGTTCCCTGCTCTGGCAGCATTGTCGGCAACCTCAATAGCAAAAGCTGACTTTCCAACGCTTGTAGCCGCCGCAAGAATCGTCAACTGATTAGGCTTTAGACCGCCTTTCGTGAATTGGTCCAGTTTCTGAATGCCGGTCCTAACACCGACTTCAGTTTGACTTGCAAGCTGACTGGCTACCTGTTCACAAGCATCGGAGATAACCTTGATCGACTCGCCTGGATCGTCGGAACTAACCGACTCCGCCAGTCGTGTTAATTCTTCCGCTGTCTCTTTTGCGTCTTGGTCATAAGCTCTAGCAACAATCGACAAGCCGCGCTCGTGAAGTTGTCGCTTAGACCACAACTCGCGCAAGACGTTGGCGTAGAACAGTGCATGGGCCACGCTTGGAACACTGTTGGCAGCTCTGGCAATAAGCGAACCTCCAACTACAGCGTAGCGGTCCATGCGCTTTAGTTCTGCGATGATTAGCGTAACGTCTAGTTTGCATCCAGCGCCGTGCATCGTCGCCATGGTGTCAAACAAAAGGCCATTGGCATCATCGTAGAAATGTCTTTTCTGCAATCCCTGCAATCGGTCCATGGTATCCGGTTCGAGGATGATCGAACCTAGAACGGCCAATTCTGCTGACAGGTCATGCGGTGGAGTTCTGTCGAGAATGTTCATATGAGTGGCAACTCGCTTTCTGCTGCTGGCTGACGGGTCGCTGTGGTCGCTGTGCTTGGTTCCTGTCTGCTTTCCCATGTGACAACCTTCTGTTTCCACCTAGTGACGGGTTTTCCGTTTGAGTCGTGCCAGTCGCCAGCTTCGAAGAAATCCCAGAATCGTTTTGGATCCACCGGCGAGTTTCGCTGCTGACAGTAAGCCTGAACTTCTTCAAGCTTTGGTGGTTCGAATTTCCTCTTCTTACACTCCTTCTTTTCCCTTCTTATATCCGTACCCGAACGTGTACCCGAACGTGTACCCGAACGTGTAGCAGGTTTTGCTACAGGTGTTTCGGTTAGGGTGAGGATGGAAAACTGCTTGCTGGAGTGCGTTTCTATCCTTAGAAGTCCAAGGTTTTGTAGAGTTTGAATCCTTCGGCGGATCGTGTTAGGTGATGGACGCTTCTCTTTGTGCTTGTAGAGTTTCTTGGTGATGGTGCGCCAACCAAAAACCAATTGTCCTGGGAGCACATCAACGAAGGTCGACAACTTGCTGCTCTTGAATCTCGCTGGCTTGTAGTTGACGGATGCCATCACGCGGACATAGAGCCCGAGTAGTTCATCGTCGACGGCAACGTCCTGATTTAGAACCCTTCGAGGTAGCTTGATCCAACCAGTCATGATGGCACCTCCAAGCATGCTAGCGCAGCTTCAAAGGCTTCAATGGAATGCTTTGCTTTTTTGGTCATCCGTGCTACCATTAACTTGTTCGGTCTGCTTGAAATCTGAACACTTGCCGCGCCACTGGTTAGCCCCCGGTGGCGTTGCTATTTCCTGACCCTGCGAAAGTCGCTCCAAACTTGCGCAGTGACGGAATTCGACTAGACCCCAATCGGAAGTCTGTAGACTCGCGCCGGCCAACTGCATCGCAAATCCGCCAAGATTGCAACGGTGGTAGGCTTGGGCGCTTCAACTGGTCGACATTCCAGCTCGTACCGCGCGCGTAGTGATCGCTGTAGCTCTGGACTCCATGACTGAGCATCCAGGTTTTGACGCTCGAGCCATTGGGGGAAAGTTGGTTGGGACATTAGCCAACCTCCTTAGCTAGACGCTCCGCAGCTTTGCGCTGACGGGCTGATTGCTTAGATGGACTAGCATCTTTGGTGCTAGTCTTGTTCTGGGTAGCTTTGGTGACGTCATCAAGCCACTGGCGAGCACCTTGTAGGCTGATCATCGGAACACCACCGACCTGAGTAAACGGAAGCTTCACCCCTTTGCATCCGTGATTCTTCCATCGCCAAACTGTTGGCGGACTCGGTCGGTTTCCTGTCACTAGCTCAAAAGCCGCGCCGATAGGTCGCAGCTTGGTTTCACTGTCCAATAGTTGGAATGGTGGTTTCGTCATGTAATTGCCTTTCATGTTCGATGTGAATCGAAATCACTGAAAAGCAAATTTAAGCTACGGAAAACCTACAATTTCCAATGTGGGCGAATGTGGGCGAATGTTCTTAATTAAGTCTGGCTGATTTCACGTTGGCATTCTTTGGGGAATTGTCGCTTGTCCCAATAGAATCTCTTTCTGCTGCTGGTTTCGGCGCAAGTAAATGCGCCATCTTCGATACTTTTGTTCAACCAGTTTCTAGCAGCTTTTTCGTTTTTGCAGTGCGCTGGCCAACCGATATAGTTGAGCGCCTCAATCTTGCTCATCGCTTTCGTTCGATATTCAAGCGGAATGGATAACGATTGAAAGTTTGTTGGTTCGTCAAGTTGCTTAGCGCCCACGATCTCAAACTCAGCTAACATCCTGCGCACAATACCCTCTAGTTTCGTTGTATCGATTGCTGCTGTCTTCTTCGCAAGAGATTGAATTCTGGTCTGCGATAGCTTGGCGATTGCTTGCCAGTCATCGCCATCTAAGTGGGGCTCAAACTCACAGATTGCAACAGGCTTTTTTGTTGCGGCATGTGCGATAGCTTCAAGAACTTCAAAGGATATTCGGGCAATCATGCGTCCAGAACTTGAAGTAGTGCGATTGCCGATTTCGACAATACCACTTGCTAGGATGTCGTTGCCACCAATCAAGTACTCTGTTTCTGCTACCTCCTGATAAGATTCAAGCAAGCGCTTTGCTTGTTCGACGAAATTCGTTTCACAGCCTTTTGGCCAGTCATTGAGCAAGTAACTGAGCGCCAAATAGCACTCCATCAGCGAGCGTTGTAAACGGTCAACGTCCATCATCAGATTCCCCATAGTTTTAGAAGTCGCTGCCAGCTCGCTATCGACGATGGGGACCGCGGATAACAAGCCGGCGCGGGGTCATGACTCCCCTGGCGACAATGTTTGATCTTAGCTTCCGTCAACTCAACCGAATACTACCCACTTAGCTTGGCTGATTGTCTAGCTAGTGCTTCATTCTTCTCGGCATAGGTCAATGTGATCTGCTGGCTGCTGTGGCCAAGTGCCGCGCTTGCTGCTTCTAGACCCAACTCGGCGCGGATCTCTGTTGCTCGATTGTGGCGTAACTGGTTAGGAGCGAACCAATTGGCTTTCCGCCATAGCATGAGGTCGCGCCCTTCAAGTCCTTCCGGTTCTGGAAATATCTTCGAACAAACTTGGCGAATCGCATGGGAATAGCTCTGAGTCGTGTAGAACTGCCCTGGCTGCCGCTTCGGTTTCTTGGCCAGAACTTTGCCGCGTCGATTTCCGCAGCTCGGCGGGGTAGCTCGCTTTTCATTTCGCTTTCGTCGTAGCCATTCCATCGATTCCGCTGGTGAAAAACAGTAGGCATCAGCATCACGCAAAAGATACTTGGCAAGGATCGCTTGGGCTTTTGGTCCAGCAAAGATAATCCGCGAATTATCACGATAGGCGGTCTTATGCTCGGTCAACTCGATTCGCCAGATTTCTCCTGACCGGTGGATCATCGCAGGCTTGAGATTGCAAACCTCCCCCGGCCTAGCCCCTGTAACTCGCTGGAAACGCACCATATCCGCGACGATTGGGCTTAACTGCGTCAATTCGCGTTCTGCGAGCACTCGATCGACTTTGGCATCGTCTACGGTGGTTACCTTGGGTGCCTCTGGCGCTGTGCATTTCCCACGCTTTAACGGTTCAACGCATTTGCAACCGGCATGGGAATCCGCCAGCATCAAACCTTCGGAGACTGCCCACTTGATAACCCGCAAAAGTCGCTTGGCTTGCTTGTTGACGTACTGCCGCGTCCGGTCGGGATCTTGTAGCCACCACTGACGGCAGGCTTTGAACTCTGCCGGCCCGAACAGCTTTGCGGGGTGGTTAGTATAGAGGGCGCTGATCGGCTTGACTGCGAGCCGCAGATTGACGTACTCGCTTGAATCCTCGCCATAGTAGGCCTTTGCATGGTCCAAGTAGCTCAACGTCACCTGGGCCATTGTGAGCACGTTTAGGGGCTCTGCGAACGCTGTGGAGCGATTGGACGATTCCCACTCAGTTAGCAGCTTAGCGTAACGCTGGCGGCTTTCTTGGGTGTCGTACTTGCCGAGATAGTGATCTTTGCCCGATAGAGTGACAACTGCTTGTCCGGTGGGCTTGTGAAGTCGATAGGAAGGAACTCTAACCCGCTTCATTTTCAGTACGCTCCTGAGTATTCCGGTAGACTACCGGATTCCTGAGGGTCAAAAGCGCACTGCAAAACGGCTTGCAGGTAATCGAAAATCCCAATGATTCGCTAGGTTTTTAACTAAATACACCCAACTTGATTCGAACAAGTAACCTTCGGTTCCGTAGGCAGCTTTGGGATTCTCTGTAATTCGCTTCTGACCCTTGTTTTTATTGGGTCAACTCATCGCCAACCCAATGCTAGCAGCTTATCATCTATTCCGGTAGTTTTCAAGGGTTTACGGTATCTACCGGAAAGAGAAACGGTAGTTAATCCGGTAGTCAATTTCTAACAAGCAACCTACGGCAAAGTGGGATAGTGGTCGGATCGCAAAAAGGGAAAAGCCGGGAATCCGGTAGTCCGGTAGTCGCTTGCTGCTCTTGCTCGGTCTATCCACACCGCCCCTTAGCCCAGTGTTTCGCGCTGGAGTATGTCTAAGTTTATTCGTGGCGTTATCAACCTCCCTAGGGGTGGCACTGGGTCGACAGTACCTTCGACCACGGGGGCGAGTCGGTCCGTTCATTATCAACTGTGATCGTCTTGGAGTCGAGCGCCAACCCCTAGAAACGAAACAAGCCGGGATGCGTACTGTCACCCCGGCTTGCTCGCTTAGCTGTGCATCATAGGCGTTGCCCCGGATCTCTCCGGCAAATGATGCTGTCAATTGTGTCGTGATGTTCATTGAAGCGCCCCCGAAGAGACTCAACAGCGAACCACGAATGGCTTGCAGGCGGTTTCTCAAGACCGCCCGGGCCACGCTAGGACCTGTTACCACTCAGGCCCTAGACCACAACGACACTTTACAGCTTAGACCAACTGAACCAAACAATCCTCTTCCACTTCGTAGCAAGGCCTAGGCCACTGCGCGAAGTAGTCCGCAAACATTCCCATTGCTCGATTGAATCCATCAGCATCGACGATAAACACCGTCACGATTGGAAACATCTCCTCTTCTGACTCTTCCGCCGCGTGTCCAGCTCCAATAACTTCTGGCATTAGTCCTGACTCGATAGCGCCATTGACTCTGATTAGGAACCCCATAATCTTTTTGACGTCGAGCCCCGCAGCGATTACCGCGGTTAAATCTGGTCGGCATTCGAAGTGATGAAAGAACGTAACGTCTTTCCATTCGCCATCCTCATAAACCCAATCGGCAATCATTTGCGCAACTTCACTGCCAGTGTAACACTTCTCCTCAGACTCGGCCGCTTGGACGATAGCGGGCGCAGCAATCAAAGCAACTGCTGCTGTGGCAAACTCTCTTCTAAGCATTTGGCAACCCTTTGCTCGTTGCAATCAAGTCCGCAAAGTAGCCCATGTTCTTATTGAGTCCATCGGTGCTGACCAACGACATTAGAACAGGATGGAACCCGTCATCACCTTCCTTGCCTGGGATAACCGCGCCGCCAGCCTTGGCAATTGCGAACAACGGCATATTTGGGCTGTTGTCCATCGCTGCTGTTACTCTGGCCGCGAATCGTTCGATGAACCGCCAGTCATGCGAAACACAATAGAGCAACGATAGCTCACAGTCGTACTGAGCCCGCTTGACGTAGCATAGACTTTTCCAGTCATCAGGATTGTTGTGACGAATCCCGTTGAGCTCCATATCTGCGAACATTTGGGCAATCTGTTGTGCTTGCTCTTGGGTATCAATCGCAGACTCTTTGACCTCAGCCGCTTGGACAACTGCCGGCGCTGCCATCACAGCAACCGCCGCCAGTGCAAAATCTCTTCTTAACATGGGGAACTCTCCATAGGTAGCAAGGGAAATCAAACCGAACATAAATAGACTCGTGACACCTTTGGTCACAGCAGAAAGACCGATCAACTTGACCTGTCTTTCCGCCTACTTCCTCCGAAAGTCGCGGGGTTTCTTTTCTTCACCGGCAAGCCACTGCCGAACTAGATCCACTGTTGGTGCATCGTCCACGATTCGCGGGTCCAAGTAAGCCTTAGTAGTCTTGGGGCTTGCGTGGTCTAGCGCTGCTGTTGGGTCACCACCCTGGTTAGCAACTGCGCTCGCTACTGTTCGCCTCAGTCGATGGAATTTTGAACGCGACGAAGTGTCTAGATTCGCTCGCCTCAAAATCTCGTTGTAACGGTGGTAGATGTGAGTAGCTGAGCGGTCCCAAGGGAATAGCAGCTCGCTCTTTGTGTAGCTGACATACTTTGCCATCTCTGCCAAAAGCTCAACAGTTGTTTCGCTAAGCTTGTACATTTTCTCACGCTTGCGACCCTTGCGAACTTCGGCAGGGAATAGCAGATAGTTCTCTTGAAGAAAACAACGCTTTACCCCAGTCATCGCGCCAATTCGTTCGCCAGTGTCGAGCAGTGCATGGATAAGAGCCTTCCACCAAATCTTGTCTGGCATGCCAACGACCTTTCCTCGCATCGTCTCGATAGCCGCAAGTAGTTTTCCAATCTCTTCGGGAGTCCATGCTAGTGGAACTCTCTCAGGCATCGGCATCATTCGAACATTTGGGGCATGGTCAATCATGCGGTTATAGTTCGCGAATCGCCAAATAGCGGTTAGCTGTGCGCAATCCTTGTTTGCTGTGGCCGGACTACAACCATCTTGAACGACTCGCCACATGTGACGGTCTAGGTTATCGTCGGTGAAGTCTTCAAGTGTCGGTACTTCTTTGCCAAGTGACTTGCCTAAGTTCTTGATTGAAAACAGGTAGAGTCGTCTAGTGTTTGCGGAATTACCCTTGAGCCGCTTTCGCGCGTAGATTTCAAACAGGCATTGTCGTTGTTCAGATACTCGCCATCGAGGTAAACATTGAATTCACTTCCAACGACTACAACCGCATGTATCCACTGATTGTCAGACGACACGCTGGAGAACAGGGTATCACGATTGTCTGAGGCTGGCGGGATTTCGTAGAACCATCGGAAGTTCACTTCGTTGGCGTTTCTACCCGACCACGAAAACTCTATCGTCTGGTCAACGCCATCGGATAGCCGAATAAAACCCGCTTTCAACGTGGCGTCTTCATCGTCCGCGCCAATGTTCACCCAAAGGCTTATCGTTATGTCGCTTGCTGTTACTTCGAAGTCTCCACTAGCAACTCCAGCATTCAGAGCGCCGGTAACTTTCCCAGCAACGAGTGTTCCTGAGTGGACGGTGAGATTCCAACCATTGCCGCTGGAGTCGTTGCCGTTTCCGCTGAATCGATAGTAGGCAACCAAGTCCGGTATGTTGACGCCTGGTGCTGATCGGCTCAATAGCGCGGCCGGAACATGGCCAACCCTGTAGACCGATGGAAGGACGCATTTCGATACTGATCTTGATACGCTCATCTGGGCGAATCCTTGTTACCCGACAACCCTAACACGTTCACGCTGGTTCTCTAACTCTTCTAGCCTTGCTCGCAACTCTGCCAACTCTGAAATCGGTCCCAAGCTCGCTAGGATCGCTTTAGACGCATTCAATCGGATAGATGGCTCAT
>ERZ650304.898-NODE-898-length-12686-cov-22.000158_pt1 | contig 12686 bp, 25 predicted proteins | sample MGYA00376240_ERZ650304 | MGnify/ENA primary metagenome ERZ650304 (study PRJEB26733, sample SAMN07839271) | wastewater metagenome | biome: small river; feature: stream; material: water | place: USA: North Carolina | collected 2016-03-01 ...
TGTTACATTTAATATCTCTTTTGAATTATCGTCATATTCTACTTCTATTAACTCATTAGATAATTTACCTATTTCGATAGCTTCTTTTTCTATGAATAATAAGCATAGGCTTACATAGTTGTACGGTGGTAAATCAACTTTTAACTCACATCTCATTTCGCTATAATTTATACCACTTATCCCTTGTGTCAATCCAAATTCATAGTCATTATACGCATTATCTGTAATGTGCGTGCCTGCCTTTAAGAACAATCCTATAAAATCATTAGGCGAAATAGATAGTAGATATTTTTGGCAATAGTCAAAAAAAGCACTACACAAGCCTTCAAATGTATTTTGTTCACAAGTTATCTTTTCGCCTATTTCATATAAATTTGATTCATAAACATTAGTACAATCATACGGTTCTTTGGCTACCATAAAATAGCCTTTTAGGTTTTTTGTAGCCTCAAATTCTATTTCGTTTGATATAAGGTAGCCATTACCAAAAGGGAATTTATATCTTATTATTTCTTGCTTTTGCTTATTCATAAAAAATCAATATTGCGTATTTTTTCAATTAATCTACTTTCTTTTTGCATGAGAAAATCTACTTTCTTCATTGCTTTTCTTTGAGTTTTCGCAAAGTTTTTAGGCGTTTTTTTGTAACCCTTAAATCCTGATAAATCTTTTAAGCCATTATTTGCTTTTCGCATTTGTTTATTAATTTCCTTTTCCGTTTCTTTGAGTTGCCTATTCCATTTTTGGAGGCGTAACTCTCTTAGTAATTTATTTTCCATTAGTCTAATTGGTCATTATTTTTAATAGGCATATCAATATCTACCCAAATATATTTAGTAGGGTGGTATTTTTCAGGACGTTTCAATTTTTGTTGCTTATTGCAATACTCACAATCTCTATGATAGTTTGTTAATCTGCCATTACTATCTACCATACGGCAAATTACCCACGTATGAAAACCTAAACCACAAAGAATGTAACCTATTAAGGCTTTTATTTTTATTAGCATTTTCATAGAAAATTATTGATAATAAAAGTCATATCGTTTCTTGAATCTGCTTTATGACTTGCTACAAAGTCATTAAAGGCTTTTTCGGATATAAAGAGTGTTTCGCCTACCCACAAAGTAGCATATTTTATAAAAAGCAACTTGTTATTTTTAGCTTGCTTTTTCCATTTATTACGTATGCGTTTCTTTTTCGATTTCGGAAAACGCACCTGCTTTGTTTCGTAAATATCATAAATGCCACAATGTGCCTTTAAGATAACGCCATGCGGTGGTGGTATGTGTATCATAGTTTACTTATTAATCCAAGACCTATTGTAACGCCCTGCGGATTGCGTATATACGGGCGTTCTTGGCAATTATAGATGTATAACTTTACCATTAATAAGCGAATGAATATGTTCTTCACTTTGTTGCAAAAAATCACTTTCACATGAAAAAAAACGCCCTTCTTTGCCTGTTTTCCGAAATTTCAAACTTCTACCACCATCTCCAGTTTTTCTATTTATCGAAAACCTGGACAAGACAAGTATCTTTTTTCCATTGTATATAATATAACCTAACTCTTGTTTCATATAATAAAAATAAATTGCCAAGAACATTGCTATTTATGCCAATTTTGGTCAATCAAAGCACAAACCAAAACGCGACCAAAACTGACATAAACAGCCCCTCCATTCTATGCTACTACAAAGATAAGAAAAAACATTTAATTTAGAAAATATTATGACTTTTATTAAATACGTGTTGTTGCTTTTTTCAGCAAGCTTTTCCTACTTTCATTTTTAGTAGGTGGTGTAAATACACCTCCCATTAGTTGAAAATAAAGCTATTTTTAGCATTTATAAGAGTAGGGGACACCTATATATTTTTATATATTTTTCGTAAGTTTTTTATTACAAAAACATACATATCAATAGTTTATTACTCTAAAAAGATAGTGTCCTGACTATATGTGTCCCCTACTTCTATATTTTTATCTATTATTTGGCAATTCCATTGCTTACACAATGTTAATACCGTTTCAGTCTGTAATATGCCTAACTGTATCGCCTCTTTATAAGGTGAAGGAATTAAGTCAATATTATAGATAGCTTGTGTATAGATTTTTAGTTTACAAATATCGCTATCTATCTTTTGCGCAAAATTTACACTATCTATTACCCTATCAAAATTAGCCTTACCTACTGTTAGTTTATTACCTTTTAATTCGTAGTAGGCATAACTGTAAACCGTTTGTCCATTAGCCCCTTTTTGCTGTGTAAGTACAAACTTATCTCTATTAAAAGAATAGTCAAAAGGTAGCGTAATTTCGCCGATTTTATCCTCTCTTTTGCGCTTATTTAATGCCTCCTTAATGAGTTTTTCGTAATTGTTTTTATGTAAGTATAACTCCTCTAATACGCTTTCTGCTTCACTAACTAATGCTTTTTCTTTATCAAATAATGCTTCATTTGCTTTCATTTCTGCCTCGTCTGTTACAGTTGCTACATAGTCTGTGAATACATCTATTTTTTCTCTCATACTACATACCCACAAGTAAGCAACATAGCCAAATATTGAAACAAATAAGGCAATTATGACAAATATACGTACAACTGTATTTTTTGTTTCAACTGCACCGATTAACATTGTCTCAACACCCTGCCAAATAAACATAAATATGACAAAAAAGCAAAGTAAAGCCACGTAAATGGCTTTCTTTGAGTTAATTATATTTTGTAATAAATGATTATACATTTTTAATAAATTGTAAGTACCATTGTTTAATTGCATATGGTAAAGCCAAAAATTCTATCAATCCCATGAATAAAGCAATAAGTAAAGCGGTAACGATTAATCCAGCATTTCCCACTTTAAAACCAAAGTAAATCACATCTATGTTTGTGAACTTTTCAAGGAAATCACTATTCAAGTTACTTTTTTGCGCTAATTCTATTGCTTCTGCTGCCATATAGTAACCACCAAACGCACTTGCTACAAATCTAAAACTAAGCGTAATGAATGTAATGGCTATTTGTGTATTTGAAATAGCTTCTTTGTCGTTTGCATAAATGGTAATATTATTGCCCCAAAGAAGTACTTCGATAAACACAGCAAGCAAAATTGCTTCGGGGTAGTAGCAAACTGTATTGAATAGAGTAATCATATTACCAATAACAAACACAGAAATAGCAGCTAATCCAAACAAAATAAGCCCTATAACTACCCTTTTTGTAGTAGTTGCGGCTTGTGTAGCATTACTTTCTTTGCCTAAATAATACGCTAATTTTTCATTTAATGCCTTTTTTTCATTTAGCAATGTAGTATTATTTGAAGTGAGCAAGCTAATTTCCTTTGCTGTTTCATTTATTTTGTCATTCAAAGTACTTATCATTTCTGCATTTTTCTGTAAAATAGCAGCGTTCTTTTTTGCAGTTTCCATTTGTATAGCTTGCTTTGCGCTGCTAATATATTTCTCCTTATTTGCTAAAATACTTCGCTTTTCTTTTTCTGCATTTTCAAGCAAATCATTTACACGTCTGTTCAACTCATTCCTGTATTTCTTATCCAAGTCATTTAGTAATATCTCATATTTACCCTGCAACGCAATTTCATTTTGCTTATATAAATCTCTCAAGTCATTTACTATTTTTTCATTTTCGCTTGCATTTACGTTTTGTTTGTCTTGAGATATAAACAAAATCTTATCATTTAATTCTTTATTTAGTTTCTCAAGTTTATTTATTTTATCATTCAATTCATTTATTTCCTGCTTATTCATAGTCTCATTTGATGCAAATAAATTAGCATTACCACCTGCACTTAGATTAAATGACTTTAATTTTGTGTCATTTTCATTTACTGACTTATAAGCATTTGATTCTATTAACCATTTAGGCGCAATAGATTCATTTACTATCTTTTCATTCTTTACACTAAATGAAATGTAGGGTAAATACTTCTTTAAAACAGTATTTACAATTGCGCTATTTACGGCTGTATCGCCAAAATTTACACTACCCTGCGGCGCACCATTAAGCACGCTTTCGCATATAACTATATCTCTTTCACTTGTATTATTAGCCTTTAAATTACTCGTAATTAAGTCTATAACGGATTTTTGCTTTTGGATATTTTTCATTTTCTCTTTTTATCAGGAACATTAATATTGATAATTGTATCATCGCCTTCTCCTCCGCTAATAGCTGTGCCTTGACGATGAAAAGGTCGCATAAAACCACCTACAAAGGATATATAAACAAAATATATAAATGCCACTATAAACATAGTTGCACCACCTAAACAGAAAAATATAAAATCTCTAATCATTTTGTTTATTTATTTACTACTAAACAAAAGACTAATACGATTTGTTTATTTAGCCTTAAATAAATATCTCATTTAGATTAATAATAGGTTTATTTACGCATATAAGCAAGTATTTTTATTTCATTTAAGCTAAACAAAAATACTTCTGCATTTAGTATGAATAAATAATAAATAAAGTAAATGAAAGCAATGCTAATTATTGCCATACCTAAATAAATAGGAAACTTACTTTCATTTGTAAATTCGTTATACTCTTTAAATGAAAGATATTCAAATTGTAGCAATCCTGCGAAAAAAAATAAGGGGTAAACAAACCACTTTGAAATAAATGTAAACATTTTCATACTATTATTTTTTTTGCAAATATATACAATATGTAGGCATATAAAAAAAGGTTCACTATCTCAGCGAACCTAATCCTATCTAACCAATTTTTACGAGACCTATAACAAAAACTTGTTTTTTATGTACTTTGCAAAATATTTCCCTTTTGATTCACTATTTTTAAAAGCCTCAAATATTTCCTGCGGTACGTCTTTATATTCGTAACTTTTACCACTTGTAAATCCTACTTTCAATATACTATTATCATATTCGATATAAGTAATATTTGTGCTGACTACATCTATGTGTTCCATGATATATAACGTAAATTTATGTAAAAGGTTTGCTTGAAAAACAGTCCGTTACCTATATAGATAGCTACCCTTAATTATACAATCCAAGCCGTAAAATTAATATTATTTTTACACAATACAAAATTATTTTATTTTAAGATATTTCATATTTTCATTAAAGCAAAAACATGTATCACTTTCTTCTATCAAATCTATTTGTTTTTCCACAAAAGAAATCAAACTTTCTACATTAGCCATAAATATAAGGCTTACATTTGAATAACTTAAAATGCCTTTTAAAACCCATAAAACATCTTTACTTATACTTTCTGTATTTGGCGAAATATAAACGTAATATATAGCATTAACTTCTCTTTCTTGCGAAATATTTGCGATTAATGCTACCCATTGAATAGTGTCGTAAAAATAAGTAGTAGTCATTTCTATATGCTCACTATCGCAGTACTTTATTTTTACGCCAGCGATAACGTTTTGTTCTGTTTTTAAGTCGCTTGTGATATTGACTATCAATTTACCTTTTAATTGATTCATTGAATTTTTGCGTGTTTAAAAAGGTGAGCAATGTATCAATTTCTAATATCTGCTTCATTAAAGCCTTTGGGTTTTTCTGCTTATCTGCAATCGCTAATAACTCTTTTTTCTTTACACCGAAATCTTTCAATAGATATTCCATTTTGTCATATTGCTTTTCAATATCTGCTATGCTGTATTTTTCAGACATTTCACTTTGCAGTTCTATTATTTCTGCATACGGTTTTCTAATCAGTATAGCCTGTAAAATTTCCTTCTCTTTGGATAGCCTGCTTATTTCGCTATCTAAGTATGCTATTATTGTTTTATTTTTCATTTAATTTGGCTTGCTTTTCTCTATTGTATTTAGTTTCTATAAATATCAAATCACTTACATTTGTCCAAAACTGCTTGTTCGTTGTACGTGTTTTTAGTAAGGCTTTATTCCCTTTTACTTCAGTAAGAACGAAACGCATAGCTTTATTGCTTTGCCATTTTGTATGGTAATTACAGCCTATTGTTAGCTTATTTTCCATTATCTTAATCGCTTATATTTACCATTAATATCAATAGAAAATACTTTTTCGCTTTGTTTGAATACGCTATTTAAGTGCAAAGGAAAATAATTTGTTTCAAATTCGCTTACATTTGTATGCAGAAGAAATATAATGCCTATGTTTTCGCATAGTAGCCTTTTGAGTATCACTAAAACACCTGTATTTATTTCGCAAGTATTATTAATATTTATAAAGATAATCGTTTTTAAGCCAGAAATATTAGCGTTATTGATAGTAGCTAACAAGTCTGTAAATACTGCATTATCAAAACCTTTGTACTCTATATGCTTATAATCTGCATATTTTTCCATTACCTGCTTTTTACACATAGTAAGCAAGTCAATACTATTTGAGATATTCGTAATTATGCTATTCATTTAATGTATTTTTTAAGATTGCTTTTTGCTGATTAAGTAGTTGTAAAGAGAATTTAGCATGGTTGATTTTCAAGTCAATTTCCTTTAACTCGTTTTCAATATCTTGTTTTCTTTTAAATGAGTATAAACTTTCGCTACATTTGCCTTTTAGTAAGCTATGTATAGCTATCAACTCTTTTGCGCTTTGTTCACTAATTTGAAACATGCTGTAATTTCGCTTACCATTTACCGCAAACGTGTATTTGTTTTCATTTGGGTAGAAGTAAATCGCTAAATTACTTTGCCACTTCTTTTTGAGTAACGGCATATTTAACTCGCAAATGCCTGTTGCTTGGTATAGCAGTATGTATTTATTTTTCATGCTTTTGAAATATAAAGATAGTTGTCTCGTCCCACATGCAATCGTCAGGATAAGCCATAATTATATCGTAGTTTTCAATAGTTACAATGTGATTATTTATACCTAACATTCCTGTTGAGGATACGATATAAGGCTCAAATTCGTTATCTATCATTACCCATAAAATAATGTGTTTGCCTCTTTTGGATAGATAGTACTCATAATTTTCAGTATCTATTTTAGAATCTAAAACGCATACATTGTAACCTAACTTTTCCTTAAAAGCAGATTCTATTTTCTCTATAAGAGTATTGAATGACTCGATTAGTTCTTTCATGCTTTTTCGTTTTCGTTATGTGGTGTGCCGCTAAAATTCAAATGGTTATATATTTCACGCAATTTATATTCGTTTTGCTCATTCAAGACAATACAATGAAAAGGAGTGCTTAATATCCAACGTCTATCTTTTACATCTAATTCGCTCCAAAGAAGGTCATAAACTCTAAATTTGTCATTAAAATACAGATGCAAGGCATTTAACCTTTGTTTTCCATCTATAAGAATGTTGTTTAGGTAGTGGTTATAGTCAAGATTTGTATTTGTAAAAATATCATTTACCATATAAACTCCGATTGGTAAACGCATAATTACACTTTCAATAAAAGATATATTTTGTTTTTCACTCCAAACAAAATTCCTTTGAAATGTAGGTAACTTGATATTGAATAAGTCGCTTTGGTTTATATACGAATATAAGCAATATATATCAAATTGCTTAATAGCGGAAATACTATCCTTCGGACGTGGCAGTCTTTTCATAATTTAATACTAATTGAATTTCTGTTATATCGCAAATGCTTGTGTCTAAAAATGGAGTTATACAACCGTTACTTTCATTGTAGTAAGTATGCCCACCACCCTCATTTTTTTTACGGAAAATATCGCTATGTTGCGCTTTGCCTACGTACTCAAATAAGGTAGAATCATTATCTATGACATACGTGGCAAAAATAGAACCTTTAGGCAATCTTTTAATAAGTATTGATTTATCAATATTTGGATTTTCGCAGATAAAAACTTTTGGCTTGTGTAAATCTGCTGCATTAAAACTGCTATCTTTCAAGCTATCTAAATTATAAAGGGATTTACAATCAATAAATGAATAATTGTAAAATATCTTTTTAGCTAAAATTTCAGATTCAAAGATAAGTACTTTGTCTTGAATTATTAAGTTAAGTATTGTATTTAATGGCTGCATATTTTATTTAGTAAGTAGGTCATAAATCTGCTTTATTTTCTCCTTATCTACTCTTTCCCATTTGACGTTAGATAGGTAATTTAAGGATTGATTATATTGTCCTTTTTCAATATCATCGCCAGCAGTAGCCTGTAATAGTGAACTGAAAATCTATCAGCACCTATTTCGCAGATATAACCGTTACTACTATCTCCAATATCTCTTTTAAGTTTTATTGTTTTTGTAGAGTTTCCGATACAAATGTAGCTTGTGTTTTCGTTACATGTTCTATTACATGTGTTGATACAATTCTACCACTACTCGATACACGTACAATTACATCGCCTTTATTCAATTGTTTCATTTTACTATTATTTATAAATTACAAAGTAGTATGTTTATTTTTTTTGGTACAATCTGCGATTATTGATAATCTACAAACATTACCGCTTGTTTTGTCTTTGCCTTCTTTGATTAATTTAATTTATCTTGCTATGCGACTATTTAGTTCGATTAATTCACTAATTCACTTGCCCATTATTGAGTTTTCAATAATCTTAGTTTTGGCTATATCTGCATAACAAAAAAACACCTACAAATGTTTGTGCAGGTGTTTTTTGTTCAATAAAATTTTTCCATTAGCTCGCCTAAGTCGTATGCACCGTAATTCCAACCCTGATAGCCAAAAGGTTTACAAGTGCAATCTCCCTCACTACATGAATCACCTGCATTTATATCGTAGCAGTCATTTTTCCAATTATCAAACGAATTTCTTGCAATGTCTTTGTTTTCTTGCATGAATGTCCAAAACTCACTACTAACCTCACCGCTATCACCTTCAGCACGACCTATCCAAGTATCAAATACGGTCTTACTACATGCGAAAATAACTATACAACCGTATTTATTGCAAGCAATATAACAAACTTTTTCAGGCAATATAAAAGGCTCTTTATTGATTTGCCTTACCTTTGTATCCCCATTTAACTTGTTTAGCCATTTATCACCACCTTTCTTTTCTGAAAGTAAAATTTTTCGCCAAATAAGGGAATAATAGCCATTTTCATAACTTGCAAACAATGATTCATATAATGTCTTATCTATGTCATTCAATGAATCATAATCATAGCTATTATCTATTTTCCATTTCCTATAAAAGGTAGTACCATACCAAATTGCATCGCAAAGTGCAGCGCAATTAATAAGTTTTGGCATGTCAGTTTCAGAATCGCCAAAGGAAAAACTGCCTGTACCATTAGTATGTTCAAAGGTAGGCGTTAATCCTAATACTTCTTTTACGACTTCAAAAAGATAGTCAGGATATTTTGTGTCGTAATACTTAAAAGTTATTTGCATATTGTTTTAGTCTAAATCAAATAAATCCGTTTCAATTTCATTTGTTATGCAATAGTTTTCTAATTATGAAAGTGCTGCTACTATCGAAGCATCTACATTTATAAGTGCATTACGCCAATTTTTGTTTGGTTCACTATCCAAGTCGTCTAAATTGCTTGGTATTTGTGAGTAAGCAGCCTGTATAAACTTTATTGCACTTGTAAGGAATATAGTTTTTTCGTTATTATTTGCCATTAGAAAAATTTTTGTTGTTTACTATTTCGGTTATAACGCTTTTTTTTAGAACATTTTCTATTTTCGGCTTTTTATGCGCAATTTCAGGCAATAACGGTGCTTTCTCTTGCTTATTGGATTGCGGAAATGTGCAAGTATTAGGATTGAATATTACGTGTGTTAATAAGCCTATGGTAATAATATTTTTCATTGTTCACTATACCTTGTGCTATTTCTGGCTCTTTGTTTATAATTTGACAATAAGTACCTTCAATATGGTGATTATGTTTATCACCTTTTCTAAACACATAAACAATGTTTTTGTCCTCTTTCATAAAAAAAATATATAGGCATAAATAAGGAAAGTCCTATCTATGCCTATATAACAGATTTACACAAAAAATGTTTATCTATACAGCTACTGGCGCATCTATTTTCGGGTGTGGATTGTAATTATGTAGTGTAAAATCTGCATAACTTAATATAAAATTACTTAAATCTAAGTCGCTTGCGCTAAGTTTTCTATTTATAGCAACCGTAGGCAAATCTCTAAAATCCCTACTTAGTTGTAATTTTACCTGTTCTATATGATTCAAGTAAATATGTGCGTCCCCGATTGTGTAAATCAACTCACCTAATTCTAAACCGCAAATATTTGCTATAATTTGAGTAAGTAAAGCGTATTGCGCTATGTTGTATGGGCAGCCTAAAAATAAATCGTTGCTTCTCATATATAACATACAGCTTAATTTACCATTATTCACATGGAATTGCGCTGTTTTATGACATGGTGGTAAAACAAAGTTGTTTATTTCGCCTACATTCCAACTTTCTAAAATATGTCTGCGTGAATGTCGATTGTATTCGATTGATTCGATTAAATCTAATATTTGGTCTATATACCAACCGTAAACGCTACCTTTGCTTTTCCAAATCATTATTTTACCTAAATTTTGCCTTCTTGAACGCCCTGCATAACAGTCTTTTTCGCCTATAAACTCATTTTCTGTTACCTTCCATTCTCGCCACATATTGCCGTATGGGACTATTACGCCAGGCACTTCGAGATGTTCCCACTCGTTCCAAATGGTTACGCCTTTTTCTTTTAATGCAGCTATACCACCTTTACAGCCGTTTAAGAACCAAATCAACTCCTCAACAATAAATCTGAAAGAAACTTTTTTTGTAGTAACCAATGGGAAACCTTGCTGTAAATCAAAACGCATTTGATAACCAAATACGCTACGTGTACCAACGCCTGTACGGTCGCTATTATCTGTACCGTTTTCAAGTACATGTTTTAATAAGTCGTGATATTGTTTCATGTTTTTTTTGTGAATAATTAAAGTGAATAGGCTACACTAATAAAAATGTAGCCTATTTTGTTTTACATCAAAATGGCAAATCCAAGCCACTATCATTGCCACCCCCTAAATTTACCGCAGGTGCTTGTGATACAATAGGCACATTTGGAATAGCTGTATTTTGTGGTGCTGTTACCGTACTACTACTTGCAATGGGCGAAATACGCCACGCTTCTAAGGTATTAAAGTACTTTGTTTCACCTTGTGGCGAAGTCCAACTTCTGCCCCTCAAATTGAAATCAACTGCTACGTCTTGCCCTGCTTCAACTAAATCCAAAAGGCTGCATTTTTCTTGTGTGAATTGAAACAATACATATTGTGGGTATTGTGGATTATCGGAAATCATTAAGACAAAATCCCTTTTTGTGAACTTATCTGATACTGCTAATGTATCATACTTTACATGTAATTTGCCCGTTACTGTCATATAAAAAAGATTATTTAATTACGATTAATTTACAAGCATAATAGGCATAACTAATACTGTCAATGTTTCGCCTAAAACTTCCTTTTCATTTTTCAAAAGCATAGCCCTATTAGGCTCACCAAGTTCTATATTAACAATATCAGTATCAATAATGTTTAAACAAGCAGCCATATTCACAGCGTTCATGCCTATTACAATTTCGCTATCTGAAACACATCTAAGTACTTCTTTGGCTTCTGTTGCAAAGTCCAAATCTTCGGACTTGATGCTTATATTGTTTTCGCCTACATGCAATTGAATGAGGTTACTTATCTTATTTGCGAAAAATCCCGTTCTTTTTATAGAACGCAATAAATCCTCTTTTGCGATACATACACGTTTATCATTGTTTTGCGGAATTACATTTTCCCATTTAGGATATTTTTCTTGCAATGCACGAATGATAATTTTACTATTTTCGGATTCAAAAATGATATTGTTTTCAGAAAGCGAAATTTTTATTGTATCGTTTGCATTTAGCGATTTCTTAATGAAATCACATGCTTTTTGGCGCAATAAAAAATTAAGTTCCTTTTCCGTTTCAAAATCAACCGAAAACGCCACTAATTTGTGGGCATCTGTTCCTACAAATGTAATTTCCCCTTTTGATAGCCTTACATACATACAATTTAACGCCATTCTATCGGGGTCTGTACTTATTGCAAATCCTACCTTCTCATAACCACGCATGAAAATCCTTTTAGGTAACTCAAAACTTTCTAATGCCTCAAAATCCATAACTGGAGGAAAATTATCGGTTTCCTCGCCACTAATTGAATATAAGCCTGTTTCCGTTTGTAATTTTACGCCGTTGTTATCTGTAAAGATAATAGTTAATTCCTGTTGTGGTAGAGACTTTAATAAGTCTTCTGTAATTTTTGGCGCAATAGCTACACTTTTTGTAGTGTCAAAATCGCATGTAAGAATATCGCTACTAATTATGATACTATCCTCCAAGTTTGTAGCTGTGATTATTATTTTTTTATCTGCCCCATTTACGGAAATAAGTAAGTTTTCTATAATAGGCAGCATACTTTTTGAAGGGCAAATAACGCTTGCCCGTTGTGCTAAATTTAGCAGCACTTGTGAATTAATTGTAAATTGCATTGTTTGTGATTTATGTACAAAAATAAGAAAAATATTTGAGATTAGAAAATTAAATCATTCTCTATAAAACCTTTATAATAATTTGCAAGCCATAACCAATCTGTTTTACTCATATATGAATTGAACTTGCTTTTATCTGCATATCCAAATAGATTTTTATGCAGGTAAAAAGCTATTATTTCTGCTTGCTGTTCTAATTGTAA
>ERZ650304.899-NODE-899-length-12663-cov-5.391101_pt1 | contig 12663 bp, 15 predicted proteins | sample MGYA00376240_ERZ650304 | MGnify/ENA primary metagenome ERZ650304 (study PRJEB26733, sample SAMN07839271) | wastewater metagenome | biome: small river; feature: stream; material: water | place: USA: North Carolina | collected 2016-03-01 ...
TAGAATATTTCCATTTTTGGATAATGATTCCGTTAAAAAGAATAATGTTGAATTTTATAAACAGTTAGGTTTAATACCTCTTATTAATTTAAATGCCAAGAATCAGAAAAATTCTTTTTCTGATTCCGGCCACGAGTATAAAAATAATATTAAAAATCTGATTTTATTTTTTGAAGGTAAAAAAACAACTATTTTAAAAAATTTAGAAAAACAAATGCTAGACTATGCAAAGAAAAAAGAATTTGAAAAAGCCGATGAAATAAAAAAGAAAATTTTTGCATTAAATCACATTAATGATGTAGCTCTTATTAAAGAAGATTACTCCTTGAGTCCTTCTGGCTCCTCACCCTTAACAAGGGGGAGGCCGGGTGGGGGTATCAGAATAGAAGCTTACGATATTGCTCATTTATCTGGGTCCAATATGGTTGGAGCTTTTGTTGTTATTGAAGATGGGGAATTAAACCCTAAAGAATACCGCACATTTAATATAAAGGGTTTTACAGCGTCCAATGATGCTGGGGCACTGGGGGAAGTCATTAGTAGGCGCTTTAACCACCCCGAATGGAAATTTCCAGATTTAATAATTGCCGATGGAAATCAAGTTCAAAAAAATGTTATTGAAAAAGAATTAAAAAATAGGGGAATTAAAATTCCAGTTATTGCTGTTGTTAAAGATTCTCACCATAAAGCCAGGGCTTTAATAGGTGATGAAATATTAATTAAAAAATATAAAAAACAAATTTTATTGGCCAATGCCGAAGTTCATAGATTTGTTTTAAGAAAACATAAAATAAAAAGAAGTAAAAACTTTTTGGTATAGAAAAAAGTTTTACCATAGGCGAAATATATTTTCTACGCTATAATATAAAATATGGATCCAATACGTGTGGGCGTTGTTCGTGGGGGAAGCAATATAAAAGGCTATCAAAAATCTATTTCTGATGGTTCGATTATTTTACGTGCACTGCGAGAACATCCTAACTATATACCTTGTGATATTTTAATTGATAAAGATGAAATTTGGCATTTGGATGGGTTGCCAATAATTCCTAGTGATTTATTAAATAAAGTTGATATTGTGATTTCAACTATTTTATATCCATTAAACCAAAATGGTTATGTTGAAAATCTTATTAAAAATTTTGGTATCACTTGTATTCATACTCCTAAAAATGCACTACGAGGCTATATTCCAGAAACTTTGCGAGACAAAATTTCCAGCGTCGGTGTAAGAATGCCAAAGTTTTTAGAGATTAATCCTAATGACACAGATTTACCTAAAAAAATTCATCAAACATTTTCACCGCCGTATAGTTTGGTTGCCAAAGATGCAGTGGACAATGTTTACCATATTTCAAATGTAAAAAGCATTAATGAGCTTATTGAAATTTTAAATAACGAGGATTTTGGTTCAAATAAATATATTCTAGAAGAATACATTCCGGGGGATAAATGGGCGGTAACAATTATGCCCAATTTCAGAGAGACTATTTGGTATACTTTGCATCCAGTTTATTTGGGTACAATTAACCCAGCTTTTCGGTCAGCTATTAAACCCAGTCGGTCAGCTGAAAGCAAATTCGCTAGTCCCACAGTTAGGGAATCATTAGATTTATATTCCAAGCTTGTTTCCGGGTCTATTAATCCATCTGTTCCAACAACTTTTGTTTTTCATCATACTGAAAATAAAAAGCCGGTTTTATTTCGAATAATTAACCAACATATGCTAGGGGATAATGAAGAACTCCTACAGGCATTAAAAGAAAGCTTTATAACCGAAAGCGAATATTTAGATAGAATCTTAAGAGAGTATTTGTAAAATCGAGTGCACTTAAATTCTGAAACTTCGAACAATCCAGAAATAACTAATAAGGGATCACCCCCAAATAATAGCATAAAAACAAAGGAATACTGGAACCGCATCGGTGAGGAAATAGTTCAGCTGGCCGGAATCTTAAAAAAAGTAAAAGGATATCCTGAATAGGTATTTGCCACTTCTGGCAATTTTACCTGCCTATATCTTATTAAACCTTTAATCCATACTTATCTTATGAACTACAAAAACCATATAACTAATAACACCATGAAAGCCCGAAGAATGATGCTTGGCATCCGTCAGCAAGATGTGGCTGACATCTTAGGATTCTGTAGCACTGATCGAATTTCCCATTGGGAAAAAGGTCGGGCAATTCCCAACCTATCGAATCTTTTTCTCCTGTGTGGTCTCTACCATGCTTATCCTCACGAACTTTATCCAGAATTCTATCAGGAGGCGTTTAAAGAAGTAGAGACCAGGGTGTTTAATCGCAAGCCTTCTCAATCCCAGGATTAGATTCCTTTTCCTTTGACTTTAGGAAGATGCGCACTAAGAGATAAGCCAAATAGCGAATATCAATCTCTTCCTTTTGCTCTTCCGGTGGCAGATACTCAAATGTACCATTGGATTCTCGACTAAGGGTTTGATAAATTTCTAAACGCTTCATTCCATTTCTCATATACCTTTGGTTAAACTAATAATACCCGCTGGTGGCGGGTATTTGGCAGCTTACCATTTCCAAAAAGCATAAGATCAAGTGCCTACCTTAATGGTAATTTTTATTTAAATACCTTACAATTGTAAGATGCAAATATTTTTAAGCCATACAACATCGGACAAAGAAGTGGTTGAAGCAATTGGTAGTTGGCTTACCGCAAGGGGTTATACTGTTTGGATTGATAAGTGGATGTTAACACCTGGTGATTCTTTAATCGATAAAATAGGTGAAGGTATAGAAGCCTCTGATAAGCTTGTAGTTTTTTTGTCTCCTGAATCTGTGGAATCTAATTGGGTTAAAAAGGAAGTCAATACAGGACAAATTCTAGAATTGGCTGAGGAAAAAGGGTTGGGTTCCAAATTTGTCATTCCTGTTGTTCTTAAGCCGTCTAAAATCCCAGTCATGCTTCGGGATAAGCTTTACGCTAATTTCACCAATAAAGATTTTGATGCTGCTTGCCAAGAGTTGCTTAATGGGATTTTAGATAGCCCTACTGGACCTCTTGATATAAAGCTAGAAAATAGAATAATGCGGCATACAAACGTCTTGCCGCTGAGGGGTAAAGGAAAATATGGTCTAATAGTAGAATTTGGTGTAGTGGTTACACCTACTAATGGGGCACATCTTGGAATTGATGTTGGTTCTCCTTTTATCTACAATGAGCAATGGTTTAATTTACCAAATATAAACAAGGTGCCAGATCAAACAGGCACTATTATGCAAATGGAATATGAAAGAATAGAACCACCTGTTTTTGAAAAGAGATTTGAAGGTCCTCCCATTACTTCTTCAAAAAGTTATTATATCTATTTTGAGAGCAATGAGCCCTTTGGGATAAGAGGAGTTGAATTTAAAGATTATTATGGTCGCGAAATCTAAAAAAGTTCAATCTTTAAATGTAAACCAAGGGATATTCTGAATAGAATCTCTATATCTGTCTTGGTCAGAGATATGGCCTTTATGTATTCTATATTATTTTCCTTTCAGATTTTTTCGCGCTTGGTTCATAATCTTTTCTCTTCCTTCACTAGGACTAATCTCTTTCGCAGCGTCTGTAAGGGCAGTTTTAACTTCTTGCTTAGTTCTCGTTGGGGCTTGCTTCTGTAATTGCTTAAGTGCATAGTCAAACTCGTACTTCTCTTTGAAGTTAATTAAGTTTCGATCTGGTTTACCAATTTTGCTTTTATCGTCTGCCATAATTTTAGTTATTTCTAATTTTAATACTTCTCTGTCTGAATTTGCGTTGCTTTTGTATACTTGGCGAAATCCAACAAAACTCATACAATGATACACAAATAGTTAGGACAAAAGCAAGTCCTATATGTTAAAAAACTGGTACTAAGTAACCATCAATTACAAGTAAAAATATATTTGGTCTAAAATTAAAATCGCTTGTAAGGCTTTTGATTTATTAAAATCGTTAGCATTAGCATAGCCATGAGAGGTGGTGTGTCTCGACAAATCAACCCTTCCTGTTGCAAGATCAAAATTCTCAAAAACAGAATGGTTTAAATATTCATAAAATTCATTTGGAAACCCTAAAGATGACACCGCTTTAAAACTAGATTCGGCTTTTTGTTTTATATAGTTTTGAAGTTCCTTAAAGTTTGGCTTACTCCCATGAGCATTAAAATAATCTAGTCCCATAATACCTTCGATCTGGGGATAGAGAATATGCAAACAAGATATAAAACCCGCCTGATCATTATTTGAAAATGAACTTATTCCAGATTCTATAATAGCTTTCTTATCCTTAAACAGGTCCTTTCTCCACCAATACTGTGTAAATGATTCTATTTTATTCTTATCAAACTTTGCTATAAGGTCATCCATTTGAAAATCGTGTTTTCTACCGTCCTTGTAGTATTGCATTATCACATCAAAGTCCTTTCCTAGAATCCTCACAAATGGGAACCACCCATCATCTATCAAGTTTGTATAATAATTCTCATTTTCGATAAAACTATATAAATCATAGTAAAATAAACGCTTGTAGTGGTAGGCCAATTCTTCACCAAATTTTGCAGGATTTAAGGTTCCTGTAAGGTCAAAATATAATCCAAACTTCCATTCTATCCTGAATAGGTATATGATTTTATCTCCGCTATCAATATCTATTTGATAAATAGCATCTTTAAACTGCATTTCCGTAATTTCAAATACATCCTCCGCAGTGACAAGAGTCCCTTTGCTCATATCTTTTTTGGCGTGCATTTGAAGTGATAGTGGAAATTCAGAATAGATTTTTGCAGTGTTGTCTTTCTTGATAATAACCAAACCCTCATTTATTGTCCTCCTTGAAAGGCTTGAATAGAAGAAATTAACAAGATTGTTTACTATGGTTGCAAAATCAGATTGCAAAGAGTGAACAAATGCTTTTTGAAGGATTAAGGCCTGACCACCTTTTTGAGCAGGTGCTGCCGAAATACCATCAATTAGTACATCTGATTTAATGATAGGGATATAGAATTCATCAGCGTTCTTCATAGAATGTTTGAATTAACTTTTGCAAGTTTAAAACGGTGTTTTGAAATAAAATGCCAATTTTAATGGATTAATGGGAACTTGTTATTTTCATTGGGGTGCCCTCGGTAGGAATCGAACCTACAATAACGGCTTAGAAGTCCGCAGTTATATCCATTTAACTACAAGGGCAAGTATTGCTAGTCTAGCATTAATTTTTAATTAATTAAAGCCTCCTATTGAAAAATTTATAAAAATAGTGTACTATCAAAATCATACATGCGCGGTTAGCTGTTTTGGTAGGTCCAACAAAAAATCTCGTTTTGTTTAATAAAATATATTATATGCGCGGTTAGCTCAGCTGGTAGAGCAATTCATTTACACTGAAAAGGTCGGGGGTTCAAGTCCCTCACCGCGCACCAAGAGCTACTTTAGAAGTAGCAAACGTATCAAAAGGCGTATTTAGCTTGAATTTAACAACCTTTTTCTTGTGTACAGTAAAGTTCAGGAACACTTTTTTGATCATGTAATCAAGCTCGGTCAAATTCTTAGAATAACCCATATTTATAGGCATTTTTTCGAGAAGTTCGAGAAAATTTTCATAAGTTAAAACTAATGCGTCTCCATGCTCTAGAAGTCGTGTTTTTTCCTTAATTTTAAGCTCAATTGCCTTAATATCCTCTTTTATCTTCTCAAGATCACCCATATAGTGCTTTTTAATTTGTTCACCGGGGTTGTTTACCAAAAATTCCTTCGTTTTTATAAATTTACTCTCATGTCTTGTTTTTTGTATTTGCAGAGACAGGAGGTCTGATTTAGTTTGTACCGATCGTTGCTCAATAGTTAGTTCCATTTCTTTCTTATAACTTTTATAGGCGGTTTCATTTGAAAATGGCTTAGTACTCAGATAATGCTTGATAAAGTCAAGAATCACATATGCTCGAACCGACTTATTGTTCATTTTACAATCACCATTCTCGCATCGGAAATAATAATAGTAATATTTTTCTTCCGACGGACTTTTCTTTTTTGAGGTAAGTCCTGTATCTAAGTATTCGTTACAACTTCCACAAATAACCATTTGACGCATAAGGTTTGCTTTTACATTTTCGTCTTTATGATAACTTCGGGCAAGACGTAGATATTTTTTATCCGTATCTAACTTATTAATCCTTCTGAAGACCTCCACACTTACAGCAGGGGCAAAGTCATATAATTCCATAAGATTAACAACTTTTTTTCCATAAATAAGTACGCCAGTATAAACTGGGTCTGTAATAAATTTTGAAACCTTTTGCACGTCCATTTTATAATACCGCTTTGAATTCTCAACATTTGATCGACTATAGCCATTAGTATTTAGATATTTAGCTATTTCATCTAAAGTTTTTCCGTCAGCGCGCATAACAAAAGCATTTTTTATCAAAATAAAATTATTACCATCTGGACGTAAATATTGATTTGAATCCTTATAATAACCGTGTTTTGCTTTATTAATATATTTTCCCTCATCGATACTACGATTATTACCTCGACTAACATTTTCACTCAATTTATCAGAATATTCCTTCGAAAGAACAAAGGTGATACCTAATAACATTTTACCGCTCGGAGTATCTTCAAAGTTAAAACTAACAAATTTAAGATCTTTGATAATTGATTTATCAACCATATCTATAATTTCTCCAGCATCTTTCATATTTCGAGCGAGACGATCTGGATGCCAAGCAAGAATACCATCATATTTACCAGATTGAAGTCCTTGTATCATTTCTCTAAATCTTGGACGAGTGTCCGGTTGCTTGGCTGACTCTGCTTCTTGAATAATACCTGCAATCTTTATATCAATCCGATCAGCAAATTCTTGGCATTCAATAATCTGATCGGTTAAAGATCGAACCTGCTTCTCTTTATCGTCTGTCGATTTACGAACATATATTACATATCGATATTCTTTTTTTGTTTCATCACTTACTTCTCGATTATGAAATGAATCAAGAATATCTCTAAATTCGGCGGGGGTGTTATTGAAGCTCAACATACTAATAGCTTACCAACATTAGGTAAAATAGCAATTTCTTTTTTATTGGCAAGAGTTCCTTTATAATGCTAAAATGTCCTTACAACTTAATAAAAGAAGTAACCTAAACCAGTAAGCAATTGCTGGCATGGTTTAAGCCCAGTAACGACTCAAAAATCCATCATATGGGATTTGTCGTTACTGGCCGTACCTGGAAACGGGTATGGAGGACTCCGGTCCTCACCCATGTGGTGGACTTTTGCGTTTCATCCCGGGATTTATTACCTAACACGCAAAAAATTATTATGGAGGATAAACCAAAAAAGAAATTTTATAAGAAGCCCTGGTTTTGGATAGTAGTTATTGTTGTCTTATTCATTATCGGTTCCAGTGATCAATCAACTACACCAGCAAAAGTTGTAAATAGTACTGATGCAACTGTAAAACAAAAAGCTCAAGAAGACGTGTTTAAAATAGGAGACCAAATTAAATCAGGTGATGCATTGCTAACAGTCACTAAAGTAACTAAAAACTGGAAAAGCTCAAATCAATATGATAAGCCATCAAGTCCGGATGATGTATATGTATTGGTAACAATAGCAATTGAAAACAAAGGAGACAAAGATTTAAGTTTAAGTGGCATATTTGATTTTAAACTAGAAGATGCTAATGGTCTTCAAAAAAGCTCAACCTTAGGTGGTATCGGTATTAAACAGCTTCCAACCGGCTCACTGTCGCCCAACGGCAAGGCCACAGGCGATATAATCTTTGATGTTGATAAGAATGCCCTAGGGACCCTAAAGCTCCATTACGAGCCAATGTTTTCCTTTGATAAAGAGGTTGTTGTTGAGCTTCAGTAGATGCGATAAATTGATTCTTCTATCTTTAAATCTGTTACCACCCTGACACACTCCGAGAGTTATCACTAGATACTCTGTTCAAGAAACAATCTGAACACATACTTGTTGGATATCTGCTTGGTGTATTTACTCTGCTAATGACTTCTTTCTTTTTCTCTTCCTGTTCATTCAGGTATTCTTCTGTAACTGACTCTAGGGTAAATGGTGGTGCCCAATCTTTATCGACTACTTGGTCCCATTCCTCACTTTTTTCTAGTTCGTGTTTATGCCTAGCTGAATCATCAAGAAGCTCTCTCATGTGGTCATAATGTTTTTCTTGTAATTCTTTCGGTAACATCCCGATAAGAAATAGTAAATCGTCTACATGAAGTGATGGTTTATTAGCATCTGGTATCTCTCTTTTATCACCGAACCCATGAATGTATTGTAGCCATAATTTTTGACTTTGAGCACTACCTTTTATCGCAGTACGGTAAATACTTTCGAGCACTGCACTTGTTTTAGAGAACGCCCATTCTGTGCGTAAGCTCGTAACTCGCAATCTATAATCATTTCGTCTTTTCCAGGCAGTTGGTGTATTAATCCCTATTTTATAAAATTCTACAAATTGTTCCTGCGTTTCAATACCGAGCTTTATTCTTTCACTTGGTGGCATGGCCGACCATATACAAAATTCCTCGTAAATATCAACTCGCTTAACTTCTCGTTTATCACTGTTGGTCACGTTTTGTTTATGCATAATTTTTTGTTTTTATCTTATTTAGTATGGTTCTTTACTAATTTTAGCATATTTGGAATAAAAGTGATGGTTATCCCACCTATCACTGTTAGGGTTATTGTCTTACACGGGGCAATTTGGGGGTTATTAGGGGCTAGTTTAAGCTAGATTAAAAACCATTTATCTGGTGAATGGCTTTTTTAAGACAACCTTGGAGCTTCGCGTAGTTTTTATCATGAATGGACCGAAAACTCAAATTGAATTGAAAGCTTTGAGACATTAATTCTCCTCCTGTCATATCCCTCCAATATTCATTATATTTTTCAATTAATTCAGTTTTGAGTGACTGACATGTACTTTTAAAAGATATCTCTAATTGTTCAGCAATTGAACTAATTTTTAGTCCTAAATCTGGACCTATCATCGAATTTACTTTCACCCGATCATTTTCATCGGCACTATTCTTGATAGACATATCATCTATGGATTCTTTTATTGAGGTAAGAAAATTTATACAATCTTTTGTTTCATCAATTAAAAAATCTTTAATAACTCTCTTATTTTTTAAAATAGGACTAAGAGATATGGGTATTAGTACAGCAACAATAAGAGTCATTAAAAAATTAGTGATATCAGCAATACCAACTTCTTTATCTAGCGTCAGATATGGAATATTCTTTATTAGTTTACCCAAAGTAAAACCAACCGCAAAGATTAAGATATAGATAATAACGTTTTGGAAATTTTTATTAAAAAATTTAGGCATTGTTATTTGATTTATTAATCTCGTCCTTTATTTTTTGAAAAAGTGTTGGATCATCATTTGATTTAAAATCAAGATATTTTACTACAGTGTTTTTTCCAAATTCATCAGCTAATCTTCCAAACGCACCTGAAATAAATGAGGATGCATAGCCCCAAGTGTTGTCAAAATCGATAAACAATTTTTTATTTTCTTTTTTTGCTTGGATAAATTTTACCCTTAGTAAAGTAGTATAGAAAAGTTCCCCCGAATTTTCACCATCACTGATGAATCTTGCTCCTGGTGCATCTGAGAATTCTGTTGCAACTATAATTTTAATTTGTTCCATATATTATGGGTGCAGTTCCCAATAGAGAAAAGTACCATTAAATTTATTTTTTAATTCAACCGTAATTAAACTAGGTAACTCAATTTTAACATTATTTGTTATTATTGTAAAATTCTTAATATGAGGATTTTCCGAGCATTCTTTCAAGGTAGGAAGCCCTTGTCCACGCGTTTTATCTTTAGTTCTTGATGTATAAATTTCTCCAGAAAACAACTTGGGAACCAATTTTAAATTATTTCTAAGAGACACATCAGTTACTTTTTCAATCGTAGTTATTAATTTTTGCTTGTAAGTATTAACAGGATTACTATTAAAGATCCCAATACCTAAATCAAGAAAAGAAAAAGATGTTACATTTGTGTTTGGATCACAGTAAGCAAAGAGCCACCAATCATGTATACCTTCAGCATGAATATTTGCATGATTATCTGTGTTTGCCATACATTCGATCATTATTTTATAAATTGGCTGAAATATTGATGTATTTTTAAAAGTATGACCCACTGCTAAAACTCCGACTTGTTTTGCAATTTCAGGATGTACTTTTTTGTGTGTTCTTTGATGAATCAAAAGATTATTTTCATTTTTTGGCGGATTATAACGAGAATTTACATGTTCTAAAAAACCAGAATCATGGAAGAGCTTTTCCAGCTCGGCCTTTTTAGGTTTATTACCCTTTATATTTAGTCCGTGGGTAAAATTGAGGTTTTTAACTTTTGCAACAAGTAATGCAATAGCATCCGGTGATAATTGCTCAGTATCTTCTAAATTAAATTCTACTTGTTCTCTATTAGCAAATGACCTACCGACGTCTTTAAAATAAGATACAACCTCCTCTGTATTATTAATTAAAGAAAAATTGCTTGGTACTGGTTTTTCTGTATAAGAAGAACTATCAAGTGCTGTTAAAAACAACCTTTGTGTTTTAGCTTTTCTTTTTTTCTTACGTTTTTTACGTAATGTTTTTTCAGCCTTGCGTTTTAAATATTTCTTCAAATCTTTTTTCTTGCATTTCTTTTTATTTCTAAAACCAGTTTTAGATCCACCATTAAATGATATATTAGTGGTGATAGGAGGATGCCCAGGAGTTGATTCTTTTAGATTTGTTTCCATTAATTTGTAGTGCCATTTTAGCATATTTTAAATAAAAAACCTTTAGGAGTATTTATTTCTTGAAGTTTGATTTACAAGTAATTTATAGGCCTACTAACCAGAATTGGGGTTCAATCCACACAATGCTATAATAGGAATCTATGAATATCGTTTTATACGGAGACAGCACTCTGGCTCGGCTTAATAAAGAATTAGTATTGAATCTAGAGAAGGCCACACCTGGGAGTATTTTCTATAATTGTTCAACAAGTGGCTTTGATACTAATGATGGACTAAAAAGGTCCGAATTCATTTCCACATTGCCTGCAGACGTGTTTGTACTTTGTTTTGGTCTCAATGATGGAGCCCCTTGGAAGCAAGTTGATTTGCCTGATTTTAAAAATAATATAAATGAGATAATTAGGATTTTAGGTTCCCAAAGAACTGTTTTTCTATTACCACCGTTAGTTGATGAGTCAAAACAAACGGAAGGACATAGAAGAGATAATGTTACCTTAATGAATTACCTGGCAACAACAAAAGAAATTGCTGAATTGAATGGTTGTAAATATATTGATATCAACCCCGCTCTTACCGCTACTGGTACAGAGGTTCATGTTGATGATGGAGTTCATTTAAATGATTTAGGCAACGAAGTCCTCGTCAAAGTAGTTAGTAGTATATTAATGTAGTTATGACTAAATATATTTTGCACGGAGGCGAAACAGGAATTCCAAACGAACACAATAAAGCATTTTATCAGGAATGGGTTAAAAATTTCTCAAATGATTTTGTACCGACCATCCTCCTTGTTTATTTTTCCCGTAATGAAGATGAGTGGGTTAAACTAGAACAACAAGATAAGGAACGGTTTGGAAATCATACCAATAATCGACCAGCTCAGTTTGTAGTTGCTGATAAAAACCTAGAAATCTTTAAAGAGCAAATCAAGAAATCTGATGTTATTTATGTTAGAGGTGGTTCTTCAGAAATGATTATCAGTGCTTTTCGTCCTATTAAAGACGAATTAATAAATCTTTTAAAAGATAAAGTGTACGCCGGTTCATCAGCTGGAGTTATGGTTCTTTCTCATTTAACAGCAAGTCATGTGACTGACTGGAGAGAGGGGTTAGGGTTACTCCCTTTTAATTCTATTGTACATTGGTCTCCAGATTTACAAGAAGGCCTGGATTCATTCAAATTAAATCATTTAGACAATCCTTACGAATATATATTATTACCTGAAACAGAGTTTACGGTAAGAGAATATTAATTATGCCCATGAACCGCATCGCTATAATCGGAATTTCTGGATCAGGAAAATCAACTTTTGCTAATAAGTTAGGCAAGAAATTAAATAGGCCAGTAATACATCTCGATAAATATTTTTGGACCACCGGTTGGAAAGAGCGTTATGCGACAAGAGACGAATTTAGAAAAGTTGCTGCAGGTTTTACTAACCAAGAAGAATGGATTATTGATGGGAATTATCGAAGTACGATGGAAAATCGTCTTGATAAAGCCGACACTATCATTTTTTTAGATTTTCCAAAATGGAAATGTACTTTACGAGTTCTTAAAAGAACATTTAACCGAAAACAGCCATTCGATAAACCAGAAGGATTGAAAGAAAGAGTTGATTGGGGTTTCATTAAATTTATCCTTGATTATCCAACAGATGAGACACGCGAATTGGTTAAGAGATATGAAAATACTAAAAAAGTGTACATTGTGAAAAATGACAAGGAAATAAAACTGCTGTTAGAAACTTTAACAGGTTAGGTATATACTTTAAAAATGCACACTATAAAAGCCATATGTGCCGGGCTAGCAGTCATCATTAGTGTATATGCCTTTTATCCTTATATCCGGGATATTTTCCTGA
>ERZ650304.900-NODE-900-length-12640-cov-20.828605_pt1 | contig 12640 bp, 24 predicted proteins | sample MGYA00376240_ERZ650304 | MGnify/ENA primary metagenome ERZ650304 (study PRJEB26733, sample SAMN07839271) | wastewater metagenome | biome: small river; feature: stream; material: water | place: USA: North Carolina | collected 2016-03-01 ...
GAACGATCTATAATTCCAAGAGAATTATGTTTGGAAGTACTCAGTAGTGCTTGCCGATAACGGTTGGGTATTTGCGAAGTTGCCATTGCAGACACTTCAAATTAAGCACAAATGTTGATGGGCAATTTTGCAAATACCTTGTTATATGCCGTTGCGGATTTAGAAACGAAAACTTAAATAAATAATAAATATGGGAAATGTAACATACAAAAATCAACCTGCTATTGATAAGACAAAAGGAAGTGTGCCGTTGGCAGGAACGAGCCACATTTACAGGGTTAAAAAGAAACTTTGGAATGATAGTATTGAAGATGTTTTGCAGGGATTGTTCATTGGTAGAACACTGCACGTTTGTAGTGGGAAATCTATGCTTGGCGATGTAAGACTTGATGCTGATGCTGAAAATAATCCTGATATAATTTGCGATGCTTCAAATATGAAAGACTTTGTAAATGATAATGAATTTGAAACGGTTATTTGCGACCCACCATACAACGGAAAGTTTCAGTGGAATCACGATTTATTAACCGAACTTTCAAGGGTAGCAAGTAAAAGGATTATTTTTCAACATTGGTTTATCCCTGCAAATCCATCTGGGACATACAAAAAAGCACAAGAGAAGTTTCTTTTGTCTGATGTATTAGTGTGGCAACCTAAAACTTACTTTGGTCGGGTGCAGGTTGTTTCAGTTTTCGATGTCGTTAGCAATGGCATATAACTTGTCGCTTGGTGCAATAGTACCACCAACAAAAAGTATGACAATCAATGGTTATAACGGTTAATTATATAGCAAAATGGCAGCTAAAAGATAAGCCACATTATAAGTGGACTATTTGTAAGAAGCTGATTAACTGCCGAACCAATCGGGAGATTAAGAAAACAATTAAATCTGGAATTGCCGGTTACTGGATAGGTAATGAATTTATAAAACTGACAGAACTCAGGAATAGGATTGAATTAATACCGAAAGAAACTATGCCATTTTAACATCAAAAATTAGGTGCTTTGTCTTTTATGGTCTTGAATTTTAACAAAATTTTAACAAAAGTGTATATGCATCGTAAATACATTGTCGTTATATTTGCAATAGAAATTAAATAAATAACCATTACACATTTGGTTAATGGGTAGTAAATATAAACAATAAAACAGATATGTCAAGTGTTATTAACATAAAAGAAGAAACAACGTACAGAGAAGAAATGAAATCAAACTGCAAAAGGTGGGCAAAGTCACTCGAAAAAAAGCACATTCCAATTTCTTCTGCATGGGATTCATTTAATGAAAACTATCCAAATGAAATCAGTTATGTAGGATTTTTTAAATCCTTTAAAGCAGGTACTTTCTCTTACGATAATTATGTAAAAGTTAGAACATTTTTTAATCAATTAGAAAACAACTAATAACCAAATAAACTAATCAATATGAGATATGCATTAATCAACAGCAACAATTTGTATCTACAAGCAGGTAGAGATTTTTCTTTTACCGCAGACAGCAAAGAAGCACTCACATTTAGCACAGAACAGGAAGCACAACGTAGAAGTAGAGAACTGATGCGATTTGGTGTAAAGGTGGTAACGATATAATTTTTTCATAGGAGTTTTTGGTTAGGGCAGGTCGGGGTTTTCATTAGGGTTTTACGTTTTTATGTTTCATTCCCGACCTGCTTTTTTTACAAAGAGTTATTTGAAAATAAAGGACAGTAGAATGGATAGTGTACCCTGATGTCTTAGGGTGAGAAAGTAGAAGGTGATTCTTATCGGATAGATACTGTGAAAAGTACCGTAAATAGTAGCATTCTACGCCAAATTGTATTGGTTCATAACTACTAAAGATTCACAAAGACTGACAATCTGAAAGAAGATACCCGAAAGGGTTTAAAATTCAATCACAATGACAGAAGCGAAGAAACAACAATCGGTAATCATTTTAAACTAAACGATATGAATAACAACAACTTCAACTCTCAACACGAGTATTACTATGAAAGGAAAAACAAGAAAATGATAGACTTTTATCAATTCTTTAAGGTTCTCGGTGGTGTATCAGCACTAATCCTAATCGCATCCTTCATCTACCAAATATTCGAGAAATGATGGAAATATCTAAATTATCATACATTGAACTTCTTAGCTTAAAGAGAAAAGTAGATGCCGAATTGCTCTTTAAAAAAGAATCCAGTGCAGGGTTGAAAGACATTCTTAATATATACGCAATAGGTATGATTGAGTTTGTTAACTCTGAAATAGGGATAGATGTAACACAAAAGAACAGAAAGAATGTGTACACATTTTCACGCTTTGTGATAATGAAGCATTTGCACGAAAAAGGAATGCTTTTAAGTGACATAGGAAGGGTGCTAAACTTAGACCATACATCTGTAATACACGGCATAAACACGTACAATCAATTACTATCAACAGAATTTGAAAGATTCATGACCGTAGCAGGTAAAATAAACAACCTAATAAACAATTTCAATGACAAAGAAAAGGCAAAAGCTGATACAAGGCGGTATATTATAAATCAGTAAAACGAACCGGAAATTAAATTTAATACAGTAATGGCGAACTTAGGAGTGTATAGATTTGAAAGTGATGAAAAGCGAGAGAAGTGGCTTAAATCATACGGGTACAAAACAAATAAAAGCTATCTGGTAAATGTTTTCTTATCAGAAGATGCACATCAGCAAAAACCATTTATAGTGCAGTGTATAGTAGAGAATCAGATGATTAATTCAGGTAGCAGAGAAATAGATATTAATATATAGCAATGACAAATAGAAACGAATACGACTTGCTAATTGACATGAGCAGGGAATTAGGCAAACAGCAGATATTGACAATGGTTTTGGTAGACCTATCGGCACTTAGCTGCACGGAAAAGTACAAACAGTATGAGAAGTTATTAGAAGAATCAAATACTAAATACGATAAATTAAAAACAGAATACAATAACACAATAAACAATCAATAAAATGGCATTACAACTAAAAAAAGCGACAAGAAAACAAGTAAAACTCAGACTTAACATTTCCGCACCATCGGGCGCAGGAAAGACATACTCAGCACTGCGCATGGCATACGGCATCGTTGGTAATTGGGATAAGATTGCAGTCATAGATACAGAGAACCGTAGCGCATCACTTTACTCCCATTTAGGCGACTTTTTCACAATTGACCTTACACCACCATTCTCACCCGAAAGATACATTGAAGCGATAAAAGCGTGCGAAGAAGGTGGTATTGAGTGTTGTATCATTGACAGTAGTTCCCACGAGTGGAATGGTGCAGGTGGTTGTATTGAAATGAATGAAATATTAGCACAAACCAAATATAAATCTAACACATGGTCGGCTTGGAATGAAACCACACCTAAGCACGACAGATTTGTGAATACTGTACTGCAGTCACCGATGCATATTATTACTTGCACACGATCCAAAACAGAAACCATACAAGAAGGTGGCAGAGTAAAGAAAGTTGGAATGAAAGACATTCAGCGCGAAGGTTGGGAATATGAATTAACGGTATCCTTAAACCTTGACAGAGATAGCCATTTAGCAACACCATCTAAAGACCGTACAGGATTGTTTGAAGGAAAGATGCCGTTTCTGATTACAGAGAAAACTGGAGAAGAAATTAAGGCATGGTGTGAAACAGGCGTGGATGAATCCGCAGCCATTACAGATGCAGTAACCAAACTCGCATCATGCAATACCGTTGAAGAACTTACCGCACTGAAAATTGAGTTGCCGAGTTTTGTTATACAGTCACCGCAGTTCATTAAAACAGCAACGGAACGGTACAAAGCAATTACAGCAGTAAAGAAAATAGAAGAACCGGCACAGAAAGGACTGACGGAAGAAGAAAAGGCTGAGATAGCAAAGGAAGAAGCTGATTTATTCAGTAAGTCAAACAAGAAGTAATGCCAGTAAAAAGCAACATAGTTGTAACCGAGTGGGAAGGCATAGATTATAGTGACGCACCAGACTACTGCGATGCTTATATAGTATCAGCAGAACGTGATGGCGTGGAACTAACGGATGAAGAAATTGAGGAACTGAACAATAGTGATTTGAAACTTGAATTATTAATGGAATACCTTTATTAATAACCGAAAAATTAGGATAGAATGGCTTACATAGAAGTTGAAGTAGACATCAGAGAGTTTGAAACGCATGAACTTGTTAGTGAATTGTGTAATAGAATTAACTCCCATAATAAAAATAAGAAACTTACCGAAAAACAAAAGAAGGAACTGTTAGATGAATTAATGCCACTTGTCGAGGAATTTGAAATAGAAACAGACAAGAAGCTTCCGAAAGATAGGCTTGTTGACACAATGAAATACGACCACATTGTAGAGGTTTTTAATAAGTATTCTCTTGAAGAATTTGAAAGATTAATCCCATTAAAATAACCAACCAATGACCGCAACACAACAAACCGTAAAGATGATTTACACAGACGATGTAGGATGCCTGAAAGTATTGGGTACTGGCGAAGTGGTGTTGCAGTTAAACTCCGAGAAACGCACTCGCAGATTAGGGTTCTTAGCAAAGAACGAAACCGCTGTATTATCCTACTACAAGCACGAAAAGGAGAAAGATGTATTCCGTAAGACTAATGCATGGAGTTTAAATTACAACGTGCTACAATACCTGCCTTATGACAACAGTATGATAAATATTAAATCGGAAGAATGTATATATCGTATCACAAAGGAAAAAGCATTGCAAGTTGGTGAGTTTATGTTCTTTAAGAGTTCCGGTATTGAGAAGAAGATTTACGTGCAGAAGATATTTTTTGATGTAGAGGGATTATAACAAGCCCGCAGGGATTTCTATCCAACGGTTTGGGGCTTGTAGCAGTAGGGGATTTATAGCACTACTGTTCAATATAGCACCAAAGCCCAATAGAAGTACACAGCTCAATTAAAGCACTTCTGCCCCTTTTTTGCCAACACTATGTTAGCGGTTCGGGCTTCTCCGTTTTTAGAAGTCCAAAGTTTAATACAAGAAAATGATTAAGCAAGAATTACCATTTGAACAACAAGAAGAAATCCTACGTGAAATGTTCGGTTTTAGTGTAGTTGATGAAAGTTTAGAAGGACAAGAACCACACTATGTTGTGTATGACGAAGAAGGTAATGAATTTTACGGTAGTAACGAAAACTGCAAGTATGATTTATCTACCATTGGCGGTATAATCCGATATGCAGAAGATAGAGGTGAAAAAACAGGTTACTGGCGTTGTCAAAACGACCTTCGTAAGGTGTTGGGTGTTTAGCCTGACCGATAACGGTCGCAGGTATGACATCGTTTTTTTACGATTTAAAAGAAATAAATATGACTAAAGAAGAAATTTTAATAAATGCACTTAACAATAGGTGCAAGTACGAAAGTAGCAAAGAGATGGATTATGATACCCATTTGGCTATTATGGATGCAATGGATGAATATGCACAACAGCAAGTAAAAAACTGTGTTATACCTGCTGTTAGCAATTCGTTTTGTTGTATATGCAAAAACCAACTAACTTATTTTGAGATAGAGAAAAATATATGTACTAACTGTGGCAATTCACCTTGTCCAACAACAAAATGATTGCTAACGGTCGAGTGTTGCCGAAGGCTGGGATTAGAAACACTAAAGCTGAACCCTTGCACTAAAGCCGATAAAAGTTACAAAAGCTGAATTTACCACGTCTGCCCCCATTTTGGCAACACTATGTTAGTGGCTGGTGCGGATTATTAAACGGAATTTTAAATTTAAAAACAAATACAATGGCAGAAATTAAAGACTTAGTAGGTAAAACACTTACCGAAATTAAAAACAATGGTGATGAATTAATTTTTATCGTTGACGATGGAACACAATACAAAATGTATCACAGACAAGATTGTTGTGAAAGCGTTTCTATTGAAGATATTAATGGCGACTTAGACGATTTAATTGGAACGCCAATTTTATTAGCCGAAGAAGTTTCAAACGAAGAATTTGAAAACGCTTTTGCTTCAAAGTTTAAGGAAGTTGAAGGTTCATATTCAAAGAAAGATGATGAAGGAAACTATGAGCCTGAAAGCTGTACGTGGACTTTTTATAAACTGGCAACAATAAAAGGCTATGTAGATATTCGTTGGTTTGGTGAAAGTAACGGCTATTATTCTGAAAGTGTTGACTTCATACAAGTCGGTGTTGATAGAGAATGGTAGCACTTGCCACTAACGGTTGCGCTTGGCGCAGGTTGCCACCGAGAGCGTGAATAGAAAGAAAATGTTTCTGCAACTTGCTCCAAACGCTTGTTATCAGCATACCACTTAACACAATTTTAAAATATATTATATGAAATTTCAAGAATGGTTCGATAAAAAACTAAAGGTATCAAGATACCCCTTGCCTGATGAAATTAAAAAATCAGGAGTAAAATATGTAATAAATGTTTCTTGTGAGTATATTTCATCTTGCCAAAAAGTATGTATGGATAATAACATAAAATACTTTTGGTTTCCAATGGACGAAGTTAGCGGAGACATTGGCTTAAACTCAATTTTTGGAGCATTACAAATACTTTGGATTGCGGAACAAGAAAAAGCAAGCGTAATACTTCATTGTCACGCAGGAGCAAACAGAAGCCCTACTGTAATGGAAGCCTATTACTTTATGAGAACAAAAAAGCACTTCATTAGAGAAATATCCACAGAAAGTAAAGAGTTATTTGAGGAAATGTTCCCTGACAGTAAAAATTTAGAACGCCAAAACAATAGATTATTAAACAATATTGAAGCAGGACATTTGCCAGCTAAAAATAAAATGGAAACATTTTTAAAGAAAACAGAAGAATGGTTTTTAAAACAGGAATGGGAAAATGACTTTAAAACGGAATCAGGACTTAATTGCGTAAAGTGTGAAGTTCGCTTGTAGCTCGGTTGCTGATAACGTTCCGACCATTGGAGAAGTGGCGGACTTCGTGAACTAAAAATTTCTAATTAAACAAAACGTAAATGCGAGAACTGAATATGAATGTTAAATATTACCCGCCATTTTTGCAAACGGCTGTTAGCACCAGTACGGTTTTTTTAGAAGATTGTATGCAAACAATGGCACGTTATCCTGATGGTTATTTTGATTTAGCAGTATGTGATATTCCTTACGGAATTAATTTGGGAAATATGGCTTTTTTGAAAGAAACCAAAACAAGAACCAAGCAAAAAAACGGAACAATATTAAATGCTAATAAAAACAAGAAAGTTTACACATCAAAAGATTGGGATTTAGAAGCACCAACCCAACAGTATTTTAATGAATTGAAAAGAGTTTCTAAACATCAAATAATTTTCGGGGTTGAATATGTAAATTGGGAAGGTTTAGGAAATGGCAGAATAAAATGGAATAAAGGAGTAGCCGAAGGAATGAGTTTCAAACCTTATGAAATGGCTTACTGCAGTATAATAGATTATGAAATGGAAATTAATCTATTATGGGTTGGTATGCAACAAGCAAAAAGCATTACCTATCCAATGACCTCGCAAGGAAATAAAAAGCTAAATGAAAAGCGAATACACCCTTGCCACAAACCAATAATGTTATATGATATAATTTATCAAACATTTGGATTTGATGGAATGAAAGTAATAGATACACATCTTGGAGGTGGAAGCAATAGGATTTCTGCTGATAAATTTGGATTTGAATTTATTGCTTCTGAAATAGATACTGAATATTACGAAAAACAAGACTGTAGGTTTTCTAATTACAAAAGAACTCCTTGTTTACCGTTCACGTAGTATTGGTGCTAACGTGATGCAGCTAACCGAAGTTGGCGATTACGAAGCACAAATTTTAAAATTTAGATAAATGTATAATCGAAGCAGAAACGTTGATATAACCACTGAACCGCCAATTTTGGTTAGGTGTTGTTATGTGCCGTTTTTCTTCATAAATTTTCAAAAATGAAAACAATAACTTTAGAATTAGAAATGAATTTCACAGATGCTGTTCAATATTTATTGGACGGTAAATGCATTGGCATCAAACCAAAAGGCAATAGTAACTTTATTGTAAAATACAAACCACATTGGATGAACCAAACATCACCTGATTATTTTTTGTGCTGGAATCGTTCAGTAAAAGAAGGAAAAGGTAACGAAGGAATAAGAACTGACCAATATATTGGAACTTGGCAACCTGTTGTAATTGATACCAATGATTTACCTGACAATATTAAACAGTTATTCATTTTGGAAAATATCACTTCGTTGGTGTCCTAAAATGGCACATAATTATCGATAACCGTAATAAATGTAGGACAAAAATGAGCAAACTAACACATATTCAAAGATTTAGATTCACGCAAAATGATATGTTATTATTTTCCGAATTAAAGAAAAACAGAGTTAATATAAGTTCGTTTGTGCGTAAGGCTTTCAGAGATAAAATTGAACGTGAATTGCCGAAACTTATTGAAGCGGAAAACAAACGAAACGAAAAAATAAAATGTCCATTTTAAACCAACCAATGAAACCAAACGAAACCACCGAAATTAATTGGATTAAGTTGCGTGTAGATAAGCTAATGACTTCACCTGATGTTCAGCAGATGGAAGCGCATGAGTTCGGTGCATATATGCTAATACTGCTGACTTCATTCTATCAAAAGAAACGAGGTCACGTTAAAAACGATGAAACGTACCTAAGAAAGATTACCAGACTGTCAGCAAGTCAATGGAAAAAGAGTAAAGAACTTATCTTATCAAAATTCATAACTGACACAGAAGGCTACTTATACAATGAACGTTGGTTGGCAGAGATACGTGATGCAGAACAGTATATTATTAGCAATAAGAATCGTACCCAGTCAGCAAGGGAAACAAGGCGCGGAAATAGACCGGCAAAACCGTACACTGGAAAATCAGCAACCAATAATGGCATTGATAGCTATATCGAATACCGTGAATCAGAATTTGCCAAACTTGACGAGAACTTACAGAAAGCATTTAAAATGAATATCGGTATTGACAGACCTATTGTTTGGGCGAACAAAAGAGTTCCGGTTCAATACTTTGATTTGGTAGAATGTATTATCCGATTAAGTGAAGATGTGGAATGGCGTACTACTATCATGCGTAACCACAACATGAGTAAGGAAATGTTACTCAGTAAGGTGTACGAGTTTGTGAAAACAATTAAGGATTCTACTGCGTACAAGACGTATGACGGGTACGATGGTGCAGACGGTAAGGATAACTTTATACATCACTTTACGTCATGGTTAAAAATTAAAATGAAATAGGAATAATGAAAACGATAACATTTACGCCACTTAGATTAATTAAGAAATCGGGAAAGATTACAGTTTCTTCTTATATGCAATGGCGTAAGATAAAATCTGCGGACTATTCACAATTCATATTGGCTCTTAATTACAGTTATAAGGCGTTTAAGGATACTGATTACGTGTATAACCATAAAGGTGAGCAGTTATTTTGGTTTAATCATAAAAGTCCAGAAGAATTAAGATTTCTAACAATTTCAGATATTAAAGAAAGCATGGATAATAACGGATTCGATTCATCAAGTGTAGATGGTGAAGAATATAAACTACTTTCGATGTTAAAGCAGCTACATTGGGATGTGAAAGGATTTGATTGTGATAATGTTCCTGTATTCAGCCATAATACAGCCGACTATATTGCAACACATTACAAAGACATGAATCAATTTGAACCATTGACAGTTGGTATGGTAAAACTTTGGTTTGGTTGGTTTTTATTCAACCTTGAAAACCTAAAACTACAAATTAATTAATATGCAAGACAACAAACGAAATACAAGGTTTACGAGAAATAGTAGTGATGATATTTCTGCTATGATATACGAGAAAATTCCTCCGAGTAGCAGAGATTTAGAGGAAGCTGTATTGGGTAGTATTCTTATTGAACGTGACGCATATTCCGAAATAGCAAATATCTTAAAACCTGAATCGTTTTACGTTGAAGCGCATAAAACTATATACGAATCAATAGTTGCACTGGCAAACAACTCAGAACCGATTGATTTATTAACAATAACAGAGCATTTAAGGAAACGTGGTAAATTGGAAGAATGTGGCGGTGCATTTTATTTGAGTGAGCTAACCAATAAAATTGCATCATCTGATAATATTGAATACCACGCACGTATAGTATCTCAAAAATGGATGGCAAGGGAACTAATTAATCTAAGTAACACAATTATCAGAGATTGCTATGAAGATACAGTTGATATATTTGACGTTAAGGATAATTTTATAATAAGAGTTGACGCAATAAACAATACCATTGAATCAGGAAGTGTAAGCACGGGTTTATTTGTTGTAAATAAAATAAAACAAAATCTTATAAATCCACCTGAGAAACCAAAACACATTGAAGCTATATTGGGTATTAAACACTTATTAGGCACGGTTGACTGTTACGCAGCTAAACCAGGCACGGGAAAAACTGAAATACTGCTTGAATCCGCTTTAATTGAAGCACAGAAAGGCAATAGAGTAGGAATACTCAGCCTTGAACTAAAGAAAGACCTTTTAATGTCTAAAATGCTTCACCACTACACGGGAGTTTTTGCCAACAAGATAATTGAAAATGATGTGCATGGCGAGTATCTTGAAAGAATACTATCTCAGGATTATTCTGTAATGAATAACATAATTATTGACGACAGTTCTGTAACTAATGTGAATATGAGAAGTAAGATTATTTCTCTTGTAAAGAAGTACGGTTGCCGTTCAATATGGATTGATTATATCCAGTTAACACAGATGATTAAACTGTATCAAGGACAAACAGACGTTGCAGGAATGGAACAATTAATGAACTCTTTGCAAAGGACTTCTAAAGAACTTGACGTTTGTATTATTCCATTATCACAGTTAAAACGTGGTGTAGAAAAGCCGACAATGGAAGATATACGTGGCGGAGGGATAGAAATGGCTTGCAGTCAGATATTCTTACTTGAAGATCCAAATATGAAAGCCAACTACGGTAAGTCGTGGAATGAGATTGATTTCGATAGAGGTAAATTGGAAATTATAAACGTTAAGGAACGGTTTGGTGATAAAGGTAAGATTGATGCGTACTACGATAAGCCACGTCAAAGAATTATGCATTGGAACGACAGGGATAATAACGACCTCATGTCCGAAATGGTACAACAACCGGCAAAAGAATCATTTGATATTTTTTAACGATAAAACAAACATTATGACAGCAGAACAAAAAGCACTTGAATTAGTAGAAAGGTTTTGTAATATAAGTAAAGAAATTACATTTACAGAAGCCAAACAGTCAGCGTTAATATGCGTGAATGAAATAATAAAATAAGAGCCAATAAGTCCATTGTCAGAAAGAACACCTGAAACATTTTGGTAACGATATACTAATTTACACCATTTTTAACAAAATAAATTTGCAGTATCTAAAATAATTGTGTAACTTTGTATCAAGATATTAAGACAGGGTAATAATTCTGAACCGTCGCAAGACAGGGATTTTATCTGAACCGTCTTTAAAATAAGGCTCCCTTTATAGGGAGCTTTTTTATTGTCCATTATAAATCAGTGTAAATTAGTATATCGTTACCATATTATCCTACTTTGACACTCTGAGATGAATTGTCAATATTGTTTGTACTCTCAATCTGCTTGATAATTTTAGACCCAAGCAATTCTTTAATAGTAGAGATAATTTCTTCTTGTTTAAAAAAGTTTTCAGTGGTAATGTATAGTTTACCACTATCAGTGGCTTCTGTATAATCCTTGTTATTTGTTTCGTTTTTCATATCCACTTAAGTTTTAGGTTTATCTAAATATAAGTAATTTTTATTAAATACACCTTATAAAACAAACAAACACTTGTGTATAAAGGTTCAATTTTAACGTTTTTCTCCTTTATTGATTAGCAAAAATAATTGACAAAAGTTTGCTTTTTATAACAGCGCATCGTACTTGATAAGTATATCGGCAATCTTACCGGCAAGTTCCGCCTTATGTAAATCGTAAACCTTTAAATCATCAGGATTAGAGATAAAACATAGTTCAAGTAATGCTACAATACCTTTCTCACGCATTAATCCCAAACGACCTCTGTGACTGTCAGCTTCCGATAATACACCACGATTTTTAATACCAAACGTGCTTACAGTAGCATACAGTATATCTCTTGCAAATGCCTTGTCGTTATCATCAGCATCTACACCAACTAATGCAGTTGCGCCCGTTGCTTTACTGTTAGTAGATGCGTCAAAGTGAAATTCCAATACCACACTACCATTACCCGTTTCTGCACGTTTAAGGTACTGCCCTAATGTTTCTGTATCGTTGTCAGAAATGTATGGTGCGTTCTTGGCTTTCAGTTGATCCAAAACCAAATTACGAAACTCAACCGTTAAGTCGCATTCACGCTTACCGTTACCTACTGCACCTGAATCAGTTTTAATACCATTTGGGTTATGCCCTGCGCTTATATACAACATTCTACCAAAATTTAAGTTTTAATAATCCCTTGCCGATATTAGACGTAAGGTTTGCAAACGGTATAAATCGCATAAGAATAGGATATAGTAAATTCTGAATAATTAACCAACTAAGATTTCCTGC
>ERZ650304.901-NODE-901-length-12607-cov-5.562221_pt1 | contig 12607 bp, 16 predicted proteins | sample MGYA00376240_ERZ650304 | MGnify/ENA primary metagenome ERZ650304 (study PRJEB26733, sample SAMN07839271) | wastewater metagenome | biome: small river; feature: stream; material: water | place: USA: North Carolina | collected 2016-03-01 ...
TACGCTAGAGTCTACAAAGACCGCCATGAAGGGCGTAAAACCAAAATCCGTGCACCACTGATGTAGGGCACGGATTAGGTAGGGTTTATTGCTTGGAATATCTGACATGCCTATCTTGCAAGCATGGGTAATAAGCCGCTTAGCGACGCATTACCTTTTCAGAGGGTGTTAAAGCTTCGATGTAAGCAGGTCTGCTGAAAATACGCTCAGCGTACTTTAAGAGAGGGGCTGCATTACGGGAGAGGTCGATACCGTAATGCTCTAAACGCCACAATAACGGGGCGATAGCTACATCAAGCATAGAAAACTCTTCGCCTAACATGTACTTGTTTTTCACAAAAATGGGTGCAAGCTGAGTCAAGCGATCACGAATAGCTAAGCGCGCTTTTTCGTGAGACTTCTCTGCTGCCTTGCCTTTTTCATTCTCCAAAGCTGCAACGTGCACAAACAATTCTTTCTCAAAATTGAAAAGGAAGAGACGTGCGCGTGCGCGAGCAACTGGATCAGGCGGCATCAATTGAGGATGAGGAAAACGCTCATCAATATATTCATTGATGATGTTTGACTCATACAAAATCAAGTCGCGCTCAACCAAGATTGGAACTTGGCCATAAGGGTTCATCACCGAGATGTCTTCTGGCTTGTTAAACAAGTCCACATCACGGATCTCAAAGTCCATGCCTTTTTCGAAAAGCACCAAACGGCAGCGTTGCGAGAATGGGCAGTTTGTGCCCGAGTACAACACCATCATAAATTTATTTCCTTAAATATCTACTTCAATACAACAAACGCAAAAACAACTGCGACTTTAAATCTTAGAAAAACTTGGCTTAGTGAATATCTTTCCAGTAAGCCTTATTCAGACGAGAAGCTAAGAGTGTGAAGATTGCCAAGAAGATCAAGACAATAACACCCAGACGCTTACGCTCAAGTTGTACTGGCTCAGCCATCCAAGACATGAAAGCAACTAAGTCAGCAATGTTGTCGTCATACTCTTGTGACTTCATAGTTCCAGGTGTCAACTGCTCAAAACCAACGAACACCTTTTCCATGCGACTTTCGTCATGTGGATCTTTGCGCTCTTCAAACTTCGCAGCACGCTCACCTTGCAACTGCCATAGAACATGTGGCATACCAACGTTTGGATACACCAAGTTGTTCCAGCCAGTTTGAGTAGTGTCGTCTTTGTAGAAAGTACGGAAATAGGTATAGAGCCAATCAGTGCCTCGTGCTCGCGCTTCTACAGATAAGTCGGGAGGAGTTTTACCGAAGAATGCTTTACCTTCTTTTGGCGTCATGGAGATCGTCATCAGATCGCCAACTTTAGCATCAGTAAAAATCAAGTTGTCTTTGATTTGCTGATCAGTCAGGCCAATATCACGCAAGCGGTTGTAACGCATGCTTGTAGCGGAGTGACAGTTCAAGCAATAGTTCACAAATAACTTGGCACCATTTTGTAGGGATGCATTGTTGCTAACGCGATTTGGCGCTGTATCCAATGGAAAGCCGCCTTCATTGGCATTAGCACTTACGCCAAAGCCTAGGGCAGCAACTAAAACAGTTGCTTGGCAGACGCCCATCAAAGTTTGCAGAATTCGTTTCATACTAGTTCCTAATTTCTCGGGTATCTGAATTAATGGGACTTAAAAGTAACGCGAGTTGGAACCGGCTTGAATGTACCAAGCTTGCTCCAGAAAGGCATCGCCAAGAAGAAGCCCAGATAATAAATAGTACAAATCTGAGAAATCTTTTCAAATACTGGTGATGGTGGCTCGATACCCAAATAACCCAAGATCACAAAGCTCACAATAAATACTCCGTAGATATATTTATGAAACTTCGGACGGTAACGAATGGATTTCACTGGGGAGTGATCTAGCCATGGTAAGAAGAACAGGATCACAACAGAACCACCCATAATCACAACACCCCAGAACTTTGCATCAAATGCATAGAAGCCAGCAGCCAGCACTAGTGCAATTGCTGCGCATGCGCCTTTGACTCTGAGATCCTTAGACTTTAAGGCAAACATTCCTAAAATTACTGCCAAGAAAATCCACAGTGGCAGTAGGAAGTTGGAGGTAGTTGCACGCAACATTGAATAGAACGGTGTGAAATACCAAACCGGCGCAATGTGCGTTGGAGTTACAAATGGATTTGCAGGGATAAAGTTATTTGCCTCGAGGAAGTAACCACCCATCTCCGGCGCAAAGAATACGATGCAAGCAAACACCATTAAGAATCCGCCCAAATACATTACGTCATGGACGCTGTAATAAGGATGGAATGGAATGCCATCTACTGGATGACCATTGGCATCAAGCGTATTTTTAATCTCTACGCCATCTGGATTGTTTGAGCCAACTTCATGCAAGGCAAGAATGTGGGCTGCAACCAATCCAATTAACACTAGTGGAATAGCAATCACGTGAAACGCAAAGAAGCGATTCAGAGTTGCATCGCCAACTACGTAGTCACCACGCAACCATAAAGATAGATCTGGTCCAATTAATGGGATTGCAGAAAACAAGTTCACAATAACCTGAGCACCCCAATAGGACATTTGGCCCCATGGGAGCAAGTAACCAAAGAATGCTTCACCCATCAGGCACAAGAAGATCGCACAACCGAAGATCCAAATCAACTCGCGTGGCTTGCGATAGGAGCCGTAGATCAAGCCACGGAACATGTGCATGTAAACCACCACAAAGAACATTGAAGCGCCAGTGGAATGCATGTAGCGGATCAACCAGCCCCATGGCACTTCACGCATGATGTATTCAACAGATTCAAATGCTTTAGCTGCGTCTGGCTTGTAGTTCATTACCAAGAAAATGCCGGTAATGATTTGAATTGCCAAAACAACGATTGCTAGTGCGCCAAAGATGTAGAAAAAATTCAGGTTCTTAGGAGCGTAGTACTCACTCATGTGACGCTTGAATGCGTCTGTAACAGGCAAACGTGAGTCAACCCATGCCATTAGCTTTACTGCGGCTGACGCGTCTGCAGGAACTTCTTTTTCGTGAAATGCCATTTATCTCTCCTTAGGCCTTCTTATCTTCGCCAACCAGAATCTTGGTATCGCTCAAATACATATGCGGCGGTACTTCCATATTGTCTGGGGCTGGTTTGTTCTTAAATACACGGCCTGCCATATCAAATGTAGAGCCATGGCATGGGCAAAGGAAGCCGCCTGGCCAAGTATTTGGCAAAGAAGGCTGAGGGCCGGCCTCAAACTTCGCAGTTGGGGAACAACCTAAATGCGTACAAATACCCACCACAACTAGGTATTCAGGCTTAATTGAACGCCATTGGTTCTGGGCATAAGGAGGAGTAAATTGGGCTGGATCCCTTAAAGAATCAGGGTCTGCAAGCTCAGAGTCGATTTTTGAGAGCTCAGCGACTTGCTCGGGAGTGCGGCGCACCACCCAAACAGGCTTACCGCGCCACTCAACCATCCGCATCTCATCTGGCTGCATGCCAGAGATATCTATCTCAACAGCTGCCCCAGCGGCCTTAGCGCGCTCAGAAGGCTCAAAACTGTCCACAAAAGGGTAAAGGGCTGCGGCTGCACCAACGCCGCCAACCGCTGAAGTAGCGATCAACCAATTACGGCGATCCTTGTCCATACAGGGCTTGTCACTCATTTACAAAATTCCTCGGAAGAGCATTTATGGGTGGAAATTGCTTAAAGGTAAGATTTTAAAGTAAAAAGTGGGGTATGCAAGAAAGTTATGGGGTTAATCTTGAGATAATCTCAACGAATCAGAAAAGAGGGGGGTTTATGGCTGTTTTAAAGGAATTTCGGGACTTTGCGGTCAAAGGCAACGTCATTGATTTAGCTGTTGGTGTGATTATTGGCGGAGCCTTTGGCAAGATTGTTGACTCTTTAGTCAACGACATCGTCATGCCGGTTATTTCCACCCTGTTGGGGGGTCATATTGACTTTACCAATCTCTTTCTAGTTTTAGGCAAAATTCCAGAAGGGGTTCCACGCACCTTTGATGCACTCAAAAAGGCTGGTGTGCCTATTTTTGCTTATGGCAACTTCATCACCATCTCAATTAACTTCATCTTGCTAGCTTTTGTGATCTTTCAGATGGTGAAAGTCGTCAATAAGATACGCACTGCAGATGCGCCGCCAGCACCCCCAACGCCAGAAGATGTTGTGCTTTTGAGAGAAATCCGCGACAGCTTAAAAAAATAAGCGCCTAAGTCTAAAGATTAGCCAGTTATTCAGTCAGCTGCCTTCTCTACGTACCTCCTAAATTTGGATAGCAATAGCAATCTCCTGGACTTAGCTGTTTATTTTTCTACCGTTGATATAGGTATATATCACCTGTCATTAAGCTTCTAATTACTCCCTTTGAGTGATATGAACTAAAGATCTGCATCTCTAGAGAAATAAGAGGTTTTAAAACGATATAAATAGTAAGTAGATATATCTAGTGAATTCAATCACTCGCTTACTTGCAACACAAAATGCTTTCAAAGCTGTGCACTCAAACTCATGGCAAAAAAGTTCAATAAAAAAACCACCCCGAAGGGTGGTTTTTAAATCTAACTAAAACTAGCTCACGCTAGCGATAAATTAGAAAGTGTGACGTACGCCAACTGCGTAGTTGTTTGCGCCAACGCTAGGTTGAGCAGCATTTGCACTAGACTGTTGGGTTGAACCAAAAATCGCATACAAGTTTGTACGCTTGCTGAGGTAGTAGTTAGAGCCCAACTGATAACCAGTGAAGTTAACAGTAGGAGCGCTTACGCCGTATGAGTCATAACGACCTGTACCGCCTGATGCCCAAGCTTCGATTGTTGGTGTAATAAAGCTACGAACACCAATTTGCTGTGCTGTGCGTGAAGCAAAGTTGTTTGATGTAAATGTAGAAGTTGCTTTACGGTTGATGTACTGTGCATATGCCTTCAAGATGCCGAAGTCATAAGTAGCAGCGTAGTACTGTTGGTTATCTTGAATGTTTGTACCGCCAGTAGCAGTAGACCAGATTGCGCTAGTTGTAGTAGCAGCAGGACCTACGCTCTTGAGAGACTGGTAGTTTGCTGTTACCAATAACTTGTTCCATGTGTAGTTAACGCCAACACCCCAACCACTGTTGTTGTTGTTACCACCACCAGTTGAGTTTGTACCTGAAGCAGCTGTTTGATCTGTGTTTGAATTGTTCAGAGTGTAGAAAGCTGTACCTACAAAACCTTTGATGTTATCAGTTGTAAGCTTAACCATGTTAGCTGTACGAATTGTGTATGCATCAGTGTTGCTTGTAGATGCAACTTGAGCAACACCAGTGTTGCCGTTATTTGCAGGAGCGATTGGGTAAATTACGTTACCAACCATGTTGTTTTGCTGACCTGGGTCAGTTGCACCAACTGCAGTGTGAATAGTGGTGTACTGAGTACCTAAAGCAGCGTTACCTAAACCTTTTTTACCCAAACCAACAAATGTTTGACGGTTATTGAAAGTTGAAGCAGTTGCATTGGTTGGCTGGAGGCCAGTTTCCAATGTGAAGAATGCAGACAGACCACCACCTAAATCTTCAGTACCTTTGAAACCTAAACGGCTTGTAGATTCTGCAGAAGAACCGATTGAGCTGTATGAACCATCTTGAGCTGCACCAGCTGAAATACCACGTACGTTACCGCCGATATAACCAACATCCAAGATACCGTATACGGTTACTGATGACTGAGCTTGAGCTGCGCCAGCAAATGCTGTCATTGCTGCAACTGCTAATAGCGATTTTTTCATTCTTTAAATCTCCATAAATTGAAAGTAATGCCCGAATAAAACTGGGACCTATGAATTTTGCTTGTTTTGCCCTACTAGACTGGGGGTAAGGGTATTTAGGAGCTCTTTTTGCTTGTCAAAAGGCAGTTTTTTGGCTTTCTTCGTTGTATCAGGGCAACAAGGGCTTTGATTTCTGTCTTTTTAAGGCCTGGAATGCCAAAATTGTCATATGGCAAGCCGTGAATTCTTAAAAATCCTTCAATCTGCCCGACTGGGTGATGTATCCGCACAACAAAATTTGGCATCTGCTTATTTGACTGGGGCATTTAAAACTCCCATTCAACCCTCTAATGCCCTGATTTGGTTGGAAAAATCTTATTTTTCCATTCAAAATCAGATAGTTAACGAATTGAGCTCAAGTGATACTGAAATTTCTGATGTTGCCGGCTCATCCCCAGAGCTTTTGGACATTCTAGAGAGAATCTCGTTCGTTCCGTTGGAAGGAACCTTTAATTCACCGGCATTTGCTTTTGGCTGGAAATCATTCTGGAAATTGGCTAAAGCCAATGTCAAAGCAAGTTATGCAGCGCAGTGGCAACTCGCAGAACTATTGCTAGATCCCAATAAAAAAGATTTGCAGAGTGAATTGTCTTCTTGGCTCTTAAGGCAGGGTGATGCGGATGACTTTCTGTGTTTGCAAAAAAAGGCGAAAGACTTTTTATTGGACTTGGCAGACTCTGAGACACCATTCACCAACAGCGCAAAAGAGTTGCTAATTAAGTTGCAACCAAAAGACGAAGCGCTCTCCTCTCTCTGGAATGCCTGGCTATCGCACAAAAATGAAGCTGCACTGGTCCAAGCTGCAGAACTTGGCCTCACAATAGCCAAGCTCACTCTAGGTTTACGGCTAGCGCAGTTTAATGAAACGGCCTCTTCGGGAAATGATGTTGGGGGATCTCGTGGTAAATCCAACGCCTCTCTCAAAAAAGCAGCCTACTGGTTGGAGTTGGCAGCCAAAGATGGTGATCGTGATGCTTGGTTTGCATTGGGTGAAATTTATCGTCGCCCACAGTTCTCTGGATACAACGCTGCTGAGAGTGATCGTTGCTTTGATCGCGCAGCAGATTTAGGCCATCCAATTGCTCAATTTAGAAGAGGTGCGAACCTCTGGCGCAAGCGGGAGAAGTTAGAAGAAAAGGTTCGCGGCCTGCAAGCCTCTTATTGGATTTGGCAAGCTCACCAACAAGGCGTACCTGAAGCAAAAGAACTGCTCGGAAAGATTTTAGAAAACGTTTCTAACCCCAAAGAGAATGATTGGCATGATTTAGCCACCTTTGCGGAAGAAGCACTCAATCATCATGCGGAACACAAGCTGGATCACGAATGGATCTTGCTATGTCATAGACTCGTTATAGCGAACCAATTTAACTTGAGCAAGGCTGAGCTGCTTTTATGTGATGTTGGCGAACTACAGCATGAACATTGTGTTGTGGTCGATATTCGGCATGAGTTACCAAAGATCCTGCCTAGACTCATTCAAATTGATACAACCCAGCAGCGACGCTCTTTACTGGCAGCAGGAAAAGCATTCGCAGGAAGCGAGTCAGACTTAGAAGGAAACCTCAGACAAAGGCGCTATCGTTTTGATCGAGTAACAGAATGGCTTACCGCTACCTTCTCGCAAGATCAAACAGTGGCTTGAGTATCTGGATTTGCTGTTGTGGCAGCATCGTCATCTGACGGCTTGGGCACATAAAAACGCGCTATCAACAATCCTAGCTCATAGAGCAGACTCATTGGCACTGCAAGCAACAACTGTGAAAGCACATCCGGAGGTGTAACGATTGCTGAAATCACAAAAGCACCAACAATCACATATGGGCGTATCTCTCTCAACTTAGCTAGCGGCACCATACCCATACGCACCAGCACCACCACTACAACTGGCACCTCGAAGGTAATACCAAATGCCAAGAAGGTAGTCATTGCAAAGCTAAGGTAGTTATCAATGTCCGTCGACATCTCTGCACCCAGTGGTGCGTTATAGCTAGCCATGAACTGGAATACCGTTGGGAAAACCAGGAAGTAAGCAAATGCCATGCCAAAAATAAATAGGCTGTAGCTACTCACGACTAGTGGCACTATTAACTTGCGCTCATGTTGATACAAACCTGGTGCAATAAACGCCCATAACTGATACATCACCACAGGTAGTGCAATTAAGAAGGCAACCAACATGGTCACTTTCATGGGCACAAAGAATGAACCTGTTACATCCGTCACGATCATCTTGCCGCCAGCGGGCAATGCCTGAAGCAATGGTTGTGCGAACAAATGAAAAATATCTGGTGCCCAGTAAACCAGGCAAACGAACACCACAATAATTGCTAGGGCTGACTTAATGATGCGATCACGCAACTCAAATAAATGAGACAGGAAGGATTCTTGTAAGCCCGAATCTTCTGTTGGATTATTTTGCGTCATTGATATATGTATTTACTTTTATTTGGGCTAAGTTATTTGCCTGCACTGTGGTGGAAGCGCTTCATACGAGCCGCACCAGATTGCACGCGCGTGCGCATACCAGTCGAACGCTTAAACCAAACGGGTCTGGCTGCACGTCGCACACCCCAACTCTTGCGACCCTGGCGTATTGATTTTTGTAGCACTTCTTTTTCATCGAGAGGGGCTCGCGTATACATATTCGCACCAATATCCGCTTGGTCGCTTAAATTAGCGCCCGCCTCTTGAACGGTAGATTGAATGGAGCTCTCAACATCCTTAAAAGCGGAGACACTTTCTTCGCGGAGTTTCTTAAACTCCTCAACATCCATCTGCCGACTCACTTCGGATTTGACATCTGCCATGTAACGTTGGGCGCGCCCGAACAAATTACCCGCCATACGGGCGATCTTAGGAAGACGCTCTGGCCCGACCACTACCAATGCAACTACTGCAATGAGTGCAAGCTTTGAAACTCCGAGATCAATCATTGCAGCTGCGCATTATTTCTATCAACAATTATTTATTGATGTCTTTTGCCTGAACATCCACAGTTTTCTCTGTTGATGCAGCGGCACTTTGAATTTGTTCCTTAGCTTTGTCTTGCGACTCTTCAGTTCCCTCAGGCGTTTTCATGCCATCTTTGAAACCTTTAACAGCACCACCTAAGTCAGTACCGATATTGCGCAATTTTTTGGTACCAAATACCAACATCACGATTACTAAAACAATCAACCAATGCCAAATGCTAAATGAACCCATTTTTATCTCCTTGGACTATTTTTTCCAGGGGCGCGGACCGCCCATCACATGCAAGTGCAAGTGATAAACCTCTTGCCCACCATCTGCACCATTGTTCACTACCAATCTAAACCCACCATCTTTTCCAGGACGGCAGCCTTGCTCTTTGGCGAGACGCGGTGCTAATTCCATCATTCTACCTAGCAATGGCGCATCCACCACTTCCGCAGACTCCAACATAGCAATATGTTTTTTAGGGATCATCAAAAAATGAATGGGGGCGGCAGGATTGATATCTTTAAAAGCGTAAATTTCCTCGTCTTCATATACCTTTTGGGACGGGATTTCACCTTTAGAAATCTTGCAAAACAAGCAATTAGGATCGTGAGTCACGCTTTCGCCTCTAGTTTTGATGAATTTATGGAGTTTTATCTGTATTTACTCTGTACCAGCGGCCTTTCTGGCTGCCTTCTCTTCGATGCCAGAGGTACCAAGTCGACGATTGAGCTCAGCCACAACATCCTCGGGACGCAAGCCAAACTGGGACAGTGCAATTAAGCAATGAAACCAAAGGTCGGCCATTTCTCCTACCAAAAGCTTTTGCTGCTCAGGGGCCAGCTTGGCGTTACGGGCGTCTTTAGCCGCCATAACAGCTTCTGTAGCCTCCTCGCCAATTTTTTTCAGGATCCCATCATCACCCTTGGAAAAGAGCAGGGCCGTGTAAGAGGTCTTGGGATCTACCTCTCCAGCCTTAAATGCATCGCGTCGCTGATCCACCACATCGGCTAAATGAGCCAAAGCGGAATCTAAATTGGAAGGTTTTTGTGCTGAACTAGTCATAAAGTGATTTTATGTCTTTATTGCTGGGAAGACTCTGAGGGTCTTATTTATGACCCTTGGACTCATCTACCCAGGTAGACATACCGGAATCCCACCGCAGAAAGAAGCAGCTGTGCTCGCCGGTATGGCAAGCAATACCGTCTTTTTGCTCAACCATGAGCAAAATGGTGTCGCCATCACAATCGAGGCGAATTTCTTTTACCTTTTGGATGTGGCCGGATTCTTCACCCTTGTGCCAGAGCTTCTGCCGAGAGCGAGTCCAATACACAGCCTCCCCCAAACGCAAAGTAGCCAATAGAGCATCGCGATTCATCCAGGCCATCATCAAGATATCTTGACTGCCAACTTCCTGGGCGATCACTGGAACCAGACCTTGTTCATTCCAAGTAACAGCATCTAGCCATGCTCCAGCCTCTAAAGACTCCATTGGAGTGAAGGAATTTTTCATGGTCATCTTTATCTGGTTTTCTCAGTTAATCTGTCTGTACATTAAATGCGGACAGGAATTCCTTGGCTTGCCATGTATTCTTTTGCTTGGCCAACAGTGTATTCACCATAATGAAAAATACTGGCTGCGAGTACTGCATCAGCATGGCCTTTAGTAATACCATCCACCAGGTGCTGCAAATTACCGACGCCACCAGAAGCAATCACAGGCACACTAACTGCATCACTTACTGCTGCAGTTAACTCCAGGTCAAAACCATCTTTACTGCCATCGCGATTCATACTGGTGAGAAGAATTTCTCCAGCACCACGTTTAGCGACTTCGGAAGCCCATGCAACTACATCCATGCCGGTTGCAGTTCTACCACCATGAGTAAAGACTTCCCAGTTACCCGCTTCAGTTTTTTTGGCATCAATCGCAACGACGATGCACTGAGAGCCGTAATATGCTGCAGCATCAGAAACCAAATCGGGATTGGCTACTGCGGATGAATTCATACTCACTTTATCAGCACCGGCATTGAGCAAGCGTCGTACATCAGCCACAGCGCGCACACCACCACCAACAGTCAAAGGAATAAATACTTGGGATGCAACATCTTCAATGATGTGCAGAATGAGATCGCGCCCATCAGAGGTAGCTGTAATATCTAAAAAAGTAAGCTCATCAGCGCCCTGGGTGTCGTAGCGTTTTGCAATCTCTACAGGATCACCCGCATCACGCAGCCCAACAAAGTTCACGCCTTTCACAACGCGCCCTGCCGTCACATCAAGGCAAGGAATAATTCGTTTAGTGAGCACTATTAAACAATCTAAATAATTTTCTTGGCAAACTTGAGGGTTAACTCGTCGGCATATTTTTGTGCTGCAGTTAAATCTAAGTCACCAGCATAAATCGATCGACCCGCAATCACACCCATCACACCCTCAGCCTCTGCTTCGCAGAGTGCTTCAATATCTTGGTTATTAGATAAACCACCGCTAGCAATGACTGGAATCCGAATAGCTTGCGCTAATTTAATCGTGGCATCCATATTGATGCCTTTCATCATGCCATCACGACCAATGTCGGTATAGATGATGGCTTCAACACCATAACCTTCAAACTTTTTAGCAAGGTCAATCACTTCATGGCCCGTAATCTTGCTCCAACCATCAGTTGCAACCTTGCCATCACGCGCATCTAAGCCAACCATGATATGCCCAGGAAAAGCTGTGCAGGCATCTTGCACAAAGCCAGGACTCTTGACTGCTGCAGTACCAATAATCACAGTACTAATACCGTCATCCAATAAACGTTCAATAGTTTCAAGATCACGAATACCACCACCCAGCTGAACTGGAATCTCATCGCCCACTGCTTTCAAAATAGATTTGATTGCAGATTCATTCTTCAACTTACCTGCAAATGCACCATTCAAATCGACTAGGTGTAGGCGACGTGCACCCTTACTAATCCAGTGCGCAGCCATCGCTCCTGGATCCTCAGAAAAAACAGTGGCTTTATCCATGTCACCTTGTTCGAGTCGAACACAGTGGCCGTCTTTTAAGTCAATCGCGGGAATCAGCAGCATAGCGGTAGGTTAGAAAAGTATTAAGGTTGCCAAGAAACAAAATTTTTGTAGAGCTTTAATCCGTATTCTGCACTTTTTTCTGGATGAAATTGGGTTGCAAAAATATTATCCCTTGCAACGGCAGAAGTAAACCAATCACCATATTCAGTTGAGCCTGCAATATCTTCTTTACGCTGCGGCACAACATAGTAACTATGCACAAAATAAAAACTCGTCAAATCCGGAATGCCGTCCCATATTGGGTGCTGGCGATCCTGACGCACCTGGTTCCAGCCCATATGCGGAACCTTGTACGCGGAGCCGTCTGGCTGTAGTTCACCGGCTAGCTCAAAACGACGAACTTCACCTGGAATCAATCCCAAGCAAGGGGTCCAAGCTAAATTGGAATTTGCCCGCACTTCAGCACTTTGGTCAAACAACATCTGCTCGCCTACACAAACACCTAATAAGGGTTTATTTTTGGCGGCATCGAGTAAAGCATCCAATAAGCCTGATTCCTCGAGATGCTTCATGCAATCTGGCATGGCGCCCTGCCCCGGAAGGACAACGCGCTCTGCGGAGATGATTTCTTCTGGGGTATGCGCAATCACAACATTGGCATCCGGCGCCACATGATGAAAGGCTTGATATACGGAACGCAGGTTACCCATTCCGTAATCAACGATCGCAATGGTCTGCACCAATTGTTAGCCTATGTTCTGTAGTTTTTTGACAGTCTGCTACTCAACACTAGAGATGTTCTAGATTAGAGACTGCCCTTCGT
>ERZ650304.902-NODE-902-length-12607-cov-5.426705_pt1 | contig 12607 bp, 14 predicted proteins | sample MGYA00376240_ERZ650304 | MGnify/ENA primary metagenome ERZ650304 (study PRJEB26733, sample SAMN07839271) | wastewater metagenome | biome: small river; feature: stream; material: water | place: USA: North Carolina | collected 2016-03-01 ...
GGCGAGCAGGTGCTGCGCCCGTTCGCGGCGTGCCTCCCCGCCGAGGCCCCGGCGCCCGCCGATGCTCCCGAGCCCCTCTACACCGCCGACGACGCCGCGCTGCTCACCGACCGGGTGCGCGAGTGCCTCCCGGGCGTGCAGTTCACCGTCGGCATCGGGCCCGCCGAGCTGATCCTCTACCTCCCGCGCGGGGTGAAGGTCGGGCCGCACCTCACTCCGACCGCCCTGCATGGCGCCAGCATCCGGGTGGTGCGCACCGGGCCGATCGCCCCCGCGGCGGGAGGGGCGCCCCGGTGAACGAAGAGCGCGCGACCCCCCTGCCCGCCGCGGCGCCCGAGCGCCCCTCGCTCGTGGGCACGGTGCCACAGGCGTGCCCGGGCGTGCCACCGCGTTCCGAGGGCCGGGACACCGTCCCCCTGTGCTGCAAGGCGACCGTCGCCGTCGTGCAGCGCACCGGGCGGCCGGGCGCGTGCCCCGTCTGCCGCGAGGCGTACCTCCCCGACGAGGCCACGGCCGAGCCCCGGGAGCGCGTCGCCCTGCTGCCCGCGCCGCCGACGTCGGCCGCGCCGGCGCCCCGGGGCCAGGCGCCCCGCCCCTCGCGCCCGAGCGTCGCCCCCGACGCGCGGGTGTCCGTCGTGCACGACCCGCAGCCCTCGAGCGCCCCCCGGTTCACCCGCCCCTCGTTCAGCGACGACCACGTGGCCCGGCTGCTGCGGTTCCTCGACGAGCTGCAGGTCGACCTGGGCGACGAGCGCGCGGGCGGCGTGTCGTGGGCCCCGCCCTCCGACGTCGCGGCGCAGCGCTACGACCGGGACGTGGTGCAGACGAGCGCCCGCCCGCGGGAGCCCAACCTCGCGGCGCTGCTGGGCGTGGTCGACGACAGCCGCCCGACCGTCGAGGCGACCATCGACGCGCGCGCCGGCGGCGACCTCACCGTCGCGTCGGTGCTGCGCTGGCTGCGGGCCAGCGGCGACCGCGCGAAGTTGCGCGAGGGGGGGCCGACCGCCCGCGCCGAGGTGACGCGCGTCTACGAGACGGTCGGGTACCTGTACGCGAGCGAGAAGGCGCGGGCGCGCTTCGACGCGGACCCGAAGGCGAGGGCCGAGGGCGCGCCGGTGCGCGGGCGCGAGCTGGTGACGCGGGCGATGGAAGCATGGTGGTCGACGTGAAGGGAGCGGGCGAATGACGACGATCGAAGAGCTGACGGCGAAGGTGGAGTCCCTGACGGAGCGGGTCGCGACGATGGAGCGGCTGTTTGGTGCGATGGGCACGATGAGGCAGGAGGAGCAGCGCTTGGAACGTCGCGACATGGCGAAGCTCGCGGACGAGATCAAGCGCTACCCGCTCGACCGTCAGGGCGGGTAGTGGCGTGATTCACCCCGAATCACACCACCCCGCCGCGCGCGGCGGCGATTCACACCACCCCCGCTCAAATCACGCCACTACCCAAGCTCCCCCTCCCTTGACTCCCCCGGCGGCGCCCCCGTAGGATGTTTATTGCAAAAGCGCTCGACCGTCCCGCCCGAGGTGTGCCCAACGCCCGCGGGACCGAGCGCCGCCCCGCTCCCGATGCCCGACTGGCTCACCCTCGACGACCTGCACCGTCTGCGGCCCGACGTCGCGCGCACCACCATCTGGCGGTGGGTGCGGGGCTGGGCCGCGGACGGCAAGGTCCGCGTCGAGACGCGCCCGCAACCCGTCGGCCGCCCCGCGCTGGTGGCCGACCGCGCGCAGGTCTTCGCGCGGTGGGGCCTCGACGACGCCGCAACGACCTGAGGACACCATGACCGACCGAACCGACAACACCGGCGCCCCCGCGATGCTCGATCCGTCGCAGCGCTACGAGTTCGAGGGCGAGCTCGCCGACCCCGCGGGCACGGCGAACGCGCTGGTGATCCTCGCCCGCGACGTGCCCCGCCGCGACTGGCGCGTGACGCACGTCGACCTCGACGGCCGGCGCCGCTGGACCGCGGTCTACGAGAAGGGCGCGACCTTCGACCCCGACGCCGAGGCCCGCGACGCCGAGCGCGCCGCGGAGGACGAGCTCTACCGCCTCGCCCGCGAGAACCGCGCGCTGCGCGAGGACAACGCTCGGCTCAACGGCGCGGCCGACGACCTGAACAGCCAGCTCGGCGAGCTGCACCGCGAGCGCACGGCCGGCGACCGACCGCCCTTCCGCATCTCCGGCGCCGGCGAGGCCGCGCTGGTGGTCACCGCCCTCGTCGAGCTCCACCGCGCCACCTGCGGCGCGGCCCGCTACGACAACCGCTTCCTCGCGGCCGCGACCCGCATCGTCGACCAGCTCGCGGCGGACACCTCGCCGCCGGGCTGACCGTGGCCTCGCACAGCACCGTGATCCCCGAGGCGCTCGAGGAGGCGCTCCTGCGCCGCGCGGGGGAGATCAACCCGGGGAGCGGCCGGCGCTGGACCAACGCCGACCTCGCCGCGTGGCTCCTCTCGGCGCACGGGGTGACCTGCTCGCACATGGCGGTGCAGCGGTGCCTCAACAAGATCCGCCGCGAGCGGTCGACCGCGCTGAAGGAGCTGCTGCGCGACGAGCTGCTCGGCGGCCTGGTCGAGGACTGGAAGCGGCTCGACCTGCTCGCGGCCGACGTCTACACGCGCGCCGACCTGCACGCCGCGGACGACGACCCCGCGAGGTTCCTCGCGTGCGTCGCCGAGCTGCGGAAGATCTCGGCCACGAAGGTCGCGGCCGTGGCGCGCGTCGACGAGGACGAGGCTCGCGGCGAGCTGAACGGCGCGGTGAAGGGCGGCCTCGCGGAGTTCCTGAGTGCAGCTTTCCACGGAGGAGCAGGCCCGACGACTCCATGAGCGGTACGCGCCCGACCCGTCGTGCTTCGCGCGCGAGGCGCTCGGGATCGACCCGTGGCGGCGCCAGCGGGACATCTTCGAGGCCGTCGCCGGCAGCCGCCGCGTGGTCACCCGCTCGGGGCACAAGCTCTCGAAGACCAACAGCATCGGGTGCCTCGCGTGGTGGTGGGTGTGCACCAAGCCCCGCGGGAAGGTGGTGCTCAGCTCCACCGTCGGCGAGCAGCTGCAGAACATCCTCTGGCCCGAGGTCACGCGCCTCTACCGCGAGGCGAAGGTGCACCTCAGCGGCTCGCTCTCGGCGAACCACCGCGGCGGCTGGAAGGCCGACGACGGCCGCGCGATGATCGCGCTGAAGTCGGAGGACGCCAAGCCCGAGGCCTTCGCGGGCATCTCGTCGCCCAACCTCCTCTACCTGATCGACGAGTCGAGCGGCTTCCCCAACGCCCTGCTCGAGGCCGCCTGGGGCAACTGCGCGAGCAACGGCACCATCGCCGCGTTCAGCAACCCGACGCGCACGAGCGGGTGGTTCTACGACGCCTTCCACCAGCAGCGCGCCAGCTGGCTGCCGCTCCACATCGACTCCCGCGAGAGCCCGAACATCACGGGCGAGCGCGACGTCCCGGGCCTCGCCCGCCGGGAGTGGGTGGACGAGACCATCGCGGCGTTCGGGGCGGACTCGCCCACCGTCGCGGTCCGCATCGCCGGCCAGTTCCCCAAGGAGGGCGACTGCGTGGTGGTGAGCCTCGGCCTGCTCGACGCGGCGCTGAAGCGCCCGGCCTCGGAGGCCGCGGACGGCCCGCTCCGGCTGGGCCTCGACGTCGGGCGCACGGGCGACGACCCCTCGGTGCTCGCGCCGATCCGGGGGAGCCGCGGCCTCCCCTGCCGCGAGACGCGCGGCCGCGAGGGCGACGAGGTCGCCGGCTGGGTGCTCGCGCAGCTCGACGACCTGAAGCGCGCCGGGGCGATCAAGGCCGGCGAGGTGCCCGAGTGCCGCATCGACGTCATCGGCGTCGGCGCCTCGGTCTACGACCACCTGAAGCACTCCGACCGGCTCGTCGCGATCCCGGTCAACGTCTCGACGCTGCCGATGGACCGCGAGAAGTACGCGACCACGCGCGACGAGCTCTGGTTCAGCGGCGCGGCCTGGCTGCGGGAGGGTGGCACGCTGCCGGACGACCGCGAGGAGCACGGCGAGCTGACCGCCGCCCGGTACACGTTCGACCACCGCGGCCGCTACGTCGTCGAGTCCAAGGACGACATGAAGCGGCGCCTGAAGCGCAGCCCCAACAAGGCGGACGCCCGCAACCTCGCGGCGTACCGCGGCGGCCCGCTCCCGAAGCGGGCTCCCTCCTACGCCGAGGCCCGCGCCGCCCAGCGCCGCGGCGCCCCGTCCCGCCGCGACGAGGACGACGACTGACCGCCCGACCGATGACCCCCACCCCCGACGACATCCCGCGCCGCCCCCGGACGCTGTCCGCGCGCGCCCTGCAGGACCTGACGCCGGGCGAGTGGTCGGTCGGCGGCGTGCGCGCGGCGCTGCGCCAGCACGTCGAGGGCGACTTCGCCCGCTCGGCGCTGCTGGTCGACTCCGCCCGCGGCGACGACCGCATCGGCGCCGACCTGCGCACCCGCGTCATGGCCGTCACCGGCCTGCCCTTCCGCGTCGACCCGTCCCCCGACGGCGACCAGCGCCGCGCCCTCGCCGTCGCCCGCGAGCTCGCCGCCGCGTGGCCGCGCATCTGCCCCGCCTCGACCGCCCGCGCCCTCATGCGCTGGGCGGTGATGCTGCAGGTGGCGGTGGGCACGTGCGCCTGGCAGTCGGACGGCGGCCGCTGGACCCCCCAGATCAAGGTCTGGCACCCGCAGCACGCGCGGTTCGACTCGTTCGGCGAGGCGATGCAGGTGCAGACCACCGAGGGCCTCGCGGACGTCACCCCCGGCGACGGGACGTGGCTCCTCTACCAGCCCGAGGGCGACCGGTCGTGGATGGAGGCCGCCGTGCGCGGGCTCGCGATCCCGTACCTCATGCGCACCCTCGGCCGGCGCGACTGGAACCGCTGGACCGAGAAGCACGGCCTCCCGATCCTCGGCGCCTCGGTCCCCGAGAAGGCCGACAAGGACGACAAGGACGGCTTCTTTGCCGACCTGCGCAAGCTCGGGAGCGAGGGCCTCGTGCTCCTCCCGAAGGACGAGAACGGCCGGGGCTTCGACGTCGACATGATCGAGCCCGCCAACGTCCAGGCCTGGAAGGGCTTCGAGGCGGCGCTCTACCACTGCGACGTCAGCGCGGCCGTCGCGCTCCTCGGCCAGGCGAGCAACGCCCAGGAGGGCGGCTCCTACGCCAAGGCCCAGACGCTCAACCTGATCCGCCAGGACCTCCTCGAGGCCGACGCGCTCGGGCTCGCCGAGTTCCTGCGCGAGCAGGTGGTGAAGCCCTGGGCGCGGTTCAACTTCGGCGACGCCGCGCTCGCGCCGGTGCCCGTCTGGGACGCGACGCCGCCCGAGGACGCCAAGCGCAACGCCGAGACCCGCAAGACGGCGGGCGAGGCCTTCCGGCTCTGGCAGGACGCCGCGGCCGCCGCGGGCTTCGAGGTCGACTTCGAGGCCTACGCCCGCGCGAGCGGGGTGCCCGTCCGGCGCCTCCCGAAACCGACCCCACCCGCCGCACCCACCGAGACCCCATGAACGCACCCCGCACCCTCCGAGAGTTCCGCGCGCAGGGCCGCGACCCGTTCGCGATCTTCCGCGCGTCCGACGTGCTCGCGATGGACGGCGCGTGGCTCGAGCGCGCCTCCGCCGGCGCCCCGCTCATGTTCTGGGACGAGGACGAGGACGGGGACCTCCCGTTCGCGCGCGCCCCGTACGACCTGCTCGCCGGCGGCGTCGCCCGCGTCCTCGTCGAGGGCCCGCTCACCCAGCGCGGCTGGATGTGCTGGCAGGGCTACGACTCCATCGGCCGCGCCCTCTCCGCCGCCCTCGCGGCCGAGGACGTGCGCGCGGTCGTGCTGGTGATGAACTCGCCCGGCGGCGTCGTCGCCGGGTGCTTCGAGGCGGCGCGGCAGATGCGCGCGGCGGTCGAGGCCTCGGGCAAGCGGGTCGTCTGCTACGTCGACGAGCTCGCCGCCTCCGCGGGCTACGCCCTCGCCTGCGTCGCCGACGAGATCGTGGTGCCCGAGACCGGGTGCGTCGGGTCCGTGGGCGTGATCGCCAGCATGCGGAGCGTGTCGCGCATGCTCGACAAGGCCGGCGTCGACGTCGAGCTGGTGACGAGCGGCGACGAGAAGGCCGACGGCTACCCCCAGCGGCCGATCGGCAAGGAGGCGCTCGCCCGCACGCAGGCCACCGTCGACATGTTCGCCGGGGTCTTCCACCGCCACGTCGCCGCGCGCCGCCCGCTCTCGGCCGAGGCCGTCGCCGCCCTCGAGGCCGGCGTGCGCTACGGCGCCGACGCGGTGGCCGCCGGCCTCGCCGACCGCGTGGGCTCGCTGCCCGACGTGCTCGCGGACCTGGCGACGCCGGACCCGGCCCCCGCCGAGGGCGCGAAGGCCGCGCCGACGAAGCCCGCGGCTGCGATGGCCCCCAACGCCGCCGAGGCGTGCCGCGACGAGACCGGTTTCGTCGAACCGCTCGCGCTCGCCGAGGCGCTCTCCGCCCCGATGCGAGGCGCGGTGCAGTCCGAGCGCCAGCGCCTCCGCCCCGACGTCCTCGCCGCCCTGGACGCCCTCGCGGCGGCCGACGGCTCCGCACGCGTCCAGACCCCGGCCCACGCGGCCACTCCAACCCCCGCCGGCGCGTCCGGCCCCACTGCCCCCACCGCCCCGGAGACCACCCCCATGACCCTCGCCAGCAGCTCCCCCGTGCTCGCCGCCCTCGGCGCGCAGACCGAGTCCGACGGCCTCTCGGCCGTCACCTCCCTCATCGACACGCGCAAGCAGCTGCGCGCGATGACCGACGCCTCGAGCGACGCCGAGGCGTACGGCCGCGTCGAGGCCTGGAAGCGCGACTCGGGCGCGCTCGCCGCCCTGCGCGCCGAGGTCGCCACCGAGCGCGCGACCCGCGACGCCGCCGACCGCCGCGCCATCCTCGCCAAGGGCGTGGACGACAAGAAGATCACCCCCGCCGAGCGCGACGCCGACGGCGCGCCCGAGGCGTGGACCACGGCGCTGAACACCTCGGCGCTGCGCAGCTTCATGGACTCGCGCAAGGGCATCGTCGCGCCGCCCCCCGCGCCGCCCTCGGCCAGGGGCACGGCCGGCGCCCTCACCGACGCCCAGCGCGCCATCGCCGACCAGATGAACATCTCGCACGCCGAGTACGCGCAGCACCTCGCGGCGCAGGCCTCGGCCGACGACGAGGGCTGACCGACCGGCCCTCCCGCCTCCGGCGCGCCCAGCCGGGCCGCCATGACCCGCCACCGACCACCCGCCCGCACTCCCCAGGAGACCCCCCATGACCGCCACGACCCTCCCCCGCTCGACCGACGAGAAGGGCGACTCGCCCCTCGCCCGCACCTTCCCCAGCTTCCCCGTCGCCGCCGCGACGGCCATCCGCCAGGGCGTGATGGTCGCGGTCAACCTCGCCGGATACCTCGTCGAGGTCTCGGCGGACCCCACCCTGCGCGTCCTCGGGCGCGCCGAGGAGTCGGTCGACAACTCGGGCGGCTCCGCCGGCGCCCTCGACTGCAAGGTCAAGCGCGGCGTCTTCGGCTGGACCAACAGCGCGACCACGCTGGCCGTCGCCGACCTCCACGTCGGGCGCACCTGCTACGCGGTCGACAACCAGACCGTCGCCCTGCGCAACCCCCTCGGGGCGTACCCCGTCGCGGGCCGCGTCTACGACGTCGACGCCGACGGCCAGGTGTTCGTCGAGCACGGCGTCGAGTCCGACCAGCCGGGCGGCGTCTCGGACCTCTTCCTGCTCGCGGGCGCGGACCTGTCGACCACGGGCCAGCGCCGCTTCGTCGCGCTCAACTCGTCGGGCGACGTCGTGCTCGCCGCGACCGCCGGCCAGCTCGCCCTCGGCGTGCTGCTCAACGCCCCCGCCTCGGGCGCCGTCGCCATCGTCCGCCGCCGCGGCCCGGTGCGGATGACCTTCTCGGCCAACGTCACCGAGGGCACCGCCGTCGCCGTCACCGTCACCACCGGCAAGGCCAAGGCGGCCGTCGCCGGCACCGTCTCGGGCTCCAACACCGTCGGGTCGCACGCGATGGGCGTGGCGCTCGAGGAGGCCTCCGGCGACGACGACGACGCGCTGGTCGACCTGCACCCGATGGGGCTGCTGCCGACGACGCTCGCCTGACCGACCCCCGCCGCCCCGGCCCCGCCCGCGGGCGACCGGGGCGCGGCCCCACCCGTCCACCCCACCGCCCCACCACAGGAACCCCCCGCCATGCAGATCACCCCGTCCACGCTCCGGGACCTCCGGACCGCCATCAACCTGCTCTTCACCACCGCGCGGGGGAAGACCACGCCCGTGTGGTCGGACTTCGCCGCGAAGGTCGGCTCGACCACCCGCAGCACCAACTTCCCGCAGCACGCGGCGCTCCGGCGCCTGCGCCGCTGGGAGGGCGAGCGCAAGGTCGTCAACGGCAAGGCCTACGACTACCAGGTCACGGCCGAGAAGTTCGAGCTCACCGCGAGCATCCCCCTCGAGGAGATCGAGGACGACAACATCGGCGCGTACAACGCCATGGTCGAGGACATGGGCATGCAGGCCGCCCTCTGGGCCGACGACATGTGCTTCGACGCGCTCCTCGCCGGCACCACGGCCCTCGCCTTCGACGGCAAGGCCTTCTTCGCCAACGACCACGAGCTGAAGTCGGGCGCGACGATCGACAACCTCGCGGGGTCGACCTCGCTCACCAAGGCCAACGTCGCCGAGATCATCGCCCGGATGATGAACTTCGTCGGCGAGGACGGCCGCTCGCTGCGCATCCGCCCCAACCTGCTCGTGGTGCCCCCGGCGCTCGAGGACGCGGGCCGCGCGATCGTGGGGAGCAACCTCATCGCGACGGTCTTCGGGTCGAACACCGCCGCCGCGGGCGTCGACAACACCATGCGCGGCCGCCTCGAGCTCAAGGTGTACCCCGAGCTCTCGGCCGCCGCGGGCGGCGCCGACGACGCCTTCTACGTCATGGACACCACGCGGTCGGCCAAGCCGATCGTGATGGTCGAGCGCAAGGCGCCCGCCATGACGTTCAAGGGCAAGCCCGAGGACGACAACGTCTTCTGGGACGACGAGCTGGTGATGGGCGTCCGCGCCCGCGGCGTCGCCGGCTACGGGCCGTTCTGGCTCGCGGTCAAGGCGACGGCCTGAGGTGACCCGCTACGCCGAGGCGGCCGACCTCGCCGCCCTCGGCGTGCGGGCCCAGGCCACGGGCGGGGTCGCGTCGGGGGACGTCAACGGCGCCCTCGACGCGGCCTCGCTGCTCTTCGACGGCTACGCCCGCGCCCGCTACGACGTGCCGTTCACGGCCTGGGGCATGGACGTCCGCTCCGCCGTCGCGAAGGTCGCGGCCTACGAGATCCTGAGCGTGCGCGGCATGCAGCCGGGCGCGTCGCAGGCCGACGAGAACGTGCGCGACCGCTACAAGGACGCGATCGCCTGGATGAAGGACGTCTCGGCCGGGCGCGTGCGCGTCTCGGGCGGGGCGACGACGCCCGCGGCGGAGCGCAGCGCGCGGGCGTCCACGGCGCCGACCGTCCGCTCCAACGGGCAGCGCGGCTGGTGAGCCTCTCGCGCACCGGGCTCGACCCGCGCGACATGCTGGAGGCGCTGCAGGCCTTCGCCGACGGCTCCGTCGCGCACCACGTGGCGACGGAGATGGCGGTCGAGGCGCAGCGCCTGGTGCGCGCGACCTTCGCCGAGAGCAAGGCCCCGAGCGGGCGGCGGTGGCTCCCGCTGAAGAAGCCGCGGCCCGGCGGCCGGGTGCTGGTGAAGACCGGCAAGCTCGCCGCGATCGCCGCGATGTACTCCGTCGACGAGCACGGCTTCGTGTTCGAGCGCGTCGACACCTCCTCGGCCTTCTACGGCCGCTACCACCAGGGCGAGGGCTTCCGCCTCCCCCGGCTGCCCCGCCGCCCCTTCTACCCCGACGAGGCGGGACCGCTGCCCGTCGGCTGGTGGATCGCGCTCGGCAGCGCCGCCGAGCGGGCGGTGGCCGACTTCGTGCCCCGATGAGCACCGCCGACACCACCTTCGACGCCCTCGTGACGGCCGTGATGGCCGACCTCGCGACGGACGTGCCCGGCGTCGCCGCGGTGATCGGCCGGCGCGCCGCCTCCGCCCATAACAGCCCGCCGATGGTGGCGTGGTGGTTCGCGACGGAGGCCCCCGAGGGCGCGCGCAAGAACGCCTTCCCCGGCGGCCGGCGCGAGCTCTACAGCACGAAGGTCACGCTCGTCGCGCGCTGCTGGGCCATCGCCGCGACGCCCGACCACACCTACGCGGCGACCGACCTCGAGGCGCTGCTGCTGCTGCGCGAGGCGGTCGTCGCCTGCGTCCACCGCGCCATCCCCGGCGCGTACACCTGGGCCGGGGCGCAGTACGTCACCGACCTCTCCGCCTCCGACCTCGGCGAGTCCGCCGACCTCGCCTTCGTCGTCCGCCTCGGCGTCCTCGACCGCGCGCCGACCCGCGCGACCGTCACCACCGCCACCCTCGACCCACCCGCCGGCGCCACGGGCGACGGTGCTCTTTCGCCCGGAGAAACCGCATGACCGTTCTCAGCAACACTCTCACCGTGCAGGACGGCGGCCTCGGCGTCGTGCGCCCTGGCGGCAAGCCCATCGCCGTCGTCGGATGCTGCTCCGGCGGCGCCGCCGCGACGCCCGTGACCTGCTACAGCCAGGAGCAGCTCACGGCGGCCGCGGGGTACGGACCGCTCGCCGAGGACGCGGCCATCCTGCTGTCGCTCGCGGGCGGCCCCGTCATCGTCTGCAAGGCCGCGACGGTCACCGCCGCGATCCTCGGCGGGTTCTGCCAGTCGGGCGCGGGCTCGTCGGCCGCGGGCACCATCGCCGCGGGCGGCGGGAACACCAGCACCGCGGTGTTCGCCCTCACCGGCACCGCGACCGCGCGCGTCGCTGTGAAGTTCAAGGTCACGGTCGCCGGGAGCAACCTCGCGGCGTCGCCGAAGTTCGCGGTGAGCTGGGACGGCGGCGTCACCTACCTCCCCGAGCAGACCGCGGTCGCGGGCCCGACGGTCATCGGCTACGGGATCAGCCTCACCATCACCGACGGCACCTTCGTCCTCGACGACACCTTCTCGGCGATGGGCGCCAACTGCCCGACCACGGCCGACGCCACGGGCAGCAGCGTCCCGGTGTTCTCGGGCACGCCCTACGGCGCGTTCCACGTCATCGCCGAGGTCATGACCGCGGCCGCGTCGCTGACCGCCCTCACCGCGGCGGTGCGCTTCAGCCTCGACGGCGGGCGCACCTTCGCGCTGCCCGTCGGGATCCCGGCCAACGGCGTCTACGCGATCCCGGGCACCGGCATCACGGTCACCTTCGGCGCGGGCACCTTCGTCGTCGGCGACACCTTCGAGCTCCGCACCTCGGCCCCGGCCTTCGACACCACGACCCTCGGCGCCGCGCTGGCGGGCCTCGCCAGCGTGTCGGGTGACTACGAGTTCGTGCACGTCGCGGGCGCCATCGACGTCACCCACGCGGCCACCCTGAAGGCCTGGGCGATCGCGCGGCAGGCGCTGGGCGAGTACACGTTCGCGCTCGCCGGCACCCGCGACCAGATCACCGGCGAGACGGTCGCGGCCTGGTACACGATCCTGGGCGGCGCCTCGCCCGGCTTCACGGGCTACGACGGCGGGCGCTACCTCGATATCCACGCCACGCACGGCTACGTCGCGAGCGTGCTCTACCCGGGGAGCTTCTTCCGCCGGAACCTCGTCGTCCTGCGCAGCGCGCGCCTCGCGCTCTCGCGCCCCGACGAGCACCCCGGCAAGGTGCTCGCGGGCCCGATCGCGGGGCTCATGCCCGACGGTGACGCGAGCAGCGTCATGCACGACGGGTCGGTCTACACCGCCCTCGACGCCTACCGCTTCAGCACCGCCCAGCGCGTGATGGGGCGGCCCCGCGGCGAGTACTACTTCACCAGCCGCACGATGGCGGGGGCGACCTCCGACTTCGGCGAGGTGCAGCGGATCCGCGTCATGTGCATCGCGGCCCCCGCGGCCCTGACGCAGATGGCGAACTACGTCGGCAGCTCGCCCGAGTGCAAGGCCGACGGCTCGGGGCAGCTCGTCGAGAGCGAGGCCGCCGCGGCCGAGGAGGAGATCGTCGCCGCGATGAAGCGCGCGGTGGTCGACGCCCCCAACGACTACGCGACGCGCGTCACCGCCGCGGTCTCGCGCACCACCGACGTCCTCGCGACGGGGACCATGTCGGCCGCCATCTCGATCCTGCCGCGGGGCAGCGTCAACGCGGTCACCTCCACGATCACCTACACCCGGGGCGCCTGATCCATGAACATCAACGGCAACGAACACTCCTGGGCCAGCGTCAAGGTCCGCTTCGGCAGCGCCGAGGTCACCGACATCAAGTCGGTGAAGTACAGCGACGAGATCGAGGGCGCCGAGGGCGTATACGGCACGGGCCGTCACCCGCGCGGTCGCACCGCCGGCCGGTACAAGGTCGGCGACTGCTCGATCACCTTCTACAAGAGCGGTCACAAGAAGCTGATCGCGGGCCTGCCCAACGGCTTCGGCGACGTGCGAGGGACGGTCATCGTTCAGTACCGCGAGGGCTCGGACGTCATC
>ERZ650304.903-NODE-903-length-12605-cov-41.532271_pt1 | contig 12605 bp, 27 predicted proteins | sample MGYA00376240_ERZ650304 | MGnify/ENA primary metagenome ERZ650304 (study PRJEB26733, sample SAMN07839271) | wastewater metagenome | biome: small river; feature: stream; material: water | place: USA: North Carolina | collected 2016-03-01 ...
ATTGCCATTGCCAAAGGCGTTGCCAACGCATTTTCTAGTCGCTTTTTAACCAAAAATGTGTGGAAATTACCGCGAATCAGTAGTTTTTCAAACTTTTTTGGTTAAAAAGTGAGGTTTTCCCCTTAAAAATATGGTTAAAGTGGGATTTTCAACTTTCCGACGAACGGTAGGTGTATTCCTAACGATTTTTTTAAGCTGATTGTGTAACATTGTGTAAACCCTAGATGAAGTGTTAGCTGTACAAAAAATGACCACAAATGTATTACGTTTTAATACATAGGACTAACTACTTTTTTAAGTTGAAATCGAGTGACCACACTTGAACCAAAAGTTAGTGGTACGGTAGTGCCAAATCAGTGAGGGCTACCAATTTGGTCGTTTTGCTCATTTTTTAACCAATATCAGGGTTTTTTAACTCTTTCTTTATCATTTTCTAGAAAAAAAAAAAGACAAAAAAAATAAAGAAAAAAAGGTAGAGTAGAAAAAAGATAGGAAAAAAAATAATATACAAAAAAATGATACCCCTCTCTAAAGTGGTAACCTAGTAAATTGGTCAACTATTCACTTTTTTGGGGTCTAACGTTTTTTAAGTTGATACTGGTTAAAAATATCGTTTTAACGCCCACGCTATTGGCACTGCCTTCGCCGTTAGCCTTGCCTATGCCAATACCAGTACCCCCCTACGGGACTAACTACACTCGCTCTAAAACTCAACACTATCACTCTCTAAACCCGTTTTAGAGCGATTTTTCTGCAAAGGTACGATACCATCATACAGTATCCTACCTTTCATATCAGAAAAACCATCGCCTGTCAAACAGGCGAAAAAACTGTACATTTTTTGAGCAAGAAAAATACACTTGAATCAACATCTAGGGAAATCCTAACTTCTCAATTAGGTGAAATGCTTAAAAATTAAGCAATTAAACAAAAATTTCCTAACTCGAAATTTCCTTGAAAATAAAGAGCTGGTTATTTTTTGTACAGTGAAATTAGGCTTCCTAGTCAAGGTATCTAAGTGTTTGAATAGTAATACCTTGCTATACGCCTAAAAAACGCTTATTTTTTAACCAGCGTTTTTTTAAAGAACATAGTACGACTTGGTTAAATCGTTCACTTTTTAACCAAGTCGAAAAAATGTGTTAGGAAACGACCCTTTCCTAACTTTTGACTCAAGTGAGACGCATACTTTAGGTAGTTTTGTCAACTTTTTCCGACAGACGGCCTAACTTCTCATCTTATTCAAAAAACGCGTTTTTTGCTCATTTTTTGTACTGGTCAAAAAACATTCTAGTACAAGTGTATATTATTACAAAATGTTTCAAAAAGCGCGTTTGCTTATTTTTTGTACAGGAGTCATATATTTTGTGAACCAGTTCACACTTTTAAGCGGTTTTTACCTTTGTTTTTGGGCTTACTTCGGGAGCTTAGCCCACTCCCTTATTTTTGGAGATTTATAAATGAGTAATTCATTTGGTTTAGGTATGGCTGGCGGCCATACTATGAACTTGGGAGATCGCTTCTCCCCAGAAGAGTTCTCAAAAGAGAACGCCGCTCGCTTAGAAAGCGAGCGTTACGCTCGATTAGTGGCCGAAGATGGTCAATTAGGATACTACGCGGATCAAGTCCGCGAAGCGGCAGAGGCTTTGCAAAAAGCCTCTGATGAGGCATGGGAAAGTACTTATGAGGTCTACAAAGGTTTCATAGCCTCAATGGGTGGGCTTGTCCACCCAACTGAAGCCCAAATCTTGGCGGGAAAGTTCCGCCAACAGTTGATTGAGTCCATCTTGAATAGTCAACAACACTCTTTGGATTACGCCAAAGAGTGTCATGACCGCTACTTCTCCCAAAATTACGGGACTGAATTGGAGTTTTAAAAATGCCAAAATCTTCTTTAACTCTTATGAGACACTTGTTTCGTAAGAGTTCCCAAGTCTCTGACTATGCTTCACGGCATGGTCAGACGGTTGTAGAGGTAGGTGACTACCTCTACTGTTACCAACGCCTTCGCCTCACCGAAGTTTTCGAGCTTCCAGAGGCTAAGGAGATTACCGCCGTGTACAACGCGGTAGATGTTCACCTTTGGAGAAAGCCCATAAGTGCCAAAAATCCAATTTCGAGACGCGCCTAAATGCGAAGTTAGGCTTCTCCCTTATTGGGTTGCTGTAAAGCAATTCCGAGAAGGGAAACATGACGGGCTGTCTAAGCCCTACTATTGGTTGTATGTCGAGAGCAACCCCAACAAGCTTAACGGCTTGGTTGCCTCCGACATACACGAGTCGTTGCCGTTCCATATTAAATTCAAAATGGAACGTAACTTCTTTGGCGGCGAGTCCGCTTCTATTGTGGAGAATTTATAAATGAGTGCTGTTGTTTCAAAAGGCTGTCAGCTTTTGCTGTCAGACGCACGAGGAGTTTATATTCCTCGTGATTTTGCGGAAGGGTTTGACCTAAACGCTTGGCATATCGACTTCGATGTGTCAGCTTTATCTGACCCTGAGTCTGAACTCTATTGGGACACATGGGAGCGTGTGGTCTCTTCGGCGTTTCTCTTCGATGCCGAAGGTAACCGTTTCACCCTTTGGCAAGACGGGGACTTATGGGCAATTTGCCCTAACTTAATGACCGACATTGAGAAATGTCACTTATTGGGAAAGTTTTAAAATGTTATGTCCTCTTATCCATTGGCAAGACCTTTCGGAGTCGGAGAAATCCGACTTCGAAGGTATGGAAGATGAAACATTCTTCCGCTTTGGTGAATTTACTTTCGCCTTATCTGAGTTCACCAGAGCTGGTGATTGTGGTATCTACAATTTTAACGCCTTTCACGGCGTTAAAATTACGGTAGAGCCTGACGGCGATGCCGTTAATGCTAAATTTATTGGAGAGTTTTAAAATGGTTAATATTCTTGTTTCTGAGGACTTCGTGTCCCAAGCCCTTTACGACCGCTTTGAGGCGGTTAAAGGTTTATGGGCAAGCGAGGCAGCAACCGCGCTATTCGAGCAACTCATCGACCTTTTAATTGAGGTCGGGGGGTTTCAGGGTTCGGCCTACGTTATTGTTGACAACTATCTAATCAATGGGCAGTTCGTTTGCCGCGAACACGACCTTTTTGACGGTAGTTGGGAGGATTTTTGTGAGGCTAACGGTGTCATCTTTGACGATGCCTTTTGTTGCACCAATTTAGGAATCTGAAATGGTTCTGCATCTTTTACCAAGCGGAAATTGGGCAGCCGATGTCCGCTTAAACTTAAATGGTCTTACAACCACGTTTCGCGTTGAGTCATCGTGCCGCCAATGGGCAATGCAAATGGCGATGGCTCACGCTTTTTCTATTTTGTCGGAGATTACTAAATGACTAACTTTACACCTGAACAAGCCAAAGAGACCCTGTTGTCTCTTTTAGGCGACAAACCCCGTATCTACGGGATTTGCACATCCGTTGCAGCAAGCGGCATGAGCCGCAAGCTCCACCTGTTTGTCGTTGTTGGCGGAGAAATCCGCAACATCGACTTCTATGTCGCCGCCTTGTGCGGCTATAGCCGTGACAAAAAAGGGGGTGAGATTATTCGTAGAGGTTGCGGCATGGACTTCTTATTTGATACGGTTTATTCCGTGTCGAAGGCCGTCTTTGATGACGGCTACAAAATTAATCATGAGTGGTTGTAAGGGGTTTTTTTCTTTTAGGTTTTTCGGGAGCATTCCGCTCCCCTTTCTGGAGTAATACAAAATGTCAAAACGTGACCCACAAATGTTCTACAGCATGGCCGACCATGCTGAAACCTTATTGGCTGTTGATTCAGCTCAGTGGACAGACCATCAGAAGTGGTTGATAAACCACTTCCAAGAAAGACTCAACACGGCGTTTGAATACGCCTTAACTATGGCCAGTGTAAAAGCTGATTTGACGGCAGAGCAACGCGCCGTATTGGTGGAATGTTTTGAGAAGAATTTAGTTTAGGAGTTTTGAAATGTCTAGACCTATCTCTCGTTTTGTTCAACGCCTATCTCAGTTAGAGATAGGGGAATCACTGATGGTTGAGATACCCTCAGATAAGGTTCAAGAACAAATGAACCTTCTAACCCAAAAACTAACAAAGAGCAGGAGACCGAAGGCTCTTTTGGATTATGAGTACACTCAAAGGGTCGCCACCTGTGTGTTTAGTGCAGGGGTTGTCTCTACTATTATCATTATTGAGAGGACTTTTTAAAATGACCTATCCAAAATTAAGAAGCCGTGTTTCTTGTAAATATGGCGCACCACTCGGTCGGCACAATACCAACAACATTACTAATGCAGAAGCCGCTTCTGTTCACCACGTTCCCCTAAACGCTGGCGGCTACGACGCTGGCGGAGTTTATTGGGGACACGGACAGCGTTTATACCGCGCTGTTTGGGATGACGGCAAGTCCGAGTGCTTTGTCCGCGCTAAGTCTCGTGACGAAGCCATTGCCTTGTTTGAGTTAGAGCCTCACCAACTTTTACGAGGGGTTTCGCGTAAGTCAGAGTATCACATCATGGGCAACTACGGCTACGGTTGGGACTCGGAGTACAGTAGTGAGGACTTTGCCGATGTTAAGGCTCGGTTAAAAGAGTATCAGGCTAATGGCGGCGGTAGTTACCGCTTAAAAACGGTTAAGGTTTAAGGTTTTTCGGGAGCATTCCGCTCCCCTTTTTATAGAGGTATTTAAAAATGGGTTTAGATATGTGGGCTTTCAAAGTGAAGCCAAACGAAGAAGTTGAACTAACTGACAAAAACGAAATCTGTTATTGGCGTAAAAATAACGCCCTTCATGGGTGGGTGTCTGACCAGTATCCTGATTCCGAAAATAATTGTGAAAACTTGTTGCTGACAAAGCAAATGTTATTGCAGTTGCAGAAAGATGTTGAGGTCGGTCTCAAACCAACTGAAGGATTCTTTTTCGGCGGCCAAGTTTACCTGCCTGAAGAACAGGCAAAAGACCGAGTCTTTGTCAAAGAGGCTTTAGAGTTGATTGAACAAGGTTACAACATCTACTACCGCGCTTGGTGGTAAGTTTAGGCGTTTTTCTTGGGGTCTCGCCAACCCTTTCTATAGAGGTATTACGAAATGAACGATGTTGTTAAAACTTTTGAAAATGATCGCCTCCGTGTGGAGGTTATTATTGACATAGACTGTTGTTATATGTTTGACAACCCACTAGAACACAGTGGTGTTGAATACCACCTACTAGATGGTGGTCGTTACTTTCACATGAGAAGCGAAAACTTTGAGGAGAAAAACCCTGACTACTGGTATTACCCTGTGTTCGCTTATATTCATAGTGGTGTGGTCTTTTCCTTATCTCCTTTCAGTTGCCGTTGGGATAGTGGTTGCTGTGGGTATTTTGCGGTTAAACGTCCTTCCCGTGGCGGAGAGTGGAAAACTCAAAAGGCTTTCTTAAAATACGCTGTAGGTTTAATCCAAGACCTCAACCTCCACGTCTCAGGTGAGTATTACGGGATTAAGGAGAGCGAATTAGTTGACGGGGAGTGGGAGGAGGTTGACGCTTGCTGGGGCTATCTAGGCCAAGATTCGGCTATCGCCGAAGCTGAGTCTCAATTTAATTGGTGGGTGGCTAACACACCCAAGCAACTTTCTTTAGTTTAATCCGAGGCGTTCGCGCCTCTTTTGGAGTTTTTTTAAAATGCTTTACTATTCCGTTTCCAAAGGCAATTCAAAAACAGGGTCAATGCTACTTGTGCGCTCGCCTCGCAGCACTTGCCCCGATGCCTGTTCTCTTAAGAACAACGGCTGTTATGCCGAAAATTTCCCAATGAACTACGCTTGGAACAAACAAGACACGCAAGGTATCTCATGGGAATCAGCGATGACACTTGTAAGAAGCTTGTCAAAATCAACGCTTTGGCGACTGTTCGATGCAGGAGATTTTGAGAGCAACGATGGTGTTCACATTTCTGAACAGCAGGTTATTTCCCTGCTAACCGCTAATCGTGGTAAACGCGGTTTCGGTTTTACCCACTACCCTGTTAAGAAGAATGTCGGAATATTAGCTTTTATCAACGACAACGGCTTCACCATTAATGTCTCCGCTAACAACATGGATGAGGCAATCTATGCCTTTACACTTGGTTTGCCGACAACAGTGGTAGTGCCAAAGGCGTTTCCGAAAAAAGGGTGGGTTGATGGTGTTCGCATTGTCGTCTGCCCTGCCCAAACCATTAAAGATGTAACTTGCTCACGCTGTAAAATTTGCCAGCACCGTGATCGAGATTACATTATCGGTTTCCGCGCTCATGGTGCAAAAGCGCGGATTGTTCCTACTATTACTTTATGAGGCTTTCGAGCCTCTTTTCTTGGAGTTTTTAAAATGTTAAAACCAACTTTAACTTTATTTGTATCTGCTTTCTCATTCTTGGCTGAAGCTGAAGATTATGACGTTTGGGCAGGAGATGTTTTTGACCATATAGACACTTACTTAGGTATTCCTTTACATCAAGCCTTAGCCTCAATTCCCAATGAAGAGGTTCGTTCTTATTGGGAAGACGCTTGCCCTAGTTTCGGCTTTTCAATTAACGGGGCTGCTTTCATCCGTATTGGGGAGTTGAATTATCACTCATCGGAGTTAATCCCAATCACTTATGGACACCCTTTGTACGGGTCTTACGACTATATTGTAGAGATTGAGAAAGACTTTATGTTTGCCATACGTTTGGATACAGCGACTATCGACATCCTTGTTTGGACTGCTACCCATAACTAAAACGCAGGAGGCGTTCGCGCCTCCTTTTTGGAGATTTTTAAAATGAAACGACCCGACCATCTACTTGGGGATGAGTTCGCCCCTTTATTCTCTTGGTTGTGCAGAGAATACAATATTGTTAGCTATGTAAATAATGGAGTTATCCACGCAAAGAGTGCTGTTCGAGGAACTAAACTCACTAAGTTCAAATACCTAAGAATAAATGTTGCCTTAGATAATCTCTCCTATATGGTTGAGGACATAGATGAGTTTGATTTCATTAAAGCTTTTCCAAACACAGGAGATTTTTAAAATGTCTTTATTCGTTGTTACTCAGGCTATCTACAACCACTCAACAGGTGAGCTTAACAGCTACGTTTTGGGTAAAACCCGAACCATGCCAAAGGCTCAACTCCTTATTACAGAAGACATTGAAGAATGGCAAGAGGCTTGGAAAGAAGAGGGGGAGGTGACTCAGTTTCATGTTTCAGCTTCTTTTAAACTCGATTACGTACAAATCGAGTATAAAATTGAAACTTTTTAAATTAAAGAGGAGGCGTTCGCGCCTCAAGACCTTTTTTCTTGGAGATTTTTAAAATGTATATACCAGTTTTAGGTAAATTTGATCGTTTCGGAGACATCCTCTCCACACACGGGGCTTTCTTAAGACCAATGACATTTAAGGAAGCGTCAACGTTCATCTCGAAACAATCAAAACCTTATGAGTGGATTTTGGTACGAGTCCGCAGAGAAGTTTTAATCCAATGCCGTAACTATTGGCTTAAGAATCTTTGGGAACATTACTGTTACCGAGACGGTTATTTTCACATCTGCTCCTTCCATGAAGCCCTATATTTTGAGGAGTTAATTCAAAATGCTTAACAAAATCAAAAACTCTTACTACGGTTTATCCTCTGCTTTAAGAAAAGCCGAGAATAGTAACTCTGCTTTACTTGAGTGTATCCCTATTGGCACTCAACTCTGGTATTACTTTCAAGGTCTAAATGTGATGAATGAGACTCGCAAGAGTCTCACAAAACTTATCTTAACCGAGATGAAGAATTGTACTGACTTCTTACAGTACAAACATCAAGTCTTTTTAGAGCAGTTCTTTGGTTGGGCTGCTCTAAGAAATAAAGATGAGGAAATATTTTCTGCCTTGAGGGTTTATTTAAGAACAGTTTGCACTGAGTACACTTATCTTCTTTACCTTGAGGAAATTACTTCTGTACTCGAAGAAAACTTAATCCTTTTAGACTCTTGGCCTTACAAAGATATAACTTTAGCCGAAGCTTTACCCTATCTAAAAACCGAAACCTCTTTAGGAGTGTTATTCCATGATTAACCCAACCCTTATCAAAGTGAAGTCGGTTGCCGACTTCATTACCTTCGCCAAAGCCAACGCTGGTTTTGTTATCTTAGGTAAAGACCATACCTTTGTCGCTGCTTGGAGTGCGGTGACACTCCACCCAGCTTTTGAAATTATCCTTCACGGAAATACCTCTGTTGTTGCCACCACATTTGAAAACAAGTGGTTTGACGGCAGACAACACGGTTTTGAAGCTGTAAACGTATCAGCATCCAGACTGAAAGACCTAATTGGTTGTCTTTTCGCCTTCGGCGAAGGTCACACACATGGCTATCGCCCTGCCGAACCTCAAGACTTTCAGGGAATCCCGATCACCTGTGTTTGGCCAAAGATGGACGACCACAAATATAAAAACCATGTTGAAGAACACTCGGCTGTTGATGGTGAGTTACAAGTGGTTGTCACTTTTTCAAATGGTAAAGGTTCTACTATGTCTCACTTTGTTACTTACCGTCAGCTTCACGAGTGGCTTGACGTAGCGAACTTAGCGTGGTTTAAACCAACACCGTTACAAAATTTAACGCAAATACTCAAAGGTAATACTTTACGCGATGACGTTGACGTTAGATATTGGGAAGGCGTTGAGAAGATTTTAACTACTGGAGAGGTTTAAGATGTCCGCACAAAAAGTCACTGATGTTGAACACATCCTCTATAACGGAAAACCACACACCGTTTTCAAACTGTGGCGACTTGTTAACAACGCTTGGGTTGTTCAAGGTAAGTATGGGGTTAAAGGCCATTTCGTCCGCCATTCAACGTTATTAAAGAAACGTCAAGAGATGTTACAGGAGAAATCTTAAATGTGGAAAATTAAAAAGTTTAAGACACGCCAAGAGTTAAACGCTTGGCTTGATAAAAACAAACACAAGGTTCAATTTGTGGAGGTTTTTATGAATAACGCCTACGGTGTCGAATACCGTCCCTTACGCCGCATTTACTAAGGAGAGTCTTAATGGTTTTAGAACTAAGACCACATCAAGTGGATACCTTAGCCTTCTACATTGCCAATAAGAATTGTCTTAACCGTAGCGAACCTGCTACGGGTAAGACAGCTCCTAGCTGCGTGATGGCTAAATTTGTCAACGACCACGAGAATGGGTCAACCATTTTTGTGATGCCGAAGTCACTGTTAGTTAAAAATGAGGAGGAAATAACAAACTGGACAGGGTTAAAGACGCTGATTTACAGAGGCAAGCCAACTTTAGATAAGTGGAAAGGCGAAACCTATGACGTTATCTTAACTACGGCTGATACCTTTGCTAATCACTTTGAGCAAATACGCCGTATGTTGGCCAAAGCCTTTGGCTTATTGCTTGCTGATGAAACGCACCTGTATTGGTCATCGGCAAAGGCGAAGCGGACGCAGTTTATCTTAGGAATTTGTCGGAAGATTCCGCGCAATATTTGGTTGACAGGAACGGTGATTCGAGGCCGTTTAGATAGTGCTTTCCCTGTTATTCAAATGATTGAGCCTCGCTATTACGGCAACCATCAAACCTTTATGAATCAGCATTCGATTCAAGACTCGTTCACGGGTGAAGTTATCGGGTGGTGTAACGAGGCCAAGATTAATGCCATTTTAAAAATACACTCGGTCAACTACTTGTTCCGTGATGTTTATGGCGACCCTGATTACATTTACTTGCCGACTCACGTTGACATCGACAGTAAGCATTACAAGGCTTACAAAGAGTTTGAAGAATTTGCCAACTTAGAGTTGGACGATGATTCAATACTCTACGCTACTGAAGCAGGGGTTCAAACTATCCGTTGCCGTCAGATTCTCGGCTGCCCTGAAGTGCTAGGCTTAAAGATTGCTGACTATGGTAAAGATGATTGGATTTTTGAAAACCTCTTAAACGGAGACTATCAAAAAGTCGTATTGTTCTCAGCGATGCAAGGGGAACAGGTACGGTTAGTGCGAAAGATCGAAGAACGCGGCTTTAAAGTTGGCCTTATCAACGGCACTGTCGATGGTAATAAACGAGGCCAAATAGATAAAGCGTTTCGTGAGGGGGACTTGCAAGTGATTGTCGCTTCCCCTGCTACCGCAGGTGTCGGCCTAAACTGGCATAATTGCGAAGCGGCCGCTTTCGTCAGTATCGACTATATGGACGATAACATTACGCAAGCCACGTTTCGCTTCATACGAGGTAAAAGGGATAAGACAATTCCGATTTACTTATTAAAATACAAGAACACTATCGAAGATAAAATCTACGGTATTGTTTATCAAAAGTCGCTGTTAGCTTCCAAAGCCGATAGCAGTCGTAAGCCATTACAGGGGTTATTTTAAGATGCAAACTATTAAACTGATTCAGGGTTGCCCTGATCCTGTGTTTTCTCCAGAAGATATTTTGGTTCAATACTTAGGAATCCACACAGGAACTATCTTAGGGGTAAAACCCTATACTTTAATCAGTCAGCTCCACTTCTTAGAAGAAGAAAGTTCCATCACTGATTACGCCTCGTACCTTAAAGCTTTAAAAGAGCAAGGGTATCTCATATATAATCCCTTTAACACTCCTGAACAACTATATGTTGCTCAAACTCTCTCAAAGTGTTTTAAGAAGGTTTTAAAAGAGTTTCAAACTAAAAATAGTTTAGTAACTGAAGGACTCAGTTTAGGTTTCTATAGTGGTGACGAGTGGCATGACCAACTGAACCTTTACTTCTTGCCTGATGATTTAGAAAAAGAAACTCCTCTAGTCTTCAATTACTACGCTCAACAACAGTTGTTAGGGTACACCAGAGGAACTTTATTGGGTTTAGTGGAGGATGTCTATAATGAATTTTTAAAACTCCCTACACCTCCAGAGATTAAAACCATGAGGTTACAAGAGTTACGAGAACACTTTTATAAACTTTTAAAAGAGCAGTTTTTAAAAATGATTAATCAAGAGGACAATACATCATGTTAATTTTAGTTCGCTACCACACAGGTTTAAACATCACCGTTATTTTTTACCAACAAGATGGCCAACTATGTTGGTATAACCCAACGTCTGATACAGAAGCAACCTGCTCGGAGTATTACTTTCGTGAAAATACGAAAGCCGTTCAGGAAGGACAACACTTACCGATGTCGGCCTTAGAGAAGTTTAAGGCGTTTAAAGGAGTTGTAAAGATTAATGTTGTTCATAAATTAAACCGCTTGTTGGAGAGTTGAGATGGCAATACCTGACAAGTCAAGTTCCGACTACCTTTTCTATATCTCAGGCTGCTTAGGTAAAGAGTCTTTTGAAGACTTCAACTTAGCGCGTAAAGTGTTAAGAACTCGTAAGATCGCTTCGGCTCGTCAGGTATATCGTTGCGAGTTTTGCGGCAAGATTCATATTGGCTCTAACCAAGTTCGGAGAAAGAAATGAGAGTTCTTATTTTATGTTTATTTCTAACAGGTTGTTTAAGCAATCCTCCTTGCTTAAACATTCAACTAAAGGTTTGCCCAACGGAGAATAACAATGACCAAAAACCGTAACAAAAAGCCGCCTCGTATTGAGGCGTTGTTTGATGCGTTGACGTTTGAACACTCAGGACATATTCAAGCAAAAGGGGCTTTCTTCGCTGCTCAATCTCATGCTCATTGGTGGAGCTTACGAGTGACAGCCGAAGTTGAGGTTAACGGCGGTGTTGAACGCCGAAACGTAGGCTTATTCTCACGAGAGGATAAGGTTCGTTTAGGGGTATTAGTTAAAGAGATTACCCCTGAAATTCAAAAGCTGTTTAGTGATGCCGAAATTATTAAACACATTTGGATTCATGCTATTAAACATTAATTGAAAGTTGAGGAATTATAAAATGTTCGTCCAAAGTCTTATCAAAGAGTTAGTTATTTTAGACTACCTCCACAGTCAAAAGCCAAACCGATGGATTGGCGTTGACGAAATCGAAAGTATTTTAAAACGCGAAGGTTTCAACTACGACAAACGCACTATTCAACGCAGTTTGAAAACCTTGTGGGAAGTGACCCCTTGCATTCAACGCTTAAAAGCTTCACCGACAGGCTATCGCATTAACTTTGACCATGAATTAGCTCGGATGATTCCGATGCTAACGAAACCGCGTTTAGCAACGCCTTTTGCTAATCAAAAAGGGGAAGAAATTAATCCTGAACGGCTAGATGTGTTGGCTAGTGGAGCTGTTAAAACTTTGTTACCAAACGGTGAAACAAAGTATTTACTGCAAGAGTATATGGATGTTACCGTTGGTGATAGTACCAGTGTCGGCAAAGTCCTCGGTTTTGAACGAGGAAATCACTACATGATGTGGGTGTACTTGGAGACGGATAACGGGCTAGAGTATGTTTACTCTAAGACTATTCCTGAGATAGTTGAAGGATTACGAAAGTTTCGTAATTCTATTAAAGAGGGTTAATACTAGCTTAACGTGCAAGTACCCATAATAATTTTTAATTTGCATCGTAAGCGACTGGGTACTTGTCGCTGTTGATGCAAGAGTTAGGTTGTGACATAGCGAGGAATGTTTGTGAATGAACAAGATAAATTAGCG
>ERZ650304.905-NODE-905-length-12581-cov-17.847357_pt1 | contig 12581 bp, 27 predicted proteins | sample MGYA00376240_ERZ650304 | MGnify/ENA primary metagenome ERZ650304 (study PRJEB26733, sample SAMN07839271) | wastewater metagenome | biome: small river; feature: stream; material: water | place: USA: North Carolina | collected 2016-03-01 ...
TTCTGAAGTACCTAAGAGAATCCAAGAAAACAATCGTTAGGGAGATAACTGATGACACTCAATCGAAGTGAACTTAAAGATCGCATGATGGGCGTAGCCTATCCAATATCGCTCGTTCGACAAGCGTCCAGGGAAATTGACCTGTTCGTTAGCTCAGGCAATCGCGACTTTCTTGTTGAAGCAATTCATCAAATTCGTTGTGCGGCTGACGAGCTTGAGAGGACTGACGCGACACTGGAGAAGATCAATGAGTAATGAAATCAACCTGGATCTCCTTGGAGATGAGCCTGTAATCCCAATAGTCACCAAGCAGCAAATGATCGACTACTGCTTCGCGCAGCCTGACGACCGCATAGTAAACTTCGGAGAGAACTACAACAACACGCACTGTGGGTGCGTTATGGTGCAGTACGGCAAGACCAATGGCCTGGATTTTGCAGGATGTGGATTCCAGTACTGGGAGAAAGACGACGGCTACAAGGTCGCAAGGCTTGAAGGGAACATTACGTTCAGTCAGTTTCAGCCATCGGACAACGACGAATGCACCTACGGCGACATCAAGAAGCACTTGATCGAAAAGGGATGGCTACCAACAAAGGGGACTAATGATGCCTAAATATCCAGGAGGCCGACTGCGCCGCAAGCAAAGACTCCTCAAGAAGTTTCTTAAGTTTCTTTGTGGCAAAGAGACATGGGATTTCGTTAAGGGGTCTTCAAACTTTCAAATGAGCCTTCCGCACCCATGGAGAAAAGAAGATGCCGTGGATAATTAGCTACGGCATTCTCGACAATGAAGGGCCAGCCGCGAATCGAATTGCATTTGAGGTTAGTCCAGACTGGCGTGGAGTCGATCATAGCGGGCGAATGATTAGCGGGAAGATCTTGGCAGTAGAGAAGTCAGAACTGTACTGCGCAAGGGACCAACAGATCCTTTGTGATGTTTTGAATCGAGACTTTCCAGATGATCCTATTGAAGCAAGGGAGGAGCTCATTAACTCCGGTGGGTTTAAGAAGTGGGCAAGTCAATTTTTAAGGTGGTGAATGATGCCTAAGTATCGAGTTGTAATCGAAGAGAACATCATCGAACGCAGGGTGTACGAAGTCGAAGCTGACGATCCAAGAGCGTCAGCCAAGATGGCCAAGCATCTATGGATCAATGAAGGCAAGCTGCCTAAGAAGAAGCAGGCGTTCGTTGAGGACAGGCACTACACGGTTATGGATCCACAGAAGTCTCTTAATCTCGATCCGCTCGGGATGGCGCATCAAGTTCATGGTGTTTTCGATTGTGAAGAACTGGAGGAAGATGATGAGTAAGAAACAAAAGCTATTCGTTTCATGGGATGGTAGCGATCCTGACTGCTACAAAGGACCTGGGCTGTGCGAGTGCATTGGCGCAATGCTTAGCTGCCTTGGAGTAGCCGACGACAACATGGAGTTCGTCCTGTCTGACCTCGATAGATTCATCTCGTCTGGGTTTGATCATGACGGAAGGTTGCGAGCTAAGTTCAGTACAAGTATGGGTTGCAGTGCTGAGTGGTGCTATGGGTACGATTCATTCGAGGAGGCTTTCAATGACGACAACTGAACTTGAGATCAACAAAGAGCTTGTAGTTTCAACTGCAAACATCTCCATGGAGACAGATAAGTGGCTCACGAGTAGCGACAGCAGTGGTATCGTGTGCCTATTCGACCACGAATATGGATATCGAGTCTACATTACACAAGACAAGGCCATGTTCAAAGAGGAGATCCAGAAACTCTGGAGTATCGGTCGATGGGAGTTGGCCGAGTTAATGCTTATAGCCGAAGAAAACGGATGCAAGTGGCTAGTGCTTGATTGTGATGGACCTAAAGTTCCTGGCCGACCTGAATTTAACTGGTGATGCAATGCAAACGCAAGAACTCATCCAATTGATCCCTAACCTGCAAGAGGCGGATTCGCTTGTTCGCAGCTTAATGGATCAACATGGATTAAAAGATTGGAAGATCAAGTGGACCAAGACTGTGCGTCGGTTGGGCCGATGTGTCTATGCAACAAAGACTATTGAGATTTCTCAGTACCAATTCGACCTGCGGGATACCATCCTGCATGAGATCGCACATGCCTTGACCCCTTGGGCTGGGCATGGAAGGAAGTGGCAAATGATGTGCAGAGCCATCGGGGCTCGGCCAGAACGATGTATGTCCAGGGCAATGCACGGCCCTGGCATTGGCTACAAGATCATCTGCTGCGGTTGCAACATGGTGCTCGGGACTCGCGCTAGGCAAATGCGAATCATCGGGCGATGCAGGAGCGTATGTTGCAATGCATCGGTGAAACAGGAGAAGAACTAATGCTATGGATTAGCCATATACCCCTATTGACCTCCTGTGCCTGCATGGGCATCATGGAGACTATCATCCTCGCCACTGGCTGCGTGTGCTGCCTTCTGGCAAAACTCTTTCCTTCAAGGAGACACAAATGACTTACTTACCAATGCCAACCGTTGATCAGCTTGTTCAGGTGTTCAAGGATCGTAACTGGACGCCAACTCCAGTGCGTGGATGCTGGCGAAGCTATGTATCCGAGGGCTGCTGCTGTGCCTTGCCAGCACTAATAGCTCACGGAGATCCTGAGTGGTTCGAGAAGTGGCTTGGTAACGCCCCTGACTGCGACATCTATGAACGAGCAGATGAACTGTACGGGCCATATGCTAGGCACATCTACTGCGGATTTGATCACAACGGATGTGGCACAGATAACCCGTGGCACACCCTTGGACTTGGAATTCGCAACGCTCTCGGTGTCACAAAGGAAGATCATGTCTACCAATAAGCTTCTTTCGAAACCACTGTCTCCTAAGGAGATAGCAACTCGGATTGGTGGGATGTGGTGCGAGATCGTCATGGCAGAGATTGGCTGGGTTGGTGACGGCAGGTTTGTCCTGTACGCACCGGACCTGGCAATGAAGGTCAAGAATCATCTGCTCAAGCGACCCGAAGCAACTCGGCCAGGACCTCCCGATATTGAACGCGCTCAGCGTCAAATCAAGGGACTAATGGAAGATCGGTACGTCTTGGATGAATACGACGACTTACCGGATACGGCGTATGTCGCGCTGATCCAGAAGTACCTGAAGAACTGCGATGTTAAGCAGAAGGCGAGATATCTGACGTACGGTGCGACACCACCGTCGCCAATCCTTTACTGGTTCGATGGCAACGAATGCAAGGCGGTTTATCAATCATGAGAGCTTGGTGCGTACTTTGGTTCTTTTACACATGCTCGGTTAACGGAACGTACATGGCACGATGGTGCATCAATGAGCGTATCAACCTGAACGAGCTCGCCTTTCTGGTGCTCAACATAGCGTGCGTTGGCTGGCTAACATTCTTCATAAGGCAAGATGATGCAGAAAAGCTTCTTAACAATCAGTGATCCAGGTCACGGCTGGGCCAAGGTCCCGTTGGCGATCCTGGCTGAGCTTCGAATCATCGAAGCGATTACTTACTTCTCTTACATGAGAAAGGGCTTTGCTTATCTCGAAGAAGACGCTGATCTATCTGAGTTTGTTGCAGCGTACCGCGAAGAAACTGGGTGCAGCCCCGTGTTCAAGGAATTGCCTAGCAGCGACAGGTACAGTAGGGTCCGAGGGTACGAAGTGTACTCACCAAGCCGAGCTGCAGAAGAGGTCCTTAAGCAGATCTTGAATAGCTCGCTGCACTTCAAGATGCGAGATCGAAAACAGAAGACCATTGAGTATCTGTCGGGTCTTATCCCTGGCGGAGAAAACCATTTGCTCATGTCGTTCCTTCGCAGTGAAGGACGATTGGAAGTCACTCACATAGGGTAAGCCATGGAATACTCAAAGTTGGTTTACGAAGGGCAGTACTGCTCAGTCAAACAGTTCCTTGAGGAAGGGAATTGCAAAGACAAATACTACATCGCAGAGAACGAAGGGAATGGATATTACTACATCGACTGCGACGGCAAGCGCCAGCGTGGCGCATACTGGTTCACCATCCTCGGAGACGCAATTGAATCAGCAAAGCTGTATGACGCATCAGCTGCATCGTGGAGTATCTCCTTGGGGCCAGGAATCAAGGCTGAACACTTGCAGCGCATCGCTGCTCAAGTTGCATTAGGAGCAACGAAAGGAGTTATTGAATGATCGATAACGGCGCGAGAGTCCAGATAATCAACCGGCTTCACAGAAAGTCCGTGCGGTCTGGAAAGTACGGTGTTGTTGTTGAATCAGACAAAGACGAAGGCATCTACAAAGTCAAGTTCGATGATGACGGCGTTTCGTACTGGTTTGATTCGTGCAATGTCATTCAGGTTTTTGAGGCTGAAACCTGTTCAAAAACGATGAAGATCGCCTCATTGCAATCATGCAAAACATCATCGACCACAAGGGTACATTCCGCCCTGAGGTCAAATACGAAATTATCTTGGAGAGCAAGTAAATGCTTAAAGAATTGAAAGAGCATCACCTAACTAACGCAAGGACTATCATGTCCTACGCTTGCGGAGTCAATCTGACCGAGCAAGACGACTCCTTGTTTACATCCCTCGGTCGCGCTCGTGACTGGGGTGCTGAACTGACCGACGAAGAACTTGAGACACTGTCTCTAATCATCCTTGATTTTCAACCTGAATCCGCAGCCTGGGCCGAAGCAAAGACAGAGCTGCTTACTGCAATCGAAGAGGCACTCCTAGCATATGAAGAAGCTACATGAACGATGGTTTGTTATTTGCAGTGAGATGAAGGCCATTCACGATGGCTTCACTATGAAGCAAGCCATGGGAAAACACAAACTCGCAGAAGGAACCAAGGATCATACGGTATATCGAGTTCGTAGTACGCTGCCATTCTCGCCTAAGGGTAGGCAGCCAAGAGACAACGAAGCCAGCTTCCGCATTATCGGCGGCAAGGTGGTAACAACAAACTGTGAACTGGAGATTGTTCATGAATCAAAAGAAGCTAACGCTACTAGAGCAACAGCTGCAGCGCAAGCTAAAAATCTACAGAGATGCCCAAGCTGATCGAAGGCGAGGGCTTCCGTGCGGATCAGCCAATGGGACTTACCTCGATGGCTGGTATGCACCAGAGAAGCGACTGCCTGACTTTCTAACTGAATCACTACTCTCTAAGCTAGAAGGCTAGCCATATATGGCCAAAATACGCAACAAAACAGGTTCAGCTCTTGGAACATACAGCAAGGGCAACGAGTACAGCCTGTCCATCAACTTCGGGCTCAGTGGTGGCAAGATGTGCTCCAAGAAGTGTGTGCATCACCCCAAGAGCGTCATCAAAGGCGCACCTAAAGACTGCTATGCTGCTCGCAGCGAGCGACGCTTCGACCGCAAGGAATTGCTTAAGAAGCTTGAGCGCCATGAGCAGATGAATCCAGCTATGGTGTGCGGTATGGCCATCACCGAGCTGCAAGAGCACCTTCGCAAGAATCGACGCATCGACTGGCTTCGCATTAGCACCAACGGCGCCGTTCCTGAATGGAACAAATGCAGCAAGCTATTCAAGGCGCAGTTCCGCGCTTTGCTGATGTTCTGCAAGCAGAATGGAATCCTCGTGCACTTCCCTGTCGAAACATGGGAGAAGGCTGAGGGTTACAGATCGCTCGTTGGCGACATCGCTGTCGTTCGTGAGTCCGTGCATTCAGAGGAGGCTTTTGTAAATAATACAGGCGCTTGCAGTACGTCTACTGGAGCTGGGCTTCCCCTGCTGCAGAGAATCGATGCGGCGAAAACCCTGGCAAGGGATCGTTACAACTGGACAGGAAGGTGTACAATCGTCTGCCCCGCTGTGACCTCATCCTTTAGGCACAAATTGTGCAATGACCCAGAGGAGAAGCAAAGGCTCAAAACGGTTGCTGACAAATCCAAGTGCGGCAATTGCACCGCATGTGCCAATGGGATGATCGACATTGTTTACCCAGCTCACTAATGAAAGGATCAGTCATGCAAAAGAAGACACCTGAGCAAGAATTCGAAGACATGCGAGAGGCGGAGATCCAACGACTAAGAAACCAGGACCTGGAGCGAATTCGAAAAGTTGGCAATGACTTGCCTCGGTACGACGCACTCAGCCTAACTGAGAAGCTATTGGATCGAGGTGACGTCATGAAGGCAGTGCCACTGGCTGTAGTTGACACAATGAGGGATGCTGCTGAGGTGATCAACTTCTTCTTGGGTCAGATGCAAATGCAGTCACCAAAGATGGATGGCAATCACCACTACAGGTTCAATGGCAGTGGCTGGCCAATGACTTACCTAAGAGGGTCCGATCCGCTGCAGGCAACACTAAACGCAATGCATACCGTTCGCATGCAGAAGGAAATGCTTACTGAGGTCACGAAAGATGAGTGACCTCAAAGAATACCTCAAGGTGGTCCTGACGCACCTGAATCTCGTCAAGCTGCTTTCACCCAGGCCAACGCCGCAATGCATCAAGGAGATCCAGGACATCGACTGGCTTATCGAAGAAACACAAGAACGAATACTGAAGGAGGAAGAGAACGAGCCCGACTGCGAATAGGGTGTTTTACCCAAAGGCACCCAAAATTTTAACTTCACCAAGAGGAATCTATGAACGAACCACTACACAAGCTTACAATCACCGAAGGAAGGTTCTGGGCAACTGTCAGGCAGCTCGGGGATGGGTTTGTTGTCCGCACTGAACACGCGTTGTTTGGCGACGGCAAGAACTTCACTGAGCATGACAACGAGGTCGACGCGCTGCAAGCTGCTTATGCACTGATGCAGCAAATGTCCAGCGAAGCACCAAAGCTTCTCGATGCGATTATCAAGAAGCACGGATTGACACTAGGCAAGGGCCTTGGGGCAGAGCAGGCGCTTGAGATGGTTGAGAAGGGCGAGGTGACTCTATGAGGCACTACTGGTTCAATCTACCACCTGACATGCTGAGATGCGTTGTCATGTTTGCTCTCAAGGATTTACCGTTAACTCCTGAGCAATTGACTCAGCCTTCTTCGGCGACAACCCCTCAGCCTTCAAAATCTGAACCAACTTCTCCGAAGGGACAATAATCATTGGCTCAGGCTTCTTGGTCCTTCCGCGACCAAAGTCTGGGCAGCCACGAATCAATGCCTCGGCCGTTACACCAAGCGCGTATGCGGCCCTGAGCATTGTGCTCACTTTCTAACAAAAAAAGGAATACGCCAGATGCTACTAGACCAAGTGAAAATCAATAACGCAGATCAACTCAGTGACGCACTGCGACTAATGTTTGACTCAACGGCCGTTGGCCTAGAGCAAGTCAGCCTTGGGCAAATTGCCGAGACTCACTGTGCAATCGGTGTCGAGCTATCTACGATGCTCATGCGTGAGTTCAATATGGACCCACAAAAAGCATGGCATGCTGTCTTATCAATCCTCCGCCTTCTACCCTGGGGCGTGGATCCTGAGAAAGCCTTAATCAATTCTAACGACCAAACAGTAGATGCCATATACCGGTACTTCGGAGGTCTTGAATGGACCAAGTTAGACTGGCTATTTGGCAAACTGCGGGACATGGCTGAACAAGGCAAGCCCTGGAAAGACATTGTCAAGTATGCTTGCGAAGAATTGGAAGGCAAGGTATAATTCGAAAGAATTAGCCATATAACATGAATCAACCGGGAGGATTTTGATGTTTACTAGCCTGACCTATTCTGGAGTCAAAGGTCTAGAACAGCAACTAAAGCTTGAAAAAGTAACGGTTGTCTGTGGGCCCAATGAATCCGGAAAGTCCGCCGCGGGTGTTGCATTGCAGTTAGCCGTAACTGGCAAGTGTGAGATTGGCGCTAGAGCTGTCGATCAAGACAAGCTGCTAGCAAATTGCCAAGCAAATTCCGTGGCAATTGGAAGAAACATCGAAGCCTCCTGGTCGATTAGTAAGGGAAAGAAATCTTGGGAAGATCCTGGCACACAGCTAAATCTACCTGTCACAGTATGGGACTTTTGGGCGTTAACAGGAGCTGAACGACTCAAGCTCATCGCGCCTGAAGGTGCCTTAGCGTCTATCGAGTCAAAGATCGCACAACTCGATTCCGAGCGCAAGAGACTGAAGACTATCATCGACGCACCAGCACCCCCCACGCCAGATGAATATTCTGGCCCATCAGTGGACACTTTGTATCAAACGATCTCCGAGATCGAATCCAATATCGCTGCGCACACCGCAGCAAAGGCATCAATCCAGAAGCTTGAAGAACACAACAAGCGAATGGAAGGGCTGAAGGAATCGCTCGCAAATGAGAAGCTCACCCTCGCCGCAAAAGAAAAAGATCTTGAGGTAGCCCTAGAGGAACAGAAGCTTATTTGCAGCCAGTTTGCCATATACGGCGAAAAGAGCAGCAAGGAGCCTCGGATCATCAAGTCTGCTCGGGAGCGTGGCGTCACAATCGAGCGAGCTATCGAAGACACAATGAATCTGGTTGGCGAGGCACTGCATTGGGCTGGGGTAAATGCAACCGAAGATATCGACAGCATCACCTTCCTGGCTCCTCGAGACTTTGTTCCTGACATCCCTGAGCGTCTCTATGGAGGCAGGCCAATACATGTGGCCAAGCAAGATATCGACACGAAGGTCACTGACTTAGGAAATAGCCTAGACTACACGCAAAGGTCTATTGCTGGGCTGGAGTCCTCCCTAAAAGCCGAGCCGCCTAGTGAGATCCAAGGGCTGCTCAGCATTGATGAGGTGTTTGAGCTCCAGCAGAAGCGAGACGATGCACAGAAGCAATTGGCACAAGCGAACGCCTGGAGTGCTTACGACGCGTCGATCCAAAAGATGACTAAGGACCGAGTCAAGGCCAGTAGCGACATAGCTGTCGTTGAATCTGATTTGGCAGCAGCTAAGCGCGAGATGACCGAGAAGGTCAATAGCATCAAGGGATCGGTTGAGACAGCAGCCAATAACTTCCTGAATGCTGCCGAGCAAGAGCCACTGAAGATCGAAGTTAACCAAACTCCTCGTGGCTGGTCGCTTGATGTCTCCATCGGAGATGTAGCCCTTGAATCAATGGCCAGAAGCAAACGGCTCTTGTACGGCATATGCCTCTTAAGCGCAGTGCATGAGGCTTCAGCCGCAGTGAGCCCAGTGCTTATTGCCGAATGTGCTGAGATGCAACCATCGACACTAGACAAGACGATCCGCGCGATGCAACTACGAACCAAGGGGAACGTGATCCTTGAGCACTGGCACAAGCCAAGTGTAGATGTAAATTTAATCAATCTCGGAGAAGAAGCATGACAGCATTGGTAGATACAGTTCAGTTCGTTGAGTTCCCCAAGATGCCGCGACTAAAGCGGGAGTGCATAATCACCGAGAAAATTGATGGAACAAATGCCTGCATTCGAATTACAGAAGACGGCCAGTTTCTGACTGGAAGCAGAACTAGATGGATCACCCCAGGCGACGACAACTATGGGTTCTCTCGATGGGCTCATGACCACAAAGACGAGCTCATGGAGCTTGGTATTGGAACGCACTTCGGCGAGTGGTGGGGAAGTGGATGCCAGAGAGGATACGGCCTGCCTAAAGGAGAGAAGCGATTCAGCTTGTTCAACGTGTCCCGATGGTGCTTACACGGAAAGGAGCCGCAGAGGATACCGACAGCCGACCCAAGGATCGAGAAGTATCAGCAAGTTCTCCCGCCGTGCTGCTATCTTGTCCCTATTCTTTACCAAGGACAATTTGACACTGCACGGGTCGATGAAGCAATTGAATTCTTGAAGACCTACGGAAGCTTGGCTTCACCAGGCTTCACGAAACCAGAGGGTGTTGTTTGCTTTCACGTAGCCGGGAACTTCGGATTCAAGACGACAATCGAGAAAGACAGCGAACCAAAGACAAAGGCAAAGTAATGGTCATTCAATACCTTGGAGCAGTCGTCATATCAGTCATTGGCGTGCTTATGTGCAAGAAGTTGGTGGTCCTTGGAATTGAGTGTAGATCGATGGTCCAAGGCGTCCTTCTCGCCACTGCAGGGATCTTGTTTGGGATCATGACCGGATGCTGTGTAGTTCACTTGATTGGAACATAACGAAGGAAAGAGAATGAGCAAAAAAGAACTGGTATTCTACGCGTCGTACGTCATCGGCGCGTTTGTGACAAACTCGTACTGTCGCAACTGCAGATGGGACGAGTGGAAGGGACCCAGGCCTGAGCGTGAAATGTACGCAAGTAACATTGAGTTCGAGGACTCCCTGAGGTTCTACGGGCACGCTGCATTCTTCAAGACATCAGCAGCAACAATATTCTGGCCGATCTACGCAGCATCAAGAGCCTGTGACGCTGGCGTTGGATACGCATCAAACATCGAACTGAAGTGGAAGTAACAGTGAGAAAAGAAGCGAAACTAAAGTACTGGATGGTCACCGGAAAGGGCGACGACTACGGAGCCTGCTTACAAGAGCTAGTTCGAACAACTGTCGAAAACGCATGCCAATACTACAGCCACACAGAAGTCGACCCCAGCGACACTGAAGTGTTGTTCAAGTTCTTCGACCTTGTTGACTACGAAGAAGAGTCCAGCAGAACCAACGAGCAAAGATACTTTGGAAACGAGTAACCAATGGAGAACACTATGAAATCAATATCACCAGAATCCAGCATCAACCAAGACTACGCAAGCCTCGAACAAGCAATCGCGGCTCGCATTGCAAGAACACAAGGTCCGTTCTTTGAAACGAACGCACTTGGTCTATGGGAAGCGTATCTTGCAGCAATCCCAGAAGAGCATAGGCAGCATCACAACTGCAGATGCTGCCGCAGATTCATCGACCAATACGGAAGCTTGGTAACGATCAATCTGGATGGGACAACCGAACCAGTTCTGTGGGACGCTAGCGCAGACGGTGCGTTCGCTGATGCAGTGCACGCCATTCACAAAAGAGTTTCACGAGCCAAGGTCGCCGGGGTATTCGTTAATGGCGAAAAGACCTGGGGTACGCCATCCAACGTGCCTGGGCCTTCTAGCAAGTACGAAGGAAGAACTTGGACTCACCTTCACGGCTTTCCAACAAGTGTATTCAAGTCTCCACTCAAGACCGCAGGCCAAGCGTCGGCTGAGAAGTTGCAGGATTACATCATGCTTCAGCGGGGGCTTTCCGAGATCCCAATGGAAGCTGTGGTACAAGCTGTTCGCGTACTTGAAGCAGACGCAGTTGATCGAAGCGAGAAGACTCTTGGTGTGGCTAAGTGGCTGCTTGAGTTGCATCAGTCCATCGAAAACAAGCGAGGACCATCCAAAGACAACCTTGTCTGGCTGGCAGTCGCAAAGGCACCTGCAGGATGGTGCCACGTTCGGTCATCAATGATCGCGACACTGCTGGACGACATTATTGCTGGACTGCCTTTTGAGACCATCCAGAAGCGATGGAATCAGAAGATGCATCCGTTGCAATACCAGCGGCCAACGGCTGCACCAAAGGAAGGGAATATCGAGCAGGCAAACAAGATCGTCGAGAAGCTTGGCAGCGAAGGTGCGTTGGCTCGTCGGTTTGCAAGGCTTGAAGATGTAATAGCCCTGTGGAAACCAACCGAACCACAGCCGGTCGAGAAGAAGCCTGGTGGTGGAGCATTCGACCACCTGAAGGGAAAGACGAAGCAGATCAAGGAAGTAGAGCTCCCAGCGATGCAAATGACCTGGGACAAGTTCCGAGACACCGTTCTGCCAAACGCACTGAAGATCCATGTAAACCTTCCTGGCGGCAGCGCACCGTACTACGGACTGGTGACGGCAGTTGATCCTGACTCTCCTCCTATGCTGCAATGGGACGGACTGGAAGGCATGCCGCGCAATCCAGTCTCCTGGTACTTCTACCACGGAATGTCAACAGCTGGTCAGTGGGGCCTTAGCACGGGATGGAACGATGTTTCAGCGATCTGCCTGAAGCCTTGCCACTGGCAATCGGACAAGTTCAAGCATCATGGAGATGGCGTGTTCTTTGTTCTGGAGAACGCAAGAGACTCGCGCAGTGTTGGTGGTGGATACTTCCCAGAAACACTACGGTCGGAATACCACGGCATCCGAAGCGTGATTGAATCGCACTCTCGCGGTTCGTCATACGCTGGCCGCGACGAAGGAAATGCAAACGGCATTGCACTAATGAGCGGAAACAAGCTGACCGTTCGCGTGAAGAGCGAGTCTGGAATGCAATCTTATCAATTGACACTATAACGCTGCACATCACCGGCGTGCGAGCGTGTGACGTTGGTTTCAGTTTACGGTTTCCCGAGCACTCCGGTGGATGTGCTTGTTCTTTGGGCGGTGATCGGAGCGAACGACGTGGCAATAGCAGATATTCGAAAGCATCGCGGCGTTCCGGCACAGCGCGGAATGCGGATCTACAGCAGGCACAGCAACAGATGGGGAACGATTGTTTCATCGACTTCCGGTTATCTGAAGATTCGGCTGGATGGTGACAAGCACGCGATGTGTTACCACCCGACGTGGAAATTGGACTACTACGACAAATCTGGATCAATCATCTTTCGGAGCCCGCAAGACTAGCTCCAAAGAACGCAATGGATCATCGAGCGGCAAAGGAAAAACTATGAGCAAAGATGAAAGCG
>ERZ650304.906-NODE-906-length-12581-cov-3.761456_pt1 | contig 12581 bp, 10 predicted proteins | sample MGYA00376240_ERZ650304 | MGnify/ENA primary metagenome ERZ650304 (study PRJEB26733, sample SAMN07839271) | wastewater metagenome | biome: small river; feature: stream; material: water | place: USA: North Carolina | collected 2016-03-01 ...
TGTCAGGATTGAAGGGCGGGGAGTTCAAATCGCTTGATCTCTCAGGGGCCTTGCTATCATATGCCAACTTCAGCATGTGCGACTTGTCATCCTGTAATTTCTCAGATGCGAATCTCTCCCAAGCAAATCTCTTTGGTGCCAAGATACCTAAAGCCAATCTGACTCGGGCAAATTTATCTGGGGCCAATCTTCTTAAAGCTAACCTGAAAGGGGCAGATTTGACGGAAGCAAACTTAATGGCCGTGGAACTGTCGCAAACACCGCTGGATGATGCTATCTTAACGAGCACAAAGAAGTAGAAAATTATGGTTTTGATTTTATTTTTGGTTTTTCAATCACTGGCCATTGCTCATCCTCTCACTGTTCCACCGGCCCCCCTGCATTATATTCTCGACGAACCGCAAGCCTTGGACCGTTTGTCTCGTCAGACATTGGAATCACTCGTGATCGAGCATGATCATCTGAGTGGTGAGCAATTCATGATTGCACTTTTTAAGTCTTGCCAGAGTATCGGATCCGAATGGGGCCAAGAAGTTTTCAATCAATGGAAAGTGGGCAAGAGGGAGAAAGATAACGGAATTCTCCTCACTCTTTGCGCAGATACCCGAGAAGCGTTTATTCATACGGGTACGGGAATTGATTCAATTCTGGATACGGGCTCAGTGCAGGAACTTTTGACGGAATCGATTTTACCGGAAATGGCCAAAGGAAACTTTCAGAATGCCACCGTCAATGGCGCCTATTTTATTTTGAAGGCTCTTGAAAGCCCCTTGTTCCAGAGCGGCAAACTGGATACGGTTTTAAGGCCTTTCCAATCCCCAATCTCTTCGAAAGTTGGCACATTTTCCAAGATTTTTTTCGGCATTCTTTTACTCACTGGAGGCGGATTTCTTTTTTTCATCGTTCTTCGCCATATACTGGCCAGAGAGGCCGTTTTTACTCCACAAGGATGGTTTAGGCCCTCTCCTTTTCAATTTCTGCAGCGGTTTAAACGGAAGAAAAAACCTGACCTCAAGGACTTAGGAATCACTCATGGAGACTGGTAGTTCTATTTCGCCGATTGTAACGGCCCTCAAAGAATTAGAAATACTCAGCCCCTGCCAAGTCCGCGTCTTTCTCTCTCAGAGATGCTTGGATCGAATGGACCAAGACTCCTTTCTCCTCAATCTTTCTCCCCATGTCCACAGTGTCCTCTTCTATATTCAACTCCGGGCACGTAAATTTTTGATTGTTCACGATTTTGGTGACGCTCTCACCGGCCCCGGTCGAGATCTGGTTCCGCCGGCCCATTTTTGGAAAGTCTTGAGCGCCGAGCTCACCACTCACCTTCGTTCAACTCAGTATGAACGTGCCATTGCCCTCACATTGAGAACACTCGGAATGACTCTAGAAAAATATGTCCCTTGGGCTCGACATGATTCAACTTGAGACCGGCTTTTCTTTTGGCGGTGTTTTGGACCCGTCTTTACCTCATTCTTATCCCTTGGGGAGCGATGCCTATTGGATGAGAGAAGCATTGCTTACCGCTCGGTTAGGGGTCGGGATCGCAAACCCCAATCCCTCAGTGGGATGCGTGATTGTCGATGTTCAAGGCAGAGAAGTGGCTCGAGGGGCCACACAGGCATTTGGGGGAAAGCATGCCGAACGCATTGCACTAGAAAAAGTAAATGACCCACGACGGCTTGAAAACGGAACATTGTACGTCACTCTGGAACCGTGTTCGCACTTTGGCCATCAACCTCCCTGCGTTCAAGAGATTCTCACCTCAAAGCTGCGTCGGATTGTCGTGGCCCACTCCGATCCAAATCCATTAGTCCGCGGGGAAGGGATTCGCCAGCTCCAGGCGGCGGGCAAAGAAGTTCAAATAGGCCCTCTATCTGCCGAGGCCATCGCTTGGAATTTTCCTTTTCTCGCCGCGCAAATCTTTCGCCGACCGATTCTAGCCTTGAAGTGGGCTCAAACGCTCGACGGACAGCTGACGGATGATCAAGGCCATTCTCAGTGGATTACAGGTCCTACCGCCCGAGCTTACACTCACTGGTTGCGACAAAAGTACGATGCCATTTTAGTCGGCGCTCGGACCGTTCTCACGGATTTTCCACTGCTTTCCGTTCGCGACTGTGGACCTCCTCACCAAACTCAGCCCCTGCCTATCATTTTTGACCCCCACGGTATTTGCCTAGAGGTAAATCGAAGAACTCAAGCGCAGCTCTTGGAAAAGACTTTCTCTCCCACTCGACCCCTGGTCTATCTTACGACGGGACTCCCTTCTCGAAAGTCCTCAAAGACACGAGCTCGTGCAAAAAGCTGGCTAGAAAAACGATCGCACGTCACCTTCATGCCGATTCCAAAACTTTCCGTGCTCAAGACCGTTTCCTTCCTAAAAGATCCTCTTCTCGAGCAACTCCTCACTCGCCCGCTGCAAAGCATCATGATTGAGGGAGGCCCACGAACGCTGACGTCGTTTCTCCAAGCGGGGCTCGGAGATGTCATTCACCTGTTCACGGCCCCTTTGTTCACTGGAGGACATCGGCATAGAATTCAATTGGAGCTCAGTTTGCAAAAAGCCAAGCGCTTTGAGCTGATTGCAACGGCACGCCGAGAATCCGATCTGGTCCTGGAAATGATCTCCCAGGATGCATATTCCCAGATTTTTGAATCGCTCTTGCGTAAAACCCAGACATAAAAAAGTCACGCTGACGCTTACTCATCTGATATATGTGCTTCCGGGGATAGGGTGTGACCATTCAAAATCGTTCAAAGGCACTACAAAAGTGGATGCAAAGATTTGAGCGGCAGCTGACCGTAGCAGCCGGATCCATCGGCTTAACCCTGCTTCTACTCAGTTTTGATTTCCATTTCCTCGAAGCCAACTTGTACGACCTTCGCGTTACGCACGGGTTTCAACGCCTCCCCAGTCCGAATATCGTCCTCATTACTTTGGACGACGCGACCACCAAAGAATTTGACGAACTCGCACCGCTCTCTTTAGACCTTCACACCAAATTCCTCGAAATCCTCGAGTCGAATTTCGCTCCAAAGGCAATCGGCTACCTCGTTGATATGAATCACGTGCACCAAATGAATCCCGAGCTTTTCCAGAAGGAGTGGGGAAATCGATTTTTTCAAGCGGCGGAGCGGCTCAACCGCCGCGGAACGCCTTTTCTACTGGGGACTCCGTTTGATATTACGGGCGAAATTCTCCCCCCGCTTCCTCTCCATTCATTGCCTCACGCCGTGGCCGTGGTTCACAAGGATGGAAATGTCTTTTCCGGCGACAAGATCACTCGCCGCGCCCTTTTGTCTCTCTATGACAAACCGGCTTTTCACCTTGCGTTGGCCCAGAAACTCGATGCTACTTCCTCGCTCTCTTTCCCTCCCGGGAGCTTCTACGTACCGGAGGTCGACGGTCGCTTTTTTTTCTTCCCTTACCACCGTTCGACGGTTTTGAATCATCGCAACCCAAACGATTTGGCCTATTCTCGGTATTCATTTGGCGATATTCTGAACCGTCGCCTCGATCCAGGCGTTCTGCAGGACAAGATCGTCTTGATCGGCACCCTCAACACGAATGATTCTTCGGACTACGCCTTGACTCCCTATTCCAAGAACTCCTTTACCAATCCGAAATTGGTCGTTCATGCCAATATTCTCGATGCTATTCTTCACCAAGAAGGCATTCGGCCGATTGCCGCCTTTTGGAACTGGCTCATCACTTTTGTGGTCATTCACTTTGTCCTGGGCTGGATTCTCAGTTCGACTCCCGTGTACGGAGTTTCAGCTACCTTGGGTTTGGCCTTCGCCTTCACTCTCCTGAGTCAATTTTTATTCTATGCCAAGGGCCTCTGGATCCGGGAAAGTCAGCCCCTTATGGGAATCTTCGTGGGATATTACCTGGCCGTCCCCTATCGCCTTATCCGGGAATATAAAACCCGTTGGAGCTACCAGCGAAAAAATGAACTTCTTCTCCAAGTGGAAGAGCTCAAAACAAACTTCTTGTCTCTCGTCACCCATGATCTCAAAACCCCCGTTGCCCGGATTCAAGGCCTGGCCGAGGTCTTATTGCGAAATTCGCACGTTCAGCTTGGCTCAGAAAACCAAGAAACCCTTCGGCACATTCTTGTCTCCACCGAGGAGTTGAACCATTTCATCTCGAGTACTTTGGAGCTGAGCAAAGTGGAATCCAATCGAATTCCCATCAAGTTCGAATCCAAAGACGTCAATCAGTTATTGGAAAAATCCATTCAAGAATTTCGGGTGCCCGCCCAAGCAAAGAACGTACAAATTCTCTGCGACTTGGAACCTCTTTTTCCGGTCAGGCTCGACTCTTCACTCATATCGAAGGTCTTCAACAATCTCATCGACAATGCCCTCAAATACTCCAGCCCGAACTCGACCATTCAAGTGAAATCCGAGGAGAAAGACAACTGGATCATCGTTTCGGTGAAAGACCAGGGAATTGGTATGACACTCGAAGAACAGCAAAGCCTGTTCACCCGATTTTATCGGGCTAAGAACGATGCCACGCTCAGTGTCTCCGGAACGGGACTGGGCCTCTACCTCACCAAGTATTTCATTGAAGTGCACCAAGGTCGAGTCGAAGTTCACAGCGAGAAGAATAGCGGAAGTACTTTCAGAATATTTCTTCCCTTAGATCGTCCAACTCCGTCTCAACCCTTACAGGAGGTTTTCAATGTTTAAAGTCCTAGTCACCGATGATGATGCTGACCTGCGAATGGCCGTGGTTTCCGCCCTGTCGGAAAATCACTATGTGGTCGACCAAGCCCGGGAAGGCGAAGAGTGCGTGAATCGCGTCCGCGCCGGTCACTACGACCTAGTGTTACTGGATGTCAACATGCCCAAGTTGAGTGGTATAGAGGCCCTCAAGGAAATCAAACTTCATGATCCTTCCATTATCGTCATCATTCTAACCGCGTTTTCCAACGTGCGCGACGCAGTAGAAGCAACCAAAGAAGGCGCCTACAACTATCTCGAAAAACCCATTAAAGCCGAAAACTTGGTGTATTTGGTGAACAAGGCACTCCGGGCCAAGCATTTGGTCCGGAATATGAGTTTTTCGGCTCCCGTTTTTAAACTCCCGAATGGAGTGGACTTCATCGGCCAAAGCTCCGAAATGAAGAAGATCTTCAGTGTCATTCACAAGCTGTCTCGCGTCGATACCGCTGTTTTGATTCGCGGAGAAAGTGGAACCGGAAAGGAACTCGTGGCCCAAGCCCTTCACTTCAATAGCCCCCGCAAAGACAATCGCTTCGTGACCGTAAACTGTTCGGCCATTCCCGAGAATCTCATCGAAAGTGAATTTTTTGGCCATGAAAAAGGGGCCTTCACGGGCGCCGATTCCCGAAAAATCGGAAAGTTCCAATATGCAGATGGCGGAACGCTTTTCCTCGACGAAATAGGTGACATCTCGGCGAGTATGCAGGTCAAGCTCCTGCGGGCCCTTCAAGAAAAAAAATTCACGCCGGTGGGTTCCAATCGTGAAGTCGAGGTCAACCTCCGCGTAGTGGCCGCTACAAATAGAAACTTAGAAGAAATGATCAAGCGCAATGAGTTTCGAGAAGATCTCTTCTACCGGCTCAATGTCCTTCCGATCCAGTTACCCCCGCTCAGGGACCGTAAAAACGATATCGATGCCCTCGCGAGCCACTTCATCGACAAGTTCAACCAGCAGCACAAGAAGAATATTACGCACATCGACGCGGAGGCCATGGTTCTCCTCAAAGCTCACTCTTGGCCGGGAAATATTCGTGAACTAGAAAACGTGATTGAACATGCGTTCGTCATTGAAACGCATACGCTGATCACCTCCAGCAGCTTGCCTGACACACTTATCGAGATGGACAATCGATTGGCAGAGCACCCGAAGGTATCCATGCGCGAACCCCAGCTGGTGGAAAGGCCCACAATCCTGCCTTATCCAGAAAATCATTCTTCTGGATTCTCGCTTGACTTCAATCACCTGGACTTTCAGGCCAACAAAGAAGAATTCGAACGGCAATTCTTGATCAATGCCTTAAGCATATTCAAAGGCCGGATCAATCAAACCGCTCTGCATGCAAATATTCCTAAAAAAACCCTTTTACGAAAGCTGGAAAAATATGGAATTAAGGCGAAGGACTACAACTCGTCGCCTATCTGAACCCGGGCTTTGCTCTTCAGATCCGAAGTATAAGCTCCGACCAACTGCTGGCGTAGGGATTCCCGCACCTGCGACTCAACTTCGGAGAACTCTAACGGCTTACCTAACTTCTTATCGACCACCTTGATCACATGGTATCCGTAGATCGTGTGAATGGGTCCAGCCAATGCGCCCACCGGAGTCGTAAAAGCGACTTGAGTAAAGGCAGGATCCATTTGGAAATGCGTAATACCTCCGATGTCACCGCGATTATTCTTGGCGGAAGGATCACGAGAGTATTTTTCGGCCAGGCTTTGGAAATCATTCTTGGAATCCTGAGCGAGAGCTAGAAACTTCTTAGCTTCCTCCTCGCTATTCGCCAAAATATGTTGCACACGGACTAAATCTGAATTGAAGATATCTACATGAGTCTTGTAGTATTTCTTGACGGCGGAGGGCGTTAACTCCTTTTCTAATTGTTGGGACAAAAGCTGATCTGCCAAAAGACGCTTCCGGTAGGTGCTAACCTGATCTTTAAAATTCTTGTCCTGATCCAATTTCTGTTTTTCGGCTTCTTGGGACAGAACCTCCAAATTAACCACCTGAGTCAAAATCTCACGCCGCGAGTGATTATCACTCAGAAAGGATTTTCTCTGACCTTCATTGAGATGCGGCAGCGCTAAATCCAAATCGCTCTCAGTAACCGCCCGGCCGTTCACTCGCGCTAGTTCTTTCGCGTTCAAATTGCTCAAAGGAAGCACGCCCACTAGCATCGAAAACAAAATCTTTTTGATCATTATTTTATCCCCCACGTTTCAGCTTAGATTCTGACTATCAATTAAGTATATGTTTTAAATAATTTATCATAGTGTTCCTGAATTTTCTTTAAATCTATAATATTGAGGAAACTAGAAAAACTCATCCACACCGCCACGCCATTCAAATCGCTGAACTGGGGCGGAAGGTGCCGGGGTGCGTCGACAATTCCTTCGCGGTGCTTCTGATAGATCAAGGGAACATCATCGACTCGCAATTTACCCGCAAAGAGAAACGGAAGCAGGTGAGGTTTACCCGCCCGAATCGCAGCCCGCATGAAATTATAGTTCTCAATAAAGCCTCGGCAATAAGAAATATCCTTCGTAAAGGGGGCTCCCCCTTCGATGACCCCGCCCCTGAATACCCTGCGCGCATTGGCTATAGACTCATCTTCGGAGTATCCTTCGGTACGATAGAACTCGATGAGTTCAATTAAGTTGGCACCGTCTTCCGCCTTATCAATACCTAGAATTCGATCATTAATCTGCTTGGCCCTTTTTGGATAAGACCGAAAAGTAAAGATTTCCATAATGACCGCGAGTCCTTCTTGCGTGGCCGAGCAACGCGGAGGACCTTTAGATAGCCATTTAGCTACATGTTGATGATTTCCGTTCTGAGTCGTCCCGACGTGAACCCAGCCTTCATGAACTTCCAGTATATCGATATCCCGTGAAGAAAAAAGGACGCCTTCCTTGATCTTAACGACATCTCCTCCGGCAGAGGCATCCGCCAAAATTCCGTCCGACAGCTTGGCTTCAACTGAATCATCCGTAAAATACTGTCTAAAACGGGTGTTCAATACGCTCACAACTTCTTCTGCGGAATGGACTTCAGGGTAAGAGGGTCCCAGCGGCTGATCCACAATATTACTTAAAATTGAATAGAGGACTTGCCCCAGGTCACATACGGTGGCTTTGTCATGAAAGAATGTGTCTTTCGGGGAACCATAGAGCTTTTTGCTATATTTATGAAATTGGGGAGTTCCCCGGGCTAGAAGCATTTCTACGACATCGAGGTACTGTTCCGTTATTTGGGTGAGGAGGCCTGTCAATGGATCTTCCAAACCCAAAGTCGTCTGGATATCCGTCCTGATTTCTTTGAGCTCGTCCAACTTCTGGGTGGGATCGAAGCCTATATGACGTTGAGCATAATAGTCCGGACCTATTTTAGGCATTTTCCGAAAACGGCTTTTCTTCAGTTCAACATCAACTTTAGCATCCCATTGAATTGAGTCGAGGATTCGAATCGGTTTCTGGGCATCCACGATACGCTGAGAAAGGCGCTTGATCTTCTCTTTATAAGTAGTCCAAACCATATCTTCTCAGTGTATTCCATCTAGTTGATAAAACTCAATTGGACTCCGACCATCAATAAAATGACACCACTGAAGGCCCCCGGTCCCATGAACTCTGCCGGCGTGTAGTTGAAAACTCCACTGGTCGTATCGACGTTGATTTCAGAAAACCGGTTGACCGAGAGATATGCAAAACCCTCCCAAAGTGGGCTTCCCATAGGACTCAACTTTCGATGATACCCTAACCTTAGCCCGAAGCCCCTCAACGTCAGAACACCCCCGTAGGCATAGGACGCTTGGTAGAAGTCCAGCAGGTCCAGGCCAAAAATCCAGCGAGAATTCGCATTTACGAAATAGTCCGCAGCAATGCCAAAGAGCAAGTGACTGGGGGGACCCGCCAGAAACTCCGGTGTCGTTAAAAATGGCGCCGCATCCAGGGTAAAGCCCAGTCCCCAGTTTTTCCGACGATAAACCAGTTCTGCACCCACGTAAGGACCGACCTGAAGAACAGAACCTATGACGTTAGACCCCAAATTGCTGCCGGGAATTTGAGCATACGCAATGGCACCGGAAAGCCTAAATCCGAATAGTATCGTTTTAGGATCCGTGCACTCCTGTTCTCCTTGCCCAAAAAAGGAGGTACAAGATTGGCCCTTGCTTAAATCTGAATCCGCGAAGACCCCATGTCCCCAAAAAAGCCCAATGACGATCCATAAGTACCGTATCCCCATCCCTCTATACTAGCGCATATGAAAAATTTTTGGTTTTACCCATAAAAACAAAAAAAAATCGGAAGAAAATGAGAGTCCTTTTTAGGGACTCTTTACTTTCTTCCGATTTACATTTTGCAGACTTCGTATACGAAGTAGAGTCTGAATTAACGCTTAGAGTATTGATAACGGCGACGTGCACCTGCCAAGCCGTATTTCTTTCGTTCGACTTCTCTAGAATCGCGAGTCAAATGACCTGCCTTCTTGAGAATAGGTCGAAAACCAGGATCTACTTCAAGCAAGGCACGAGCAATTCCGTGCTTCACTGCTCCAGCTTGTCCTGATAGACCACCACCTTGCACATTAATAGAAATATCAAATCGCCCTGCAGTTGAGGTGAGCTCAAGAGGTTGCATGATAATCATTCTTGCAGTGGGGCGAGGAAAATAGTCTTCAAAGGAACGATCGTTTACACGAATAGCACCTTCATCTCCAGCACGTGGTCGGATATAAACACGAGCGATAGCGCTTTTACGTTTCCCCACGCGATGTAGCTGCTTTTCCATTTTTAAATCTCTCCTTTAAATCTTATGATTGCTTTTTTGAAGCGGATAGAACGGTATGCCGTGTTACACCAGCAGGCAAAGCTTGAGGCCCTTGGGCAACATGCGGATGTTCTGATCCCGTGTAAATCTTTAGTTTCTTCATCTGATGGCGAGCAAGGCTTGACTTATTGGTCATACCCCAAACGGCCAGTCTTAAAATCTCTTCAGGATGACGTTCCAGCATTTCTTTTGCTGTTTTAGTCTTCAGACCCCCGACATATCCAGTATGGTCGCGATAAAGCTTATCATTCCACTTGTTTCGAGTGAAAACCACTTTGTCTGCGTTCAAGACAACGATAAAGTCACCCGTATCCGCGTGCTTAGTATACGTGGGCTTATGCTTCCCAGTCACCACTCGTGCAAGAATAGTGGCAAGTCGTCCAACGACTTGGTCACTTGCGTCAACTACATACCACTTAGGGGCATGAGGACCTTGAGTCTCAAAAAAATGAGGGCCAAACTGCTTCGCCTGATAAGACTTTTGCTGCAACATAGGGAAATGGAGTTACAGGAGTTAGAAAGCGAAGTCAAGAGATACTCGACAGCCGTTCTTGAAAAAATCCTAAATAATCCCCACCGAAAAATGCACTAGACTTCTGTCTGTCGGAAAAGGCGGCTGGAAAAGCTTAAAACCAATATCCAGGTTTACTGGCCCTACCGGAGTTTGATAATGGAACCCAAAACCTGCCGTATAAAAGAGGTTATCGGTGAAGGAATACCGATCCAAAAGAAGGTTTGCCGCATCAACAAAGACCCCAAAACGTAAGGCTCCCGCAAAAGGTAAATCCAGCTGGGTACGGTAGTTGACATAGGTCATTTTTTGAATGGTATCTTGGTCTGAATAGAGCTTTTGGGCGTTAAATTCCTGCTCTTGGTAGCCTCTTAAACTTCCAATCCCACCCAATGCGAATTGCTTAATCAATGGAATCGAGGAGGAAATAGAGAGTCGCTGTTCGTAACCTGAACGGAAGCTGGCCGACCAAACGACGGAAGAGCTCACCGGTACGTAGTAGTCTGCCCGAAATTGCACTCGATAGTAGTCTGCATCGAGTTTGAAGGCATTGGTCTGCGAGCCTAGTGCAACATCTAGCCAAGCCAAGGAAAAGAGTCCTCTGGTAGGAACCAAGGGATTGTCCCGCAAATCTAAGGTAAGTTTTGGAGTCACTGTTCCAATCAAAAGCTGACCGTCATTTGCCGAATCCAATGCCCGAAATTGCTGAATTCGCTCGAGTGTGTAGGTCAAACCGGCCACTAAGTTGGGCTTAGTCAAAATAGGCTTATCCCAAGCCGTCGAAAGGGTGAGAGTATCTGCCGAAAAATTGATGTACTGGGTTCGACCAATCGAAAAAGTAGGCCGGAAGCTCATTTCGGGCAAAGCGAACCATGGCCAAAGATAAGAAATCTGGAATTGACCTTCAGTGAACTTATAATTGTAAAAAATGCGACGATTGATGTTCGCGTTGACGGATACCGTATGATTGAGTCCCCACAGATTAGAATAAGCCAGTTGTCCGAAAAGACGAATGCCTAAATCGTTTCGAAAACCAGGACCCCAAACCAAGACTCCTCGATCTGCCTCACCGAGATTGATTTTGACTATTTTATAGTCTTCTCGCTTTGGATCATCCAGTAAACGGACGCCTACCGTCGAGAAGATCCCCAAGCGGCGTAGTTTCCGTTCATTTTGAATGAGCTGAGATTCGCCAAGAATCTCTCCCTCCCGAAAAGTGAGCTCCCGGCGAACTACGAATTCTTTTGTGTAACTCAAACCTTCAATATCAATATGGGCCACGTGAAATTGGGGACCTTCGTCTATTCTCAAGGCAATTTCAGCTCGTCTGTTTTCTTCCGAATAAAGTACAAGAGGAGTATTTTCATCGTTCAAAAGCTGAAAATTGAGATAACCCCGATCCCGAAATGCACTTTTAATTCTTTCGATTCCTTCACTTAAAGTAAATAAGTTCAGCGGAAATCCTGGCTTAATCGCAAGTAAATCCTGGAGCTCATCTTTGCTCAGTGCCGAAGTCCCGTGCACGACCAGATTGGAAACAATCGTCTGCTCCCCCTCATAGATATACAACAGGATCTTTTCCGCATTTTTCTGCAATTGCGAATTGATGGTGATCAGCCGAGCCGAGAGGTACCCTCTTTCTTTCATCCACTCGATCAAAAGCTCAGCGGCATTCTGTACGTCTTTTTCAACATAGATATCCCGCTGCACCCATACCGAAGCCTTTGAGTAAAATACCTTTTTCAGCTCTTTCTTCGTAAAAACAAAATTGCCCTCAAACTGGAGCGACTCGATTTTGATCCGAGGTCCTTCCTTAATAAAAAAAGAGACCCTGCGCCCAGCACCAGGCTTCGCCGGCTCGGTGGTGATCGGCTGAATCTGAACCTGCGCGTAACCCAACGAATGATACTCTTCCTCCAGACGCGCCTTCACCGCACCAATATAGTCCTTCCCGAGCCCAATCAGGCGCTGTTCATCCACAAGGTTGTCCAAATAGCCCCGTGTAAAAACCGTATTGCCTCGATAGCCAAAAATAACCTTATCGCCTAAATCCACCGTAAGGTTCACTTTCACCCATCGAGCGGCATCTTTGAACTTCCCGGTCAAAGCGGTTGATGCGGAATCCTCAACGGAGTACACACTTTCTACCTTCGCACCGACGTACTCGTCCGACGCAAGGGTTTCCTGAATCGTGCGTTTCGCATCATTGATTTTCTCTTGATTGAAGACGTCGCCTGGAACTATCCCAATGTCCGCCTTTATCTTCTCGACCAGCAAACCCAGGGATTGGGCGGAACTACTTGAACGAGACCCCTTCAACTCAACTTGAATATCCGTCACCCGCACCGGCTTACCTTCACTCACGTCGAACTCTAAGACGGTCTCGACTCCCTTTTCCCCTTTTTTACGCATCAAACGGCTATTGATCCTGACGTTCTCGTATCCATGTAGAAAATAGAGCGATTGTAAATTCTCCTCTGTTTTAAGCACTTTTTGACGCTCTAAG
>ERZ650304.907-NODE-907-length-12570-cov-4.751818_pt1 | contig 12570 bp, 12 predicted proteins | sample MGYA00376240_ERZ650304 | MGnify/ENA primary metagenome ERZ650304 (study PRJEB26733, sample SAMN07839271) | wastewater metagenome | biome: small river; feature: stream; material: water | place: USA: North Carolina | collected 2016-03-01 ...
CTTATATTTTTCCTCATTCCAAATCAGTTTTTGATAGTTGAAATCATTTTGATAGCCAATTGCATAACCATACGATGTTTTAATAGGATTTTGCTCACATACTGCTAAATCAATTTCCATTTGACGCGATAACGAAAGGATTACTTTTGGATCAGAATTTCGGTTGTACTTTTTACGTGCAATTCCTTTTCTTGAAATACCGGCATCTTTTACATTACCTTTATTTAATCCGCGCGTTACTCTTTTTGAATTTTGATAAACTCCGGTTCTAACTGCCATGTATGATTTAGAGTAAGTGCCTATCGGATTTTCGTTTGCGTCTAATCCATCAGTATGAACTCTTTTATGCATGACTGCCGTTACTGTACTTGCTGCACGTCGTAGTAATTTATCTTTTTTCTCTGTTGACATTAAATTCAACAAATCATCTTTGATAATTCCTATAACCTGACTTGCATTTGAATTGTAAGCTATCATGGTAAAATGTAGTTAGTTCCTGACGTTTCTAAACACTCAATACACGCGTCATTTTTTATATGGACCGAATTATTGGCTGTGTCTAAAAAACTGATGTAATCTGACGTAAACATGGTTAACAGTTCTTCAGCGCGTTTCTTGTCTACCGTTGTGTATCTGTTAACACGATCAGAAGCTAATCTTTCACGCATTAATTCAATTCCTAAAGCATATAAATAAGCATCTGAATACATGTCGATGTTAGCGCATATAATCGCGTCGTGTGTGCATCTTAAAGAAACATCTACTTTGATTCCATGTGTGTTGCTTCCGTAAGATGTTGATTCAGATATTGAAACTCCGCGATGTTTAATCTCGCAGTCATTGCAAATATCAATTACACACGCGCAAAAATCTGATTCAATAACTAAGTTTGGAACTTCATCAAATACGCTTGTATCGTAAACAATATTCAGGTTGCAATAATCAAACGCTTTATTGATATAAATCTCATTCCAGCCTGTTACGGTTGTAAATGTTTTTTCATACAACAAATCATCTTGTCCGAATATTTTAACCGTTGTTTCTTCTACCGACAATGCGTATAAATAAACTTTTGAAACATGGAAACGCAATAACTCGCTATCATCGAAATCAGTATAAATATTGATTCCATCGTAACTATTCAAAGAACTTTCATTGCCGGTAATCCGATCACTTGAACTGTATGTTTTTACTGATTTTTTTAGATTGTATTGCGACTTCATAAACGAAAGAACATCTTTGCTTATTCTTGAAATCGCTCGCTTTTCTACATCTTTAAAAACACCACTAAATGTTAATTGATCTTTGTCAGCAATGGCATCGATATTTTGTAAGGTTACACCAGGTAAGTCTGTTATATATTTACCACTTTCGGATATTTCCGACTGGCAGCTTAAACCAACTCCGATGTAACCTTCAAAACATTTCATATTATTAGCCTATTTTCATCTTCTTGTAACAGATAATCACTATTTTCTTGCGCTAGGAAACTTCAATATCCTGAACCTTCGCAGCTATCGCAATCGTTAGTAATATCATACAATAAAGAACCGCGAGTTCCGAAAAGAACATCAGAACTTCTGTAAGCACCAGTTGTAATGGTCAATAAACCGAAGTTTTTAGACATGATTAAATTCCATCCTTTTTGCAATACAGTATCTTGTCCATCTACTGAAAATTCAGCTTCGCAATCATTGTATTTTAATTGAACATCAAATTCAATAGGAACTAATGATAAACCACCGCTAGCAGTAGTAACCATAACTGGTAATGGAGCAACTCCAAACCATGAAGTACCTTTGTAACCAGATTTTAATGGACCTCTGTATTTTAGGTATTCAACTAACTGTACAGCGTCTTTTTCGTACACCAATACATTGTTTTCATCTAAAATATTTGCAACGTCGTTATCATAGTAGAAATCTAACATTGCAGCCTGTATGCGTGTGTCAATACCATTTTGAGCCGGCGATTTTGATGCTTGTTGAAGCATGTAGTTACTCATTAATCCACCACCTACAACAATAGGCATTCCGTTCATGTTATTGAATCGGAAATCTGATTTAATTTGAGTTACACCATCAGTTAAAGAAGCTACATTAGTATCTTTTCCGATATTGATTGTTGCTGCTGTTGTTAATCCGGTACGTCTGTTACGTCCTACGGCTGCTGCTGCCAATGTTACTAAATCGCTATTTACAGCACCTAATAAAGCGTTTGCAGCCAACATCATTTCATCAATAAATTCAGGTGATACTGACGCGCCAATTAATCCTGTTGGTGAATTTGCGTATGCTTCATAACCGGCAATAACTTCATCTTCGATGTGTACTGCTAATTGTCGATAGTTAGCTACTGATACATCGGTTTCTGTATAACCTTGTACGTTTGTAACTTCACATGATGCTTCAGTTTCTGTATCCGCTGTTGTGTAGCGTTGTTTTTTCTTAACTTTTACAGTTCGGTATTGACCAAAACCTGTATCGTTTTTAATAACGCCACGAGAGTGAGCTGTTACTAATGATTGAGTAAAACCGGGTAGTTCGATTTTATTTTGCGGTGTAGCACCCTTTGCAATCTCTTTAATATGTTGCAGGATGTACGGCGCGAATCCGTTTGCCATTTTTAATAAATTTATGAGTTATCAATTCTGATAACTGATAGCTTCATCTACGGATTTTTCGAATAAAGAGGTATCTATTTTTTGTCCGCTGCCATCAGTTGGTCCTTGATGTAGCGTTTGGAGTTGGTTTTTTTTACCAGCATCTGGATCGCTAACAGCAAGTAATTTGTTTTGAGTTAAAACTCCTTTTGCAAATTCCTCATAAGAGGTTTTGTTGTTGCGTTCATCAAGATAATCGAGCGATTCATCGTCGGCTCTTTTCATCTCAAATTTGCCAGATTGTTGGTTATACACCATTTTTGCACCTTTTTCATTTAGTGCCTTGTTTATTTTTTGTTCTGCTATCAATGAATTTGTTTCGATGTCAAATTCATTTGCAAACTTTAATCCACTAAAAAACACTTCTTTTTTAAGTGTTGTAATAGCTTCGATTTTTTCTTTTTCTTTGTCCGCTATTTGCTGAAGAAAAGTTGATTCTTTTGTTTTAAAATCTGAAACAAGTTTATCAATCTGTTCTTGTGCTTTCGCTGCTTTTCCTTCATCTCCTTTTCCTTCTGCTTTTGCTTTTGTTTCGGTTAACTCTTTGATCTTACGAATTGCAACCGATACTCTTTTGGGTGTTGATTTTTCACCATACAATTCATTTCTTGCGTCGTCATTGTCTGCTAAAATTTCATCAATAACAGATTTCAACTCACTATCAACACCATTTAACGCTAATGCAGTAAAATGTTTTTTGATATCATAGTTAGATTTTGCCGTTTCAACATCAAATAATTTAGACTCCATTTCTGAAGCGGTTTCATCTTTGATTTGAACATCTTTGATACTTTCTAATGCCGTTTTAAATTCAGGCTCGTTTATATCAATTCCGGCTTTCTTTGCTAAGTTTTCAAATAACTTTTGTAATTGCATAATTTATTTTTCTGTGTTATCAGACTCTTTTTGTGCTTTCGCACCTTTTTTGTTTGCAGCTTCGTATTCTGCAATTTTTTGTTTCAATATCGCGTTTTCATCTAAAGCATTTTTAGCTTCTTCAGGAGTTACAATATTTTTAAGCAAATCTTCTACATCTTCTTTTTTACCGTACTGCCAGCCTTTAACGCCTTGAGTTTTGTGTAATCTTTGAAGTTCTTTCAGTCCTTTTTCAGAAACTTCGTACTTATTTTTGCTTAAATCTATTGCGACAAATCCTTTCGCCATGTTGAAATATTTTTATAAAATTAGTGAATGTATTTTAATTTCGTAATTACTATTAATCACTATATAGTGAATTAGGCAGCAACGTTTGGAGTGATACCATTTTGTGTACACCATAACTTGTACTCGTTAGAATTATACACTTTTATTTTAATTTCTTTTGGTACTATTACCTCGTCAATTGGAATAAATCTGTGACCACAATTCCATCCACCGGCAAGATTTAATAAATTACTTACGGTAGTTTCTTTTTTCATTCCGCTTGGTAGTTTATTCTTTCCGCATGGTATTTCTTCGCTGCAAATTTCAATACCATCTATGTTGTCTGTGAGAATGGTATTTAATTCTGATTTATGTACGAATCTCTTTTTTACCATGTGATCGCACCAAGCGCGACTAGTGGTTAATAAAGTTCCGGTGTATTGAAACCACTCCAAACCTAAATCATCTACTATCGCGTTTGTGTAAGTGCGTGAGTAAGTGTTTAATCCATCTACTACAATAGTATTTGCGTATTTTTGGAAAGCACCTAAATTATCTTTTGATCCGGTAATAAATTCTTTAAGTTGATCCACATAACTAGCATACGAACCGCCGGTAGTTATGTTAGATTGCAATAACTCTTGTACCTTTCCAATTATATTGACATTTATACCACTTTCACCTAAATACATTACTGTTCTCTCAACTGATTGATTGCGTAGTATTTTAAGTATTTCTTCGGTTGTAGAACTTGCTGAAGTTGCAAAAGATGAAAAATAATCCTTTATAGTAGAGTTTATTTCATCGTAAGATTTTACTAGTTGTTGTGTAATTTTATGGTAGTCTTTTGTGAAAATTACTTTGCTTAATCGTGACCTTAGATTATTTAATAGACGGTAATTATCAATAGTATTTTTGATGTTTCCGCGCGCGTCTAGTTTTAACTCTTTAGTAATTTGTAGAATTTCAGAATAGATAGTTTTTTGGATTCCTGGTACTTTGTCCATGTATCCATTTATAGATTTATCTACTACATCGATAACTTTTTTAATTGACAATTGGATCTGTTATTTGTGTATCAACTTTTAATTTTTCATTTGCCGTTACTACTTCATCGGCATAACCAGAAATTACATCGAACTGCTCTGGATATTTCTTTTCAGCAAACTTGTTATCTTCAACTAAAGCGCGTCTAATAAATTTGTGAATGTTAGAACTTATAATGTAGTCTTTTTCTTCAATACCACCATTTTGTAGTCTCATTACTTTATCATCTTCGCTTATGCAATATAACGGATCAAGAGAGAAAACTAAACCGGTAAACGTGCTAATTTCACTGTTATGTGAGAATCTTTTTAATGCAATTTCGTTTTCCATTTCAGCTAATATAGAAGGTGATAGGTTCGCGTCTTTCGCTTGCTTATATTCTTCAATTAAAAGCTGATTGGTTACTAAATCGTATTTCTGTGGAATAATTATTTCCGGTAGTGCTTTTTCACGTGTTGACTTATCTGGTACTATAAAATAGTAACGCATTTCGTTAGTATAATAAGCAACGTTTTCACGAACATATTTTAATATAGAAGCGACTTTATAAGCAAAGCTATCTGTTTCGTCGCGATCCCATTCTTTGGAAATTCCACTTTCTGCTAGTGGTACTTCGGATAAAAACTGCATATTAACCGATTCCAATGCTTGATACAAATGTTTATTTACTGATTTATCAAGTATTTCGGTAATAGCAGTATCTTTTTGAATATATCCAGCCGGTGGAATTGGTGGAATTGCTGTATTGGGTTTAGCTATATCAACATTTATAGTATGCTGTCTAAATGGAGTTACCGTGTCAAATCCACTGCCTTTGCATTTTACACATGGTTTCCAATCAGTACTACCGAATCCGGCTGTTTTTATCTTTCCTTGTCCTAAACAAGTTGTACAAGCATTCGTATTAATTACCCATTTCTCACTAAAAATATGTAGCACTTTTTCAGCTTGTAAATCTGAATACTCACGCGCAGCTTCATTAAGGTGTGTAACCATTGGATTAATCGGACTTTTCCAAATAATATCACCATCTTTATTTTTATAGAACATTCCGCGAAAACGGAAAGCCATTAATTCATTTCTTAAATGTGTAAATCTACCTATTTCAACTACTCTTTTACCGGTACTGCCACCATCAAAAATATAGTATTCTACAATTTCGTTTAGTGTTGAAATTATATAAACGTCGTATTCCTTTTTAACACCGTGTTCTATTTGTACCTGAATTTCTCTATCAGTTTTAAAAATAGTGTAATCGTTTTCTTTGAAATAAACCACTTCATCGACGTTAGCAATAAATGGAATAGGTTTAATTAATTCTGAAGCATCTATTTTAAACTTCATTGGAATAATCGCACACACCGCGTTAGCATCTACTAAAACATTTTGTAAACACTCATCAAATAACCAGCTATCTAAACTATCGTAAATTGGAAAGTTATTTTCTAAATAATCTTCTAATGTTTCTTTTGAAAATTTGATTTGCTGTGTTTTAGAATAATCTACCCTGTAATCGCTAGATCTTCTGATTTTACTTAGCGAAGTAATTACTTTTGATATAGGGTGTTCTGTTTTGGCTGCATAAATATCAAACCTGTACTGTTTAATTTCGTCAGGTTCATTCGGTCGTCTACGCTCGATTAATTCTTTTGGAATCTCACCATTGGCATGAGTTTTTAGCGCCTTGTATAATTTTTCTGCATCTTCTTTTATTTCCCACTCTACCTTGTTTTCGTGGTGATCTAAAATATTAATATTTGCTAATGGTGTCATAATTTCATTCTTTCTTTAATAAACGATCTTTTGTCTTTGATACGATAAGCGCGTCCTAGTCTTGATGATTGAGCATGATAATTGGCTATCGTCATGAAATTATTCTTAACATTCTGCGGTAGCCTGTTACCACCAACAGAGTAAGCAAAATAAATATCTTTTAGTTTGTGTGGTGCTAAATTTGCCGTGCTTTTATCTCTTGCATACCAGAATATTGGTGTCCAATTTTCTTTGTGTGGAAACTCATTTAATTCAATAGAAGCTAACTGAAAAGCTAATTCATCAGCTATTCTCGCACCACCGAAATTAGTTCCTTTTACCGGTGGATTTTCATAAACTGATTTTACCTTGTCAAAATAAGTTTTGGATTTTTCGCACTTATTAAAATAAACACATTCGCTGTGATAATTCCACATTTTAGATTCAGGATAAATCTTGCGTATTTCTGCAATGTCCGCCCAAATACTAACTTCAGCTAATCCGGTATTTGACATTGTCCAATTCAAACCTTTGCACTGCTCAAATAATTCACTCGGTTTTTTCTTGAATAACCAAACCATATCAACATCTAAAAATAACGTTTCCTGAAACGGACTAAAATCATACATCCATGTTTTTACTTTAATATACTCTACTTTCCCATTCGTGTTATAGCTTTCAAAAGGCACATCGATAAGAATATCAAACAACTTACTATCTACATTGGAATAGTTATGTGCTAATGCTATCTGCATTTCAGGTTCTACATTTTTAATAGACATAGCTAAATTTTTAGCCATATCTAAATATTCTTTATCACCTATCGCAATAAGCAATACACCTCTAGTCGCAGCTTGATCCACAGTTATTATTTTTTCCATTAAAATATTTTCGTAGTTTAAATTCAGCCATTGCCGTAAAATCAATCTTACTATTCCAATCTGGACTATAATCACCTTGCTGTATCATTGGTGCTGTAAATCCTAAGCGATTAGATGTAAGTATTAAGGTGTCGTGGTTTAATGCTGTGATTAACTTATTATGTAACTCTTCGCTTAAATATTCACTTTCGCATGTATATTCCTTTTCAATATCGGTTGCAAGTCGTGCGTAAGTTCCATTTGTTCTCTTGTATATCTTTTCTCTTTTTGGATACTCTGGTGAATGAACATAAAAAGGCAACTGAATATAATTCGTAACGCCTTCAGGATAATAAAAACCCATTGAGTTTTCATTACTAGAATACTCGATGGCACTCACATAGCAGCAATCAATTTCTTTTCGGAAAATATTAGAACAAGCTAATTGCGACTTTTCCGCGTCAAATATGCAATAAGAAAAACAATCTGTTGAGATGTTATCCAGATCAATAGCTGGAAAATTTATAAATCCTACATTCCAAAAATGATTGAATTGATAAATATATTGCGTATCGTCGTCAGGGAACGTGTGTGTAAATTCTATTTTTGTAAACTCCCTGCAACAATTAGTAAACTCACAATCAAAATCCATTTCTAGTATTTCTTCTATGATTGCGTAAAGTTCTTCTTTATTATAATAACCTTCAGGAATAGGTGTGTATCCGGTAGTAGCTACTGAATCTGTAACATGAATGCGCGGACTTTCAAAACAAGAAAAATCATCTAATGTGATCTGATTCCCTGCCGATGCGTAGAAAGTTAGTTTAAGTGTATAGGTTTCATCCGCACCGGCTGAAAAATACTCTACTACTTCAACACCAGTATAAGATGGTTCTAACGGATAAATACTGCGAGTTACAACTACCGTATCTGTTGCATCCAATATATCCAAAACGCAGTTTATATTAGAAATTGTTGCGTATTTAAATTTAAATTTATAGTTTACTAAATTAAAAAGGTCTGCTTTTATTTCGATTTCAGTTTGAGGAAAAGTAGTGTTGAATGCGTAGTAATTAAGTTTCTTCGTTTCTGAATTATAAAAACCGTTAAGCAATTTTAAACCACTACCAGCCGTAACAGAATCGATATTTGTAAGTATTTCTTTGGTGTCGTACAAATATGAGCCAGCCGGCATGTTTAACATGGTAAATTCATTAGATGCAAAGCTAGTTCCGGTTTTTGTCGTAGTTGTACCATGTACAGGATCGATGTAATTCTGGATTAAATGTACCGTTTTTTGAAGTACGGCAAATTCACCACCTAAAAACCTAACTGACAAAACAGTTAAATTTCCTACGGTTGTAACGCGTGTGATTCCTGGCAATAATGCAGCATCATAACGGATAACATAAATTTTATTTTCTATGTAAAGATGAAAATATGTTTGATCGGCTGGCGTTGTAAGCGAAAACATAAAATCTCCTGTTGTAATCTCATTAAATGGATTTACATCAAAGTTTCCATTTTCAAAAAGGTTATCACCTACCGGATTAAGGTTACAAATGTTGTATGGATCGCTTTCAGGTCGTAACTCATCTTCGTAGATTGTGTCCCATCGGTAGCGGTTGCAAATTGGTAAAACTTCTATGTTGTCGTCGTAAACAATATCACAATTTGAATCGCAAATACCTACATATAGTTTTTCGCTTGTTGGCAAATCACCATCAATATTAAATTGCGCTTTTATTTTAGCGTTATCGCACACAGGTAGTAAGATGTCGGCTTCATCACTGCACGTTTCGTTTGGCGCATTAAATGTAAGAAAGGAAAATTCAGAACTTGTAATATTCAAAACCAATAATTTATAAAATTAATTTGTATTGGCGAACGCCCAAAGTGTACATAAAATTACTAATTATAATGCGCGTCTATTTGAATTATTAATCACTGTATTGTGAATTTGGTAATTATTGTTTAAGTTTGATGTATGAAAAAGTTAATATTAATATTGTCTATCGCTTTAGTGTCATGCCAAAAAGATAAAATTCATATTTGGGACAAAAATAATGATTGTGATAATTGCAAGGTTTATTATGAGAATTTAGATGGTGGAACTTCAGTAATGACAAAAGAACAAATTGCAAAAATTGTTTTTACTCCTGCGATTTCATCATATTGTGATTATCTAAAAAGTGAAACAAAAAATAACAAGTTGTTATCTGCAAGTGGGTTGACCACTCCGAATAAACAGCTATGGAAGTAATTTTTTATTTTTTTCCCTCCCTCTTTTGCCCTTGGGGGGCAATTTGGTTTTGGCGAGTTCTTCCAATTTCGCTTCCACGTAATTTTTAAAGTTCGTTCCGTTTTCAATTGCCTGAATTGAAAGAGACTTTACGGCTTCATAGGATAAGTCTATGTTCTTTCTCATTTTATAAGTGATTTGTTCCCTCAGGTGCGTTTTTCTGCATCATCGTTCTTACTTTTTGTCTTTGTCCCTCTCCTGATGGATGCGAAGTTTTAAAATCAACTCCATTACCTGCACTTCTTCCATTTGCTTCACGAAATTCTTTCGCACGATATTGTTTTCCATTTGCTTCTAAAAAATCAATAATTGCAGGTAAGATTTCCTCTTTGTGCTTTTGAATCAAATCACAAGCGGCATCATTGATATACCCAGGAGTTTTTGCTCCACCGTGAAGAGCTAAAGAAAGCCCAATCCATCCTGCATATTTTTCATATTCTTTGCCATCGTTTGGGTTTGTCGCTTTGCAATTGACTTTTACCCCTTTAGCTTCTCCATTCATTGGAGTGCTTCCAACTTGCCAAAAAATTTCCAAGTTGTCGTTTTTGAAGATAATGTTTGAATTTTCCATTTTTTCTAATTTTATAAGTGATTATTATTTTCTCATTGTTGGGTTGAAGCCTTCGTTTTTTACCCAAGTCTTGTAAATTGGATGCCAAACGTTTCCTTTTTCTTCTTCTATTTCAGCACTGTAAGCCATTAAATCAGCAAGTTTTGGTTTTTTAGTTCCGTACATTCTCAAATTTCTTTCTTCCTCTGCTTTCTTTTGAGCTTCTCTTTGTGGGCGATTTTGCTCATAAGCCATATTCATAATAAATGACTTCAAAAGAGTTTTTGTGTTTTTTGCTTCATTTGCCCTGAAAATATCAGCTTCGTGATTTTCAGCCCAGTTTAAAAAGTCAATCATTTTAACTTTTACATCTTCTGATTTCCAAATCTTGAAAGTCCATTTGATGCTTGAAATGATGCTTTCTCTGTTGTTGCTTAATATTTCTTTTACAGTTGCCATTTTGTTATTGTTTTAAATTGATAGTACAAATTTACATAAAAATGTAATACTACACAAATAAAAAGTGATTTATTTTAAAAATATTTTTTCTTTTTTGCGTGCTTCATATTTTCCGAACGTGAAACCCACTCTAAATTGTCAATTGAAAAATCTAAAACATCTTTGTTTTTGTGGTTTACCTCATTTTTTATGAGCGGATTATCATTTTCCACAAAATGGACAGCCATAAGCCTGTGCATTAAAAATGTGTGTTGTTTCCCATTTTTATAAAGTGCAACTGTTGGGTATCCTATGCGACCAGATATTGAAAGTTCTTTTTCTTCAATATCCATAAACTTTCCGTTATTTAGCTTCTTTTTGCAAGCACACTTTATAACTTTTCCTGTTGAGGTAATTTTGTAAATGCCCTCAAACCCTATTATATCTTTTGTTTCCATACTGCAATATTATGTAATATTACAGATATACACAAGTTTTTGAGCAACTATTTTTAAAATATTTTCTAAGTCGTTGATTTTCAATAAGAATAATTTTACCCACCGCACAAAAAAATAAAAAATTACCGTGCTTCGATTGAAGTTTTGTGCTAAAAAGTCCGCCAGCAGATAACAAGGGCTAAAACGAAATGGCGGGTTTAGTGGTAAATCAAACATTTGTGCATCTAATAAAGTGAGTACTAAATTGAAAGTGTGTCGCTCCGAAATCCGCCACTATCGTTTAGCCCGAACACGATAGATAAAGTTGGTAATACTATTGGGTATAATCCTTATTTTAAGTGTAAATAATTTGTGGTATTATTTCAAAATCAGCAGTTCCATCTACAAATGAGTATTCGCTTTTATTTTGCCATCCGAAATACTCAATGCCATCGCATTCATACCTAATTAGTCCGTTTGGATTAGCGTTTAATGCCTTTTTTTGTGCAAAAGATAACGGAACGTCCGAAATAACATCTATTTCAGGTCTGAATAAATAATTTACATTATCTATAAAATTTACTTCTTTAATATTCTGCTTTTCTGAAATAATTCCTGAATCTAGCTTGCAATCGCTTATCAATTCACCTTCTGCAATTAAATTTCCTTTACCACTAGAAAAAATAAGTTCTTTAACGCCTTTTATAAACGTAGTGGCATATTTAAACCAATTCATTGCCATACGCGCCGGACTGATCCTGAAATTCAATATAGTTGGTGGATCTATTATATTTGTGGAGTTGTCAATATTGCCTTGTTCAATACTCATATCATTATAACCTGTTCGCTCTGTACATAAAATGAAAGTATCGTTATCGTAACGCCAGTCTTTGGTGTCTGTATTTCCTTTACGTCGTGTTATTTCAATAGCGTAACCTGAAGCGATGAATTGACAAACTTTATCTAGTTTTTCATCATGATTAACTAATCTTGTGGTATATTCGCGCTCGGTTAAAAACTCATCTAATCCGTTAAACTCCTCAGCTTCATATTTCGAGTAACCGGTTCTAAAATTCTTGAAATGTAGCTTTAAATTCGGTTTCTTTTTTACCGATACAGCACCTAAATCGATAACAACCTCATTATTATAAAAATAATCCCACTTTTCAACGCGTATAACATCTTCACCGTTAATATTATCAATTACATATCCAATATCTTCAATCGCGTTAATTGCGTTCATTACATCATTAAAGCTAAGCGAAAATACATATTTGGTAGGATTAATCAGTTCCAATTGGCGTAAAAATACACCTTGCGTTAGTGCAAGCATACCACCGCAACCATCACTATTAAATTGAAACGGCTGACTATCATTC
>ERZ650304.908-NODE-908-length-12565-cov-4.177938_pt1 | contig 12565 bp, 15 predicted proteins | sample MGYA00376240_ERZ650304 | MGnify/ENA primary metagenome ERZ650304 (study PRJEB26733, sample SAMN07839271) | wastewater metagenome | biome: small river; feature: stream; material: water | place: USA: North Carolina | collected 2016-03-01 ...
GCTACGGATCTTCCCCGGCCATGCCCACAGCCGGATCGAAGCTGCACCTCATCAAAAAGGCCACCGACCAAAGCGCGCTGGAAGCCAAGCGCGAGATCGAGCGCTGCCTGAACAAATACCTCGCCGACGGTCGAATCGCTACGCTCACAGTCTCTGCGGTTTCTACGCCAGCCCCAGGCGGTAGTGGCGCGGCGCTCACCGCTACTGTGGACTTCATCGACAGCCGGGGCCAGCCGGGGAAGGTCCGCTTCTCCTTTCGGCCGGGAGCCTGACCATGTCTACCTTCCGCATCCCGACGTTCTCCGAGCTGCGCCAGCTGTTCATCGACCTCATTCGATCGATCATTCCAGAGGCAGCGCTACAGACGGGGGAAGACTACGAGCGCGAGGCGAACATCCTAGCCGGCGTCGGCCAGTCGCTCATGGGGCCGCTCACAACGATCGAAGACCAGATCTTCCCCGACACGGCCAACGATGCGAACGTAGCCCTGCATGGGGAACTGGAAGGCGTCGCGAGGAAGCAGCCCTCTACGGCGGAAGGCCTGGCGCTGCTGTTTGGCACCGTCGCGGCTTCCGTTCAGCCGAGCGGCTCGACCGCTACCAGCCAGACCGGGATCTCGGTCGTCACCACTGGGCCGGCGACCGCGATCAAGCCTTCCTGGCCGCCGAGCCGCATCCTTTCGGTCCCTTCGTTTGACACGATCGTCGTCTCATCCACTGCGGGCATGGCCACCGGCGATGTCTTTGACCTGGGCGGGGCGACCTATGTGATCAAGGATCTGCCCGGCGCCGGCGCGATCGTCGTCTATGGCCGGCTCGACACCATCCCGGTTCTTTTCGACCTGTATCCGACGTATATCTCTCCCGCTCTCGGAGCGGTCGCTGCTATCAGGGCCAGCGCCGAGGGGGCGGACGGAAACCTGGAATACGGCACGATCCTGACGCTCGACAGCCCGGTTACCGGGATCGCAGCGGAAGCCCGCGTGCTGATCCTGGCCGACGGGTCGGACCTGGAAACATTCCGCGAGTGGGGGCGCCGGATCAAGCTCAAGCGCCAGATCCCCCCGCGCGACGCCAATACCGCCGCTATGCGCTTCTGGCAGGAAAACATCGTGGGCGTTGGCCGCGCCTTCTGCTATCCGCTGTACCGGGGCCTGGGCACGGTGGACAATGTCCCCCAAGGCGTGGCGGGTGCCCGTCATCTGTCGCTGGTCAAGCGCAACGCCATCCAATCCGACATCGCGCCGGCCTTCCCGCTCAAGGGCCGGGTTCCCTGTGGCGGCCACGATGTGATGACGACCGACTTCACGAACTTCTTCATCGACCTCGACATCACCCTGATCGCCGGGGCGGGATACGGGCCGGATTGGGGGCCGGTTGCGAGGAATGGTTACTACCAGGGCTTTGGCGGAACCTTCGCCGCGCTCTACACGACGATCCTCGTTTTCCGAGTCGATCGAGTGCGCGAGTTCACCATCACCTTCTCGGTTCTTGAGGTGAACGCAGCGACCACGGCTCTCCGCATCCAGCAGGCCGACCCGATGAAGGTTCTCTTCTCGGCGACTGTGGTAGGAGGCCAGGTCCGCATCACTTCGACCTCGACGAATTTCGACAGCCAGATCGAGATCATCACGCCCAACGCGGACGCGGGCTTTCCCAATGTCGGCATCGGGGTGCGCGGCGGAACGATGGTCGTGGGGTTCGGCAGCACCGTCAGCCGCATCAATACCACCATCGACCCGCTGCATATGATCGCCGAGAAATCGCGCGTGCTGATCCTCGTCGGAGATCGGTTCATTGAGCAGCGCGAGGTCCTGTCGGTGGATGCCGCGGGCTTCGTGCTGTCGGTGCCGCTTCCTGAGGTGCCCATCGTCGGGACGCTCATCTACCCTGGCAGCTCGCTTATCGAGCCCGTGCGGGATCTGCTGCTCGCCATGGTGGAAGATCTTGGGCCGGGCGATACAAACCCGCCTTCTCGGTTTCCCGCCCCGACGGATGAATTTCCTGATGAGCTGACGCTGAATCTCATCCACTCGACGGTGCGCAAGGCGAAGGGCGTAAACGATGTCCTGATCAACTCCCCGCACACCTCGCTTCGCCCACCGCCCAAGGCCCAGATCAAGCTCTCCAGTCTCGTGCTGAGGTACTATTCATGACCCTGCCCATCGCAGTACCCACACGCCAAGTGGGAAGCCTCGGCCCGATCAAGCGCGACATGCACCCGCCCCCCAATGCGGCGCTGTACCTGGGGGCGAGCGAAATAAACATCGCGTTCGACCTGATCATCCGGCTCATCAACGAGGTAAACGCCCTCGGGATCGCCGGTAGCACGGGCTCGCTGCAGGCCGCCTACAACAACTCAGGCGCGGGGCCAGTGGTTATCCAAGAAGACGCCGTCCGCAGGCAGATCATCGTCGCCGACACGATGGCGGGCCTTGGCGGCGCGCTGCTCGGGGTGAAGAACTACAACGGCTCGATCCTGTATGGCCTGTCGGCGGGCGGCTACATCGTGCCGGACCTCTCAGGCGGTATCCAGAGCGTAGCCGGCGGCGCGATCCAGTTCCTCTCCGACCGGGCATCGCCCGACCCGTCGTATGTGTTTCGGTCGGCATCCCCCTACTCGACGAGTGCCGACATCTACCTGTCGATGCTGGAGGGAGGAAACCTATTTCTGACGCTCTCGGGCGACCGCAGCCTGACGATGTATATTCCAGGCGTCTTCCCCGAAGTGACCTGGCAGCTGAAGGACGAAACCACCTCGCTGCGGCTGTACTGCGACTCCACCGCCGGAAAGCACTTCCTCCCTCGTTCGGACGGCAAGGGGAAGCTCGGCGGAAGCTCGGATCATTGGGGCGGGGCATTTTCCCACTTCTACGCCGGCAAGCGCCAGGCGGTCAGCTACGCCGCGAACCTCTCCATCGACTGCACTCTCGGAAACATCGTCGAGATCCCGCTGACTGGCGCAGTGACGGACTTCACCTTCACCGGCGCTGAAGACGGCGTGACCATGACGCTCGTGTTCAAGCAGAACGCGAGCGGCAACGGCTACATCGCTGGGCCGCTTCCTGCCGGATACCAGCTGCTCGACAACACGCACCTTGCCGTCACCTCGATTGCCAACGCGGTAGACGTGTCGGTCTGGCAGTACGTCAACACCAGCACCGTGAAATGGGTTGAGATCGCCAGATCCCGAAAGAACCCCGGCCACCAGCGCGTGACCAGCACAAACCTGGGCGGCGGAAGCATCACGCTCGTCCCGGCCCTCAGCTCGCGCATCCAGGTCTTTGAGGGGACGCTCGCCAACCCGCAGACGATCGAGCTTGCGACGACCTTCCCGTGGGTGAAAGAGGGCGATACCTTCGAGCTGGTCTTCACCGACGGCACCGGGCTTGCCACGACGGCGACGAACAAGCTGGACATCACCACCGACAGCGGGGCCACCGTCCTCAAGACGTTTGACCTCGCCGCGACGCTGCATGGTCGGATCTTCGCCTACTACACGGGCGGCGCCTGGAAACTGTCGGTCGGCAACTCGGTTCTCTACCTCTAGAAGTCAGGAGACGCACGCCATGGCCCAGCAAGTCACCGCCGCCCAGCTCAGCACGACGCTGATCAACGCCTTCAATGCCGCGCACTCGACGACCTACACCGGCAAGGTCCACAACGATGGCCCCGAGTGGAGTAATGCCGCTACGCCGGTCGAGCAGCTGATCTACCCCGCTTCTCCGACGACCATCACCGAGGCGTTCGCCTTCCTCGCTGCGGCCAAGACCTTTTGGAATGCGCACCTGGGCTATGCGGACGTGGCGACCACGGATCACATCTACGCGCACAAGGTGGCCGACGGGGCGAACGTCCTCACCTCGGCGGCGTTTGACTACGCGACCTTCGCCTCTGGGGCGCGGGTGGCGATCATCACGCTGCTCAACGACCTGTACACGCAGTACGATGCCCACCGCAAGAACACCGGCGGCGTCTGGCACACCGCGGCCGACACGGTGAACTTCGTCGGCGTCCCGCTCACCATCACGGGCAGCGCCTCTGATATTGAGATCGTCGAGCGACTGAACCTGCTTAAGAGCGTGGTCAACGATCACGTCGTGACCACCGGCAGCGTCCATGGCTCGGCGGATACCGGTGACGTGAGCAGCGCGCCGAATGCCACCAGCGCCGCCACCATGGACTACGCTGCGGTGATCGTGCTGATCACTGACCTTCGGACCAAGCTCATTGCCCACATGGGCAGCGGCACCTACCATGCGCTCGCCGACACGGTGAACCTTGTGACCGCCCCGGCGCCGACTGTCACTGCGGGCTTTAACACGCTGATCAACGAGATGATCACCAAGTACCCGACGCACATCGGCAGCACGACCTATCACAACGTCGTCGACTCCACCAACACCCTCACCGCCAGCTCAGTCTCTACGCTCGGTCAGGTGCTGGCGGCGGCGCAGGACCTGTACACGCAGATGCAGGGTCACGTTCGCATGGCGAGCGCAGACCGGGCCTTCCGCCTGATCACCTAGTCTCCCAGAGGAAACCACCATGGCTCTTTTTCCTTTTCCGATGGGTGGGACCTCGTTCGAGGAAGCCGACCGCTACGAGCGCGCCACGCGCCTTGTTCGCAGCATGGCCGGCGAGGGCGGCTATACGGATGTGGAAGAGGCCGTGGTCGGCCGCACGTTCTCGATCTACGGCATGCTCGTCGCCGGCATCTCGCTGGCGACGACTCGCATGATCGAAAACATCTTCGCCAACCGCGCCCTGCCTGAAGATCTGCTGTCGCGGCACGAAGAGGAACTAAACGCCATCCCCATCCAGGGGGAGCCAGTAGAAGACCGCTGGGCGAGGCTGCAGCGGATCTGGTCCGACGAGGGCGGGGGCGATGTGTTCAGTATCGCGGCGCACCTGGCGATCTTCGCGGGCTTCTCGGTAAACCCCGTCCTCAACACCGCGGCGGCGCTCGACCTCGCCGGCCAGTCGCGCAAGTTCATGTTCGCTTTGGCCTTCGAGGTGCCGGTGGAGTTCATCACCACCATCGGTCAGGTGAACTTCCTCAACAACCTCATCGCCCTGTATAAGCCGTCCACCGTGAATGCGGTCGTGACCCGGCCGCTGGATTTCATCGATCCCATGGGCATGATGCACAGCGGGTTTCTCACTGACGATCCGTACTCTCTCACCGACCGCGATGTACTCGCGCCTGGGCAGTAGGGGAAAATGGCCAAATATTATCTATTCGGATCGCTCGTCCAGGTCCCGTCGGCATTCCTCAATGCGATCCAGGAAGCGGTTTACGGCCAGCGCGCGGTTTCCTCGGCGAACCAGCTGGGGCTGAGCCTGGATGGCGTCGGGCCTTCGTTCAACCAGCGGCGCGTGGTCTTTGCCGCAGATCAGCCGGCTGTGCTTGTCGGCTCGCCGCTGGTGCTGGACGAGTCGATCGACTGGCGCGACCGTCATATCCGGGTACGGTGGAAGTTTGACACCGTGTTCGATATCCGGCCGGGCAAGGCAGATGATTTCAAGTATCCCGAGGAAGACGGGACGCTGTCCTACTACACCGGCGTCGGCGGCTCGACTGTGCCGGTGAGCCCTCTGTGGGGCCTCACCATCAATAGCACCAACGGCAAGGCGGTTTTCTACAAGCGCGCTGGATTCCTCTACGTCGAGATCGAGTCGGGAACCCAGCTGAAGGAGCGGTCGTGAGCCGTCAGAGCGTAGCCCCTCAGAACCAGATCCCGGCGGCCCGGTGCTGCTCGTCCACCCTTGGGTCATGGAAGTCAACCCTGACGCAGTGCGTGGGCGGCGTCATCCTCTATGGTGACTTCTCCACTGCGACTGCGGTGAACTCGATCATCTTGGATGATCGCATTGACTGGCGTGGCCGGCTTCTCACGGTCAGCTCGTTTATCGAGCAGCCTGGCGGAAGTATCGAAGCCCGGCCGGGAACACCCAACGCGCACCTCATTTATCCGCGTTCTCGGGGGACGCTGTCCGGCTACGAGCTTTCCGGGGATATCTTCTACACCCTGAAGGGCTGGACAGGATCGTTTCTCGATCCTCGCAGTGGTCCTAGTGGATACAACTACGCGCAGTGGCGCAAGATCTCCACTGGGCTGCTCGATACGATCGCGCTGCTGTACGCCGAGATGTCCAGCGGAAACCTGATCATTCAACTCAGAGATCCTGGCACCGCTGGGACGTTCATGATCGTCGCCTCTGAGCAGACCGGCAAAGACATCACCGTCCCCTAACCCCCGAAAGAAACCCTCCCCATGAAAGTCTTCCTCTCAATCTCCCTGTTTGCCCTGTCCCTGCTTGCTGGCTGCGGAGCGCCGATGCAGACCCATCCCGACCCAGCCCACGACATGACCACGCCGGGGATCTCGGACCCGCCCCCGCCGACGCCGGACAAGGACGGCAGCCGCATCCGGCAGCTGAAGCGGCGCACGACCACCGCGGACGGCTACCAGGGGACGCAGGCAGGCTATTCGCTGTTCGATGGCGAACTGGCGACCGAGTGCGTACCGCTCAACGATAGCTCGGGCCAGGTGCGCTGCTTCCCTTTCCCCTACTACGAGTCTGCGTTGGGCTTCGCAGATGCGAACTGCACGATCCCGGCGGTCTTCGTGGTTCCTTCGTGCTCATCGGGACCCGTGAAGTACATCGCCGCGCAGCAGAAGGGTTTTTGTTTTGGGCCTTCTACTCGCTACAAAGCATGGAAACTCGGTGTCCAGGTCAATACCTATTTCACTGGCTCGCCTGGCGCTTGCACTCAGTCGATCCCGCCCGCCGGCTACACGGTTCTGACAGCGAGCGAAGCAATCCCCGACGCCTCGCTCGCCGCCATCACGTATCGCGTCTATTGAGAAAAGCGACCGCCAGCGCGTCGGGGATAACCAGCTTCCCCCCGCGCAGCACCCCATAGAGCGTCCCATTGGCGATGAGCCGGCGAATCCACCGGGCGCTCACCCCCTTGGCCTTCGCGAGCTGCTTCGTCGACCAGCCCTCTGCGTGTTCTTCGGCGAAAAAGGCCTGGGGGTTTCTCTTCAGCTCCCGCTTGGCATCGATCGCCAGGTCGAGATCGGGCGGCTCGGCATCTGGGGGCGCATTGGCGAAGGCCAGGCGGTGCGATTCCAGGGCGCGCTGCTCAGCGATGAAGTCGCGCAGGGCCTCGGCGACTGCCTTCCGACAGTAGCTCCACAGCGGCCCGACGTTCGGCCGCCAGCTCGTCGCGGCGATCTCGGCGATGCGCACCGCAGCGACTGAGCACAGGTCTTCAGCGAGAACGCCCCCCCGCTGGGCCAGGTGCTGATTGAAGATGCACCGGCGGGCCGTCTTGATCGCTGACAGAACCTGTTCGTCTCGTGCCCTATCGAGCGAGCGCGCGACCATATGCAGAGATGGCCTCTTCCAGAAGTGAAGTGAAAAGGGCGACCCGCTCCGCAGGCGTGCGGCGACGAGTCGAGCGGGGGTGGATTCCTTGGCGGTCGAGATCCTCGATCACAAGGTTCATGCGGTCGCGGTGGGAAATGACCCCCTGGCGACGAAAGAAGGCTTCAAGGATCGCGGCGTGGATGAGCCCCGAAGGCTTAGACCGCTGCAGGTTCCCAAACGCCCGCAGATACCGCCCAGCCTCGCACAGCGCGTCGGGGTCTCGGTTGTCGACGGGGGTATGGTCTCCCATCGGCGGCGGCGACCCGTCGATCATGCGGCTCGGCGTGCAGAAGTAGTGGGCGAGCGGCCCAAAGAGTCTGGTAAGTGCGTTGACGGGATGCGGCACGGCTTCATTCGTAGCCCGTCGGAGAATATCTGACAAGAGGATTTGTAAGAAAGGATCTTGCCCCGACCATGGAACCCACAACCCTTCTTTCCGCCGGGCATACCTGGCCCGATGTCGTCTTGCGCCTGATCGAGGCGATGATGGTGATCATCCCCGTGGTTCTTTCGTGGGACCACCGCCGCCGCCACCGGGAAGCCGTCCTGCGAAGCGATCTATCCGTCGAGCAACTGCGCGCCTTGGCCGCCCCCAAGCCCATGCCCACCCCAGGCGTGACCGCGGGCCTCATCCTGGCAGTGCTGCTCGGGATCGGCATGGTGGCCCACCTGGCGCGTGAACAGGCCCTGGCCAGCGCGCAGCAAGCCTATAAATCGTGCAACAGCAACGCCGACTGTGCCTATGGCGAAGAGTGCATCAGTCGAACCTGCACCCGGCGCTGCACCGGCCACCAAGACGCCGACCCGATAGAGAGCAAGCCGCACTCGGATCAGGCGGTGGACTTCCGGCCCCGCGGCCTGCCGGTCAACGTCGTCATGAGCGAGAGGTGAACCTATGTCCGACCCAGGCCGCCGACCGATCAATGTCCAGTATATCTGGGCCATCGCCTTTATGTCGCTGCTCATCGTGGCGACGGTCCTTCTTATCAACCTCATCCGACCCAACCAAGACAACACCGGGATCATTACCATGGTGATCTCGTCGCTGGGCTCGACCACGGTATCGCTTCTGGCGCTGCTGCGCACTAATGATACCCACCGCTGCATCCGAGAGCACATCGACGGCGAGATGCCAAGCCAGCCCCAGGTAAGCTCCAGCGGCACTGGCTTCCCGCCCATCGGCCCCGCTGCGGTGGCGCTGCTGCTGCTTCTGCCGCTAGCCGGTTGCGGACCGACCATTCCCCAGATCTACGAGATGGGAACATGGACAGAAGCCGCCCGCGCCGCCTGCAAAACCCCTGGCGCTTGCCCGGTTGAGCGCGCCTGCATCCTCGGCGTCATCGATGCCACCCGGCCGGGCAACGTGAGCGCCAAGACCTACTGCGCCGCCAAGGTGGCCTGTCAGAACTTCGGAGCACCCCCGCCATGAGCAATGAAACCTCGCAGTCCGCCGGCGCATCGGCGGGAGATCTGGTGACGGCGCTGGCCAAGGCGCTGCTGGCATTCGTCGAAACCTATCGCCGAGAGCGCGAAGAAGCCCGCAAGACGGTTGCTGACAAGGCCGCCGGAGATCTTGCCGCCGTGGAGGGCCGGGCCGTCACGGGTTCGTGATACACCGGCGTCGATGAACCCGATCGTCGCTGTCGCGCGTCGTCATGTAGGCCGCCTTCTTCCGCCTCCCTCCGACGGGGTTTCCCCAGGCGTAGAATTTATCTGCCTATGCCTGGGAAGGCCTTCCCGCCTCAAGCACTGTCGCACCCGGTGCGAGCTGTTTCGCGCGCTCCACAGCCGAATGTGGTTCAACCTCCCCACCGATTCATCGTGGATACCCGGCCCTGGAGACATCGTGTTCTACTCGGCGAACGAGCGGCTGATCACCGCCGCTGGCTTCGTCGAGCGAATCGATCTGTCGTCGGGGGTTTTGTGGATGATCGGGGCAGACGATGAAGGGCGGGTGGATCGGCGCGGCTACAGGCTCGAAGATCCTCAGATCGTGGCCTTCGCCCGAGTCTAGAACATACGCGAGTCGGAGCGGGGAACCTTCGGTCGGGCGCTCGGCGGCTCGATCGGAGCACCGCTCGGAACCGGATGCGGAGTCGTCCATGCGGCGTTGGCCTTGCTTAGGTTCTCTCGCATCGACCTCCAGAAGGTGTCTTCCGTGCCAGGCCGGGGCGATAGCTCGCCACTCTCGATCGAAACCAGTTCGCGCAGCATCAGGGACGAGTGCTCGGCGACCGTGCTGATGGGGACGCCGAGATCCTGGCGCATCTGCTTGAACTTGGCAGCCTGGGGCGAAGGGGCCGATCCCGCGGTGTCGATGAGGCGTGCATCGCGAACGGGGCGCGGCGAATAGGAAGCGGGCGGCAGCGGCTTGCGGACCACCGCGGGCTCGCGCGGCTCAGCCGGCTTGCGGACGCGCACCGGGACGCTGACAGGGCGCTTTTCCACCACCTGGGCCGCCTGTGGCTTAGCGGCGGCGACTTCAACCGGAGGCACCGCTGGCTCGACCGGCTGGGTCTCGGCGGAAGGAACCTCGGCCGCAGCGATCGGCGCCGCATCATTGACGGCGGTTTTCTCGGGTTCGCCGCTAGCTGCCACCTTGGACTCATCGCCAACAAGAACCCGGTTCCAGCCGTCTTTTGCGACCTTGGCCATCTCGATCAATTCAGGGATCGTGCTGACCTCGCCACGGGCTTGGCGCTCCAGGCCATCGGCTACGATCTGCAGCGGTGAGCGCGGCCCGGCTTCCTTCTCGGGCTCGGCAATCGGCTCGCCTTTCACCACTTCCGCCGGCTTCTCATCCGGCACCTTGGCCAGCTCGGACGCGCTCGCCACCCCGCCTTCTTCCATCTTCTCCCCTGCCTCGATACATCCCCCCTTCCGCAGCCGCTTGAGCACTCCCAGCGGCATCTCGCACCCCCGATCTTTATAGGCCCGCGAAGCCGACAGGTGCATGGGCACCAGCGGCGCGGCCGACATGCGCCCACCGACCGGCCGCAGCTTTCGCCCGCAGATCGAGCAGGTCAGAAACCCGCTCGCGTAGGCCTCGGCGTTGGCCGTCACGCGCCACTCGGGGCAGTAGAGCGTCCCATCGGCCTGGGGCTTCGCGCCAGGAAGCGAGCAGGCAGGCAGCCGCGGATCTTTCGCTGGCAGCGCCACATTTGCGCCGGCGCGCAGCAGCTCCAGCAGTTCAAAGACTGCCTGGGCGGAGCTCGCATGCACCTCACACCCGGAGACATGCAGCACATACCGGCTAGGGTTCTTTTCGTGGATCGGGGTCGTCATCTTGTTGTCCATGCTGTCTCATGAGGGCGAGCCAGCTTTTGGTGTCGGGTTCTTTGAAAGCAGCTACGGGTGGGTCGTCTACCATGAGATTCGCTGGCTCGGGTAGAACTATATTCCAGTCGAGGAAGTGAGCCAGAAACGGGACCTTCCGCAGCTCTTGCCGCGGGCCGATGTAGCCGAGGCGCTGCAGGTTCTTCAGCCGGCGGGCGAACTGCTGCTGCGTGCCGAGTTGTGGGATCATCTCGGCGATGTCTTGTGCCGTCGGTGGGCCGTGGTGCATGGCGAGAAACTGCCAGTAGGCCTTGAGGATCTGCACGTCCAGGGTTTCCAGCGGCGACTGCACGGTGGACTGGCGCGGCGGATCGACCCGCTGGTAGCCATGTCCCCGGCAGTATGGGCACGGAAGGCGCTTGGCGTCCGGCTGCCGAGAGTTCAAAACAAGAACCTCGCCTGGGTTGCCGTCGACTGGATGGATCGAAAGAAACCTCCCAGGCCCGCCAGATCTTCCTCTTGCCGCACCACATAGACCGCCCGGCCGGCTTCCTTGGCGATCCCGATCATGCCGAGCGTCCCCGGCGACTCCGCCCATGGCAGCGCGACCACGACATCGCAAGCCTGGGCGATCCACCTGTTTCTGATCATGCCGGCTTGGTTATCGTAGGTCCGCCACATCTTGCCCGAGCAGGGCAGCGAAACAACCTGGAAGCCCGCCTGCTCGGCCCGATCCTCAGCTACATCGTCCACTCCGACCGCGTGCCCCGAGACCACGATCGCACCGGCCGGCAGCGACGCCACAACCGCCGACACCCACGGCAAGACGTGCGGGTGATGCCGCGCCCCAACAATCGCGACGCGAAGGCTCGCCAAAATCTCTCCCTCGTAGCGGACGGTGATCCCTTCGCTCAGCCCCACCTGCAGAAGCAGCCAAGCCAGCGTTATCCGGTGGCAGTGACACGCATCGGCCGGCTTGTGGCAATAGCAGCCAAGCGTGACCTCGTCCTTGTTGAGAAGCTCCAGCCAGGCCGCCCGGTTCGCCTTGAAGCTGCGGCCCATCTCTTTGATATAGGCGGTCCTGTAGATGGCGTAATCGCACGGCGTGAGCGTGCCCTTGTGGCGCTTGTCGATGATCGGCCACAGGATGCCGGGAGACGGCGCGAAGGGTTTCCCCTCTGGGCCGCTCGTTTTCCGGGTGATGTCTAGGAGGTTTTTTGGCCGCGACTGAATGGAGGCCGTGCGGAGGATCATCGGCGGTGGGCTCTAGGCCAGCGGCAGCGGTTGCGCGACGGAGGCACCGATCCCCATCCGCAGCATCTCCGAGTTGAAGACTGCCCGCCGGATTTCCTCTGCGGCCCCGGCCATCTTGCAAGATGCCTCGTCGAACTGCTCATTCAGGATCGTGTCGATATCATCCCAGGTGAGCACCGTTCCGTCGGCACCAGCGCGATCGCCGTCATCAAAAATGAGGGCTGCGTATCCGCGCACCAGGCCCACCCAGCCCGGCGCTGGTAGCTTGAGGATTATTTGCTCAAGGCCAGCGTTCTCTTTCCAGACAAGGCCTTTCGGCAATTTCTCGTCTTTGATGTCGACCCGAATGCACCCCGGCTTGTGACGAAGCAGCGCTGCGCAGACCCGTTCACGCCCCTTGCCGCGCTCCGAGGGAAGGCCGGTCAGCTGCTCAAGAACAGTCAGGTGCGGCGGCGTCCCAGTGACGGGCTCGTTGTCTACGATCTTCCCGCGTAAGAATCCGTCCAGCCACTGCACCAGCGCTTCGCCGCTCTGACAGGCCACCGCTTCCTGCAGCGCCTCAGCGGTCAGTTTGCAGGGGTGAAACTGATCGTGCC
>ERZ650304.909-NODE-909-length-12563-cov-5.898305_pt1 | contig 12563 bp, 24 predicted proteins | sample MGYA00376240_ERZ650304 | MGnify/ENA primary metagenome ERZ650304 (study PRJEB26733, sample SAMN07839271) | wastewater metagenome | biome: small river; feature: stream; material: water | place: USA: North Carolina | collected 2016-03-01 ...
AGTCGTTACCTGAATATCTTCCATGTTACTAAATTTATGCGAAATTAATACATTGTTGTGGCACCTGTATCTCCTCCATTTCCACTAAATAATGTTCTGCTAAAAAAATCTGACTTCTTTTTCCTACTCTGTAAGCGTTTTGTAACATTCTCCTTTAACATAAACATAGCTATTATACAGGCAGATAATCTATCTGTATTTACATCAGGCCCGGCTTTTCTCATCTCTTTAAGCAAAGCTATATCATATATCTTATGAATATTCAATATCTGCTTACCATCTTCATCTATACCACGTTGTTCCGTATGCCAATCCTCCAAATAAGCCATCCCAAGTTTCTTTCTATCCGTAGTCATATTCATTAAATATGACCTGTTTCTTGTTTTAGAAGCCATTTCTTTATTATGCAGCATCTCCGGTTCAAACTCTACCTTATGCAGGATACGTTTTTCTTTGGCATAATCCACTACTCCTTGTCCTCCACCTGCAATCTCCCCTTGTACTGTACAGTTATAGTAATCTGCGAGTTTAAATAAATTCTCATAACATACCTTCAGTTTGGATGGTCTTCCTACATAAGAAGCTACCGGTAATTCGTTGAATGATGGGTCTATTGCATTGTTTTGCTTAAATACATAGATTGCAAATAAAGATGTTTTGTCTTGTGCATCTTCCTTATAATACGCATCAAATACTACCTGGTACATTCCTGATGGTACTTTACCAGACTGGTCTCTGTAAGGTCTTTCATAAATTGTTACACATCCTGTTAAGTCTGTATTTTCAGTGGATTTATGTGGGAAATCTAAGATAGGTTTAGCAACATCACGTGGTTGTATGAGAAATTCTATACCATTCAAAGAGTCGGCACTGTTGGAATGTATTAATTGGCCGTGTCTTATTAAAGATTGTAATGCCTGAGATGATTCTATTCTTTTAATCTGAGCATCAATCTCAGCTATATTAAATCCATTGTTATTTAATCTCTGGAATGCTTCTGATGGTTTTTGAGGATATTCAGCTTTCCGTCGGTCTAATGCTTTAGGGTCTTTGGACTTCTTCTTTTTTTCACGTTCAGAATTATCTGAAGCAATGGCACTCTTCACATCACAATTACCATGTTCATCATGGTATAGAAAATTGGCACGAAATGATGGTACAAAATAACCACATGAAGATGATACTGCATTTTCCCATACATTTGGAAACTCTAACATATCCCATGCTTCTGGATTATAAAATACATCTTCTAAACCTTCAATCCCCGATCCTTCTTCACCCCCTGTACCAAATACTGACATTTGACCAACATATAAATCACCATCACGTAGTGAACCGAGACTTATTTCAAGAGCCGCTTTAAGATTTGGAAATGAGCCGGCCTCTTCAAAGGTAATTTTACGGCCACGTTTACCACGAGTCTTATTAGGATTATCTACTACCACTCCCATAATCTCTGACAATGAACCACGTTCTGTTCCTTGTGAATCTATGTAGGAAGCCTTTTGATGTAACAATGTATTCTTCTTCTGTCTATTTTGTTTCCAATATGGTATATGTTGGTTAATCCAATCCAAACCCTCCTGTACTTTATTCAGAATTCCATCCTTAGTCAAATATTGTTCTATAGCAGCAAAATAATAACTTTTGGAACCATCAATAAAATTATAATTATATACACCATCTGCCGCTTCCATATATGAAAAACCAGCACCACGAGTTTTAGCACAACATATATGTCTTCCTCCTATTGAGTTTATACCCATAAAAGTACCGCCATTCCATGCAATATGTTTAAACCTCCACCATTCATACTGCATTTCAGTAAACCTTGGAAAGTCTAATATTTTGTCGGCTGTTCGTTTAGCTATTTTACCTGATGTCCCTCTACGTTCTTCTAATGCCTGTAAAGCTATCTTATCATCTACTTTCCACATTGGAGAAAAGTTTAAATAGAAATACATCCTACCAGGTATCCAGGTATCGGCTACTTTATAACCATTTCTACATCTCTCATCCTGTATTGCCCAATATTCAAAATATTCCTTACTACCTCTTGGTGCAAGAGTATATCTTCCTCCATTATTTCTAAAATCTATTGCTGCTTCTGAGAAGTATCTTGTATTTACTAAATTATGCCACATATTATTTCTTCGGAGGTTTATTCCTTACATCTTCAATTGTATATACTACATCTGTCGTCTTACAATACTTACACTGTATTATAGGTAATTTAAATTCTTCTACAGACTTTGTAAGTTTCATAACTGTTGTAGGAGTTACTAACACATACTGTTTCTTACATGTATTGCAAGTACAGTTAAGCACTAACCACTTTAATGCAACCCACATAGTTGTGCTATATTTATTCTCCATCATTCAGTATATTTTGTAAGTCCACCCAATTTGTTTCGCCTTCTCCTTCAGGCATTGTTTCTTCCCATCCTTCAGGTTGTGCAGATGCTTCTGGTTTATTAAAATACCTCATTTCTCTATCTCCCATTGTAGCAGCACCACGTATAGATGATGTCTGAGAAAGCTCTTCCTCTATACGTTTACGTAGTTTATTTAATTCATCATAGGCTTTATTAATTGTAGCCATGTTTGTAGTAAACTGATTAGGAGTGTATAATAACTTACCTTGTTTATCTGTTTGTGTAAAATCTACTGTTTCAAGATAGTTATCCATAGCTTCCAGTCCCCTTAATGCAGCACGGTATGTTTTTAAGGGTCTGCATATTTCATACTGCAATAATTCATACTTAGCCAGGGCATTCATTACAATATCTGTCTCCACATCTTGTTTAGACAATCCCGTGTAATTAAGAGCCTCTGCCTGCTTCTTTTCATCTTCCCAATCAGCAATTGGACTTGTAAAATCCAACATGAAGTATATATATGATAACCTCTTTACTCCTAACACATCCCTATCCCATCCTGTGCGTGCTTTAGTCCTATTACTAAATAGTACATTGAATTCGGGTATAAGTTTAATCCAAACACTATTAACCTTAACTTCATTATTTTCATCTAATTCAAATAGTTTCATCTTGCTCTTTAGGTTTAATATGTGTAGGTAATGTAGGCATTACATGTCTATGGTTTGCCCATTGCAGTTTCTTAGTCTTAACTTTAAACTTACCAAAGTATGGTATCATTACAGTTTCAAATGCCCCTTTCTTAATTGTATCGGAAACAAATCTACCTATAATGTGAACACACTCTTCCACTTGTTTGGGAGATACTTTACATCTTGCAGCAGTCTCTTTATACAACTTAGAGTTGGCTACCGGAATGTCCTTTAGTTTCCTGTTTTCGTATTGTAGTTTAGTTGCCAATGTATTTATGAGTTTTAGCGTGATATAATATCTTCTGAATATCTTTCCTCAAATACTCTGTCTTATACACAATTTCCTCTCCAGCATTAGGTATATGTATAATCTTTCTGTATCCTGGAATAAATCCAAGATACTCAGCCATGTATTGGTATAAGGATAGTTGCAATGTGTAATGTTGCATATTACAATCCTGTATATGTGCTATAGGAGGCTTCAGCATTTTAAAAGCACCATCCTTATACTGGTAAGATTGTTGTTTAAGCTCTTTATTGGTCTTATAATCTTCTATGTGCATGAATCTCTTCCCGTTCACAGTTTCTACTATGCACTTATCAGACCTACCGGCAATTTTCCAGTCATGGTGCCACAATTTAAGTTCCGGGTATATACCATCAGAAAGAGCATGGTAATTCAACATTCTGACTTGTGATGTATCTATTGTATTTGGACTTAATTCATACTCCAATCTCTCCTTCGCATTATGTACTGCTGTACCATAATTACAGGCATCTTTAGATACTTTGGCCCATTGTTTTATCCAATACTCTGGAGTTTGTCCATGCTTCTCAGCATACTTAATAGCTACTGCTTTAGCATCAAATGGTTGTTTATACTTAGAAATCAATGTAGTAGCGGATACATATACTATCCTTCTACCATTTACCATTGTATAATATGTATGTGAGGCATCATCATATAATACTTCCATATTACTCTGTATTTTGCTACGAAGATATGTAGTTTTTATCTTAACTACATAGTCGAGTGTGAAGTAATTTAATATGATTTATAAACTCTGTATAAGTAAGTGAATTCTTCATTGTGTTACATATAGAACAACACGTAACACAATTATCTAAGGTATAACCTTTAGAACTATCTATTCTATCAATACCATTGTATAGTAAAATCTTATCTCCTTTAGTTAATATTTGTCTGTATTTATTTGCTGGGGCTTTTCCACAATATTTACAATCACCTAATGATAAATTCTCAAACTCTTTTAATGATAATTCAAACTGCTTAGTTCTATATTTTACTGCCCTATCTTTAGCATATCTATACATACATTCTATAGGAGTTTTTGCTTTTCGTTCATACTCTTTACATCCGCATGAACCTCTATTAGGATTACATAAATAATGAGTTGCTATAATTTTGATTGTTCCACAATCACATTTACATTTAAAAGCTGTTCGTGGTTTACCACCTATTATTACAGATGGTGCTTTTTCTAATACAGTAAGTATCCCTATACGTTTACCCGTTAAGTCTAATGGTATTCCTTGTGCCATACCGCAAATGTACAAAAATTTTATATACCACCTCAAAATTTGTGTGTATCTTTAACCCGTAGGAGTACTTCCTTATTTAGTCCCCCGCTCAATCTTGGCAGGAAAGTGACCCGTATCCTTTCTATGTCATCATCAATTTACGGGATAACAAAATTTCGGAAGGTTTCAGAAACCAACATTTCAGACAATGGCTACTCAATCATTTCGCATCAACTCTCTTCAAAGTGTGCAAAACATCATCAACTCTCGTGCAACTATCACAGAGCAAATGGAAGGTTCGTTCCAAGTATTAACAGTGCGTGGCAATGGTAACATAATAGCCGTTAAAACCAAAGACGGTGAATTTGTTCCAGCAGCAGACGGTTCAGGTGTTATGCTTGAAAAGCGTATTTTTAATTGCATTTGCAATTCAGGTATTGCTATGAAGAATGATCGTAACCAAGCCACATTACGTGAGGCTTATGCCGCAGAGAAAGCAGGCAATCTTGACAAAGCTGCCGAATTATACAACACATACTTGAACAAGACTCAAGTAAGCGTGAGTGTATTAAGCACATCAGCATTGTTCAACAAGATTCAGGACGGCGACCAGGTTAAAGGTAAAGTGCAGAAGATTACTACCGAGAACGGCAGTATCCTTACTCTTGACCCAAAGAGTTTGAGCATCAAAGAAGCAGGTTATGGCGACACCACTAAAGTGGATTTGTTTGCTATGGCACTTGCTGAAGACGCATCTGTACAGCAAGAAACTGTTGAAGAAACAGTGACTGCCTAAAGACACACTCATAATGGCTGAGTATAACTGCCATTAATTTTATATCTCTTCACCTCTCAATATTACTATTATGTCAGCTTACATTACCATCAATGGTGTTGTGCATCGTGTTGTATATAACACAGTCGCCGAATTAAGAGCAGCTATTGCTTCTTTATTCGTTCAGGAAAGATGAACACCAATTACCAAGTAAATACCTGCATTGTCTTGCACAGTGTGGGTATTTTTATTAAGCGTGCACCAGGATAGTAGTAACGAGCTAAAATTCAAGTATATGAACATTATACCAACAGAACAAGTGCTCACATTTATGCTTGGAGGTAAAGCACAGTTTGTATTATGGAATCAGGAGAGTGGGAATAGATTTGAGTATGTGATTAAGCGTAGTAGTAAGGTTGAGACGGTATGGAATGTATATTATGACAACACATACATAGGTAGTATCTACACATGGTATGAGCATTTGCAATTTAAAATTGGTAAAGGGATAATCCCTGATAAATTACCGGTTAAAGCCATTATGTGGTATTTAGAAAAGCTAATCCACAATCCTATATCTATACCTGATAATATAATAGTATATCATTTAGGTATATGTGGTGTATGTGGTAGAAAATTAAAAGACCCTGAGAGTGTTAGATTAGGTATAGGGCCTAAATGTAGAAATTACTCTTCCCAAGATTCAAAGTCTGCTTGAGTTTTCCAAAACCATTTTTCGTATTGCTGTGCATTAATGTATAATTCATTATTTGTTTCAGCGGTGGTAATAAATGGATATTCAATTAAACTACTAAGATTCTCTTTCAAAGTATTCAAAGGAACTGTAACACACCAACCTACTCCATGTACATCAATAGGATTGGTACATAGTCCCTGTGAATGTAAAAATTTAGCATCATCTTCAGTTTCTACTATGAGGTGAAGATATTTGCGAGATGTACATTTAAGCAACTGATGTATAATATTATACAGGCCATTATTTCTGCGATGTATTTGTTTATTTGTCATAATTCTTTAGGTTTAGTATGAATAGTCCTAACAATGTAGGTGTTTTCAGGAAACATATCTTTACGAGACCCAAAGAAGAAGAACCTGTGGTTTACCCAATATTCCCCTTTAGCTCTGTCTTTATGGTCAATAATGGTATGCCTAATAAGTTCATTGATAGCATTGCTATATGTACGTATATTACATACATCTCCCATTAATTCATCACGTCTTTCTTTAGGTAGTATAACATATTTATACTGTTTATTAAGACATAGAGGTATGAGGTAAAACAAATCACGAGCGGCCTTACTCAACTCCTGGAATAGTAATGTTCTAATTTCAGGGCTTCGGCTTATACTTACATAGTCATCAGCATCCACATAGAATCCATACGATTTATTATCCTTAATCCCTTCAAATGTCTTATCAGTAATGCTTAATACACATTTAACCAATGGGTTAGAAGGGTCAAAAGGATAGTATTTTTTCTCCATTTGGTATATTTTTATGCAAATATAGGTGATTAATGTAGAAAAACCTACCTTGATGTATAATTTTTTACACAACCTATTGAAATGTGTAGGAAATCCTACTTATGGTAGCAAAAAATGTAGGAAATTCTACATTAAAACCTTCACAACTCCTATGTAAATCAATGAGTTGTGAAAAAAGCTTCCATATAATATACTATAGAGAACATAAAGGTGTGGATTGATTGGAGAGCCTATAACCTCCTCAACCATTCTCACACTCACAATAACCTCATTTCTAACCTCACTATCCATACTAACTACAATGTGTGTAGCTTTATACCTTAGTCCTCTTATTAATCTTGGGTACATATACCTAATTATTAAGTGATATATGACCAGGGATTTACATAGTTATAATACTATTACTGGACATTAATACCGGTATTTGAATAAAATATCGCATACTATGTATAAGTCCTCACACATTCCCTGTTATTATGTATAGCTTTATACTTTAAATATGGCTATTTCATACAATGCCTTGTTATTTCAGGTAGTTCATGGATTTGTTGCTGAGAAAAACAGAGAACCTGAAGTGATTATACTTCACCCTCTTACTTGGCAAAATATACTCAAACAGAATCTTCCAGCTTCATACCTGTTCAATGACCCTAAATGGCATGGGATTAAGGTTATCCGTTCATTGGATGTAAAAGAAGATATGGTGGAAGTACATTAAATATCCGACTTTCTGGTATGGGTTCAGGTAGTAACTCATACCATTTTTAACAATTTAAACTCTCAACAATGACTAAATTTCTCGCAATCATACTCACCATTTTAGTGTGTAGTTGCTCAAAGCAGGAATTGCCTTCAATTTCCTATACCGGGAATTGGAAAGGTACTTATAGTGGCCAGGATAATGGTACTATAACAATCAACATAGATAATGCAGGAACCGTAACAGGTACAGCATATTCTATACGGTATAATGAATCATCTCAAATCGCAGGGAGTGTAAGTAGTACAGGCACAATTAGTGCCACTACTACAGGTACACTAACCAGTGGTACTAAGTTTACAGGTAACTGTACTGTGAGTAATGGTTCAGGTACTTGGAACAATACTACCGTCAATATGAACGGTAATTGGAGTGTCAGTAAACAGTGAACTACCCACCCACGCCAAAGGCGATGGGTGGGTTTTACGCTCCGTTATATAAACTTTAAATCCCGTTGGTTCGGGAATAAACGACAGTCTCATGTCTGAGAGCAAGTGGGTATCACAACCTCTGCCTGAAATGCTGGTTAATGTGGTACTCACCTGTCGTTTTCAAAATCAATTTATTATGCAAATACTATTTGTGGCTTTACTATGCTTAGGCATCTATCTCATACTATTAGGTATGAAAAATCACATTTATGCAGTGGTTGTAAACCGGCGTAAATCCCAGTTTTCAAATAAACAAATCATTACCGGTGTAGTGCTTATAGCATTATACCTCATTTTTAAACAATAAATCTAAGATACCGTGCTGATACCACGGAGATGGCGTTCGAGTCGCTACACCCAACAAATCCCGTCAAGCAGGGAGTCCGAATGTACATAGGACAAACCGAGTAGATAATGCTATAGAATTATCTTACGGGTAAACGTAATGAAGCACCAGCTAATTTGTAAGGATTAGTCTGCTTACACAGCGCAAGTGGTGCTTTTATTTAAACCTACTCAAATATTTAAGTTGTGCACCTATACCACTTAATTCCTGAGCCAGGTTTTCAATGTCAGAGTAATCTACAGATTCTGCAAACTCTTCTAATCTTTCCCCAGCACCTATGATGGCAATGGCTAACTGTGCCGGTTCCATTGATAGAACATTACCGATGCTTAAAGATTGTGGGTCTTCGCTTGAATAGCCAATAAGCTTTTCAACTATACTATCAATTAAATCGTTTAAAGCATCATAGGTTCTACCAAAAGCCTGGTGAGCTGCAAATGATTTTGTAGTATAATGTGATAGCTTAACCTGTAGAAATAACTTGTGCAATTCTGTGTAGGCAGTTTGTACAGTATAATTTTTCGGCGCTGAATCAGATTTTAGAGATAGTGCCATAACAATATTTTCCACAAATATAAACAATTATGCAAAATTGGAATGATACGGTACTTACTGTAAATGATTTTAGTCCTGGTGATACAGTAGTATATGTACCTAAACACAAACAATCTAACCCAACACTGGAAGATTGTGAACCGGGAAGAGTACGGTCAAAGAATGACACGTATATATTTGTACAGTTCTGGAATCAAGCCGCAGAACGATATGAAGAAACTGCAAAGGCTTGCTGTCCTAACGATTTAAGACATAGGTTATGACACAAAAAGAACTTGAAACATACATGGAGTATAGTGTACTCCGTGTAGTAGTACAATTTCATACTGCATTATCTGAAGACCGAGATTCTAACGGCCAGCTTATACCTAAAGAAACTATGTTTGTGGTTAAGCGTGGATTTATTAATGACTGGACTATATACGCATTACCTGTGGATTATGTCAAATCAAAGTGGGATTCGGATTACGATACAATGGTGACAGTAGTTTTGGAAGTAGGTAAAAAGATTACAATGTCGGAAACAATTCGTGAAATTTCCGGATGTGATGATGAAATGTTCAGCACATACCGATATTAATAACACAGTATGAAACAACGTAACTGCACTGCACGAAGTGTGCAAAACAGACATAACCTGCGACAAAAGGGTCATGTTAGGGATGTAAAAATCCCGGATATTACTCGTAATACACTATCTATCCCTAATGTACCAGATAAGAAGTTTGCAGATGATTATGTATCTGTGTTTCCTACTGGTGATAGTTGGTGGTATAGTAATGGAATTCGTAGGACTTTAAATCAACGTCAAAAGCGTAAACAAAAACGACATGCTAACAGATAATTCACCGATGCCTTACGGCACGCATAAAGGCAAACCGATGGTAGAAGTTCCAGATGACTATCTACGTTGGTTATACGACAATAACAAGTGCGATGCTTCTGTAAAACAATACATTGAATCAAATGCCGATGTGTTAAAGATTAAAATCAAGAAGTAATGGAAATACATAAATTTAACTCAGATATTGGTTCCCAATTCAGACAAATTGTTAAAGGCAATAATTTTATGACCCCTGAAATCTACGGTTATGTTAAAATCAAAGATGGAATAGCTGAGATTTCTACCGACCCTAAGTTTTTAGGTAATGAAATGTGGGGTATAACAGTAGTACAAAATGGAATCAAAAACAACGATTTATCAAACTGTGTAAATTCTTTTGTAGAGGTTACACAATATTTAACAACTTTATTATGAAGTATAATTTTTTGGAAGAGCTGTACAATTGGATAGAACCTAAACAAAAAGAGTTTCTACTAAAGTATGTAACTAAAGATACTTTACTCAAACTACTTTTAAATAGTGGAATACAATTAAGTGATTTGCAATATTGTATTTCAAACAGGAGTTCACCTAAAGAACGATTTTGTCCACCTGATACACCTTATATTATGCACTTACCTACTACTGTTTCTTGGTTTGATACAGAATTTAAAGTCACTCGAACAAGAGTAACATATAATTATACCGTTCCTGTATATAATACTCAAGTACAATTAATGGTATTGCGACATTTAGGCTTATATATTCCAGTATATTGTTATGAATCTACCAGTCAAGATAGTCTTTATGGAACTTTTGATTCTACCAATGTGAATATAGGTATGGTAGAAACTTTTAATCGTGATTTTAAGGCTATCAAAAGTAAAATGGAAGCCAGTGTTTTAAATTCTGTAGAATATCAACCTCGTGAAAGTTGGCGTAAAGAGAATGGAGTATCTGAAATTACAGTAAAAGGACAATGGGATAAGATTAAAAAGAGTGTAGAGTGGAAAGAATTACAATCATGGTGTAAAGCTAAATAATATGACAGACACATACGGTAATGAATTGAAAGTTGGAGATAAGATTTGTTGGGCACCATGTAGAGCCTATGTGGCTTTTGGTACTATTACCGGATTTACTAAACAGTGTATTAGAGTTACACTACATTGGCGTGGGACAAATTCTCCAACTGTTGTAAAAACAAGGGTAGTTTATAAGATTAAAGAACTACCTAAATATAATGTTTAATTCTAAAATTCAGATATGATAGACAAAGCAACACCCAATAATTGGGACAAGTTAATAACCAATTATTGGGACAAGTTAATAACCAATGAAGGTTATGATTTCGCTGTGGTACAGTTTAAGAACCGACCACCAATGGCGATTGAAAGAGCAGTATGTAAATGCTCTAAAGAAGGAGAGTGTATTACTTTAAGTGTATCTAATGGACCTCATCCAATACACGAGAAGAAAACAGCTTCTGCATTACATTATTTACTACTAAGCGAGATGACAGGTATAACTTATTATACTGAGAATCGCATTAGTACAATTAAACCAATTGCTGAAGCATGATTTTAACAGACAGATTCCTTAAAACTGCAATTGAGCATGGGAATATAACTATTAAACCATTCTTTGACAGTATAGGTACTAACTCAATAGACCTGCATTTAGCACCTACACTATTACGGTATAAGGATACAGTGTTAGATTGTGCTAAAGTTAATGAATGTATTGAAGATACTATTCCTGTAGAAGGTATGATTTTACAACCAGGTGAATTATATCTTGGAGCCACCATTGAATGGACAAAGAGTGATATGTATGTACCACTTTTAGAAGGTAAATCTTCAATAGGAAGATTAGGTATAAGTGTACATATAACTGCAGGTGTTGGTGATATAGGATTTGATGGTTATTGGACGTTGGAGATAAGTGTAATTAAACCTGTAAAAATATATCCAGGAATACCTATTGCACAATTAATGTATTTTGAAGCAGGGGAATGTGAAATACCATACCATGTAAATACATCTTCAAAGTATATTAATCAAAGATGTAAACCTAAAGCAGTAACTTCTGCAATGTATAAAAATTTCCCTATAAAAGATTCTGTAAAAGAATACTTAAATAATTTAGAATAAATTATTTTGGATATAGCTCAGTAGGTTAGAGCATCGGGCTCCATATTCCCGAAGGTCGATGGTTCGAGTCCATCTATCCAAACTGTGGTAGTAGCTTAGTTGGTTAAAGCGTTAGATTGTGGTTCTAAAGACCGTGAGTTCAAATCTCATCTATCACCAATCTATAGATAAGTAATAATTATTACTTATTCCCATATAGTTCAAATATAAAGGTAGAACCCTACATAAATCCTGTGATAAGGTGTAGGAGGTTATTGGTTCGAGTCCGATTATGGGAACATTATTTATTAAAATTTTAAACAAATAAAATGAAAGTAACATTAAACATTGAAGATGATGTTGAATTAAGAACATACATTAAAGAATGTATTAAAAATCAAGTGCTTTCTATTGTCAGGGAAGAACTTTTAGAGATTATAACCAAAGAATTAGACCGAAAATTAAAAGGTTCTAATGGAAGTAATTTTGAAAGAATGCAAAAAGAAGCTATGACTATAGCAATCAAAGGTATTTTATATAAAGAACATTCTGTTTCAAGATACAATAGCGAATTTATCAAACCTTATGTTGAAGCGGTTGTAAAAGATGCCATAGCAGGTAAAG
>ERZ650304.910-NODE-910-length-12551-cov-17.852513_pt1 | contig 12551 bp, 15 predicted proteins | sample MGYA00376240_ERZ650304 | MGnify/ENA primary metagenome ERZ650304 (study PRJEB26733, sample SAMN07839271) | wastewater metagenome | biome: small river; feature: stream; material: water | place: USA: North Carolina | collected 2016-03-01 ...
AGGTAGAGACCATTCGTGCGAAGTGTGGCTGCGCGCTCCATCGGATCCTCACAGGTTTTGCAGGCGAGCACGAATCTCGCCTAGCGTTTCCGACAGACGTTCCCACCGATGCGCGCCTTCCTTCTCGGCACTGTCCGCGGCGTCGCGCACCCTGTCGAGTTCCTTCGTGGTCGCACCGTGTTGCGCTGCAATCGTTGCCACCTGGTTCAGCAGCGGCGTGATCAATTCGGTCACGATCGCGCGGATCGCAACAGGATCGGCCTTGCTGGCAGCGAGTGCCGCGTTGATGTCGCGCATCTGCGCAGCCACTTCGTCGCGAAGCTTGCTGATATCCGCGGGCTGTGTCGCCTGCTTGGCGAGCGCATCTTCCAGCGCTTTCACGCGGGCACCCACGCGCAACGTCTGAGAGATCACGCCACCCACGACACCGCCAATCGCGGTAGCGGCGTAGAGGATGATCTCTGTGGGTGTCATTGTGTGGGCGGGCTGAATCGCAGTAGGATCGGCCATGGCGCCCTCCTGTGGTGGTGGGTTACTGACAGACCGATCCGCCGGTGCCGGCAGCACCACCGCCACCCGTACCACCGTCGCATCCACCCGCGCCGAGCATGTCGGCAACCGTGGTGGTCGTGACCGGCGCGGGCGGTGGGTCGGACATGATGCGCTGACAGCACGTCACGGTGAGAACGATCGCGAGCAGAGAGATCAGGTAGCGCATGGGTCCTCGTCAGATCAGGGACAGCGCACGACGCACAAGGTGTGCGAGGTGGTACTGTCCACGCCACGTCGGGTGACACAGGTCACCCTGGAAGTACGTGGTGTTGCTGGGTGTCTGGAACTGAACCGCGGCGGCGGCATCAATCACACGCGCGCCATACAGGGCAGCGACCGCGGGGATTCCAGCGTTGTACGCGGTGAGGATCGCGTTGTGCGCGGCAGCCGTGCCGAGGTAGACGGGGCTGGTTGACCAGTTGTTGCGGGCGATCGCGGTGATGACCCACAGCCTGTCGAGCGGACACCCCGTGTGGATGGTGCTCAGGATGGTGTCGAGTCCCGTAAGGATGGTGGGCGCGTCGCTGGCGAAGTAGTCATCATTGGTGCCGCCGAAGATGATGATGTCACGTGGCGCAGTCGCGTCGTATGCTGCCAAGCACGCTGCGAGGTTGTCGGCGATGTTGTTGGTCGACCCGGTGTTGTTGTTGGCGTTGGCCACCAACGTGCGCGACGCGACTGCCTTGTTGACGACGGTCGAACCAGGCGGCAGCCCGAGCGCGCTGTGGTAGGCGACACCGATCGACGGTGTGCCGACACCAACACCGACGCTGATCGAGTCGCCTTCGATCCACAGATGACGTGCGCCCGTCTGCTTGTTGCGCGTACCCTCAACGATCGGCTCAACCGGCCAGATCGCATCGACGGTAACGTAGTCGTTCACGGTGAGCGGGAAGGCATCGCCCGCCACGTACTGCGCACCCTGATCGAACAGCAACCCGGGACCCGCCAACGTGGAGACCGATCCAGACGATCCGCCACCGCCACCGAAGGACGGGCGCTGCACGAGCGACGTGTTGAGGAGCACCTTGGAGTGCCCGGTCGCGAAGTACATCGTCGCGATGATGCGCGAGTATGCCGGGAGGTCGACGGGCGTCGTGAAGTACGCGACCTGTGGACCATCACAACCGACCGTGACCGTGACCGTCGCGAGCCGGATGCCGCTTCGATCCCACAGCGAAAGCTTGACGTTCTCCGTCGCGTTCGCCGCTGCCCGCAGCCACCAAAACCGGATACCCGTGATCCGCGTGGGTCGCGTGGTCTGGTAGGACGCGCCAACCGTATAGTCGGGCGAAGCGTTTACCTCGCGCTGCGCCGTACCAGACGCGACCGCGTAATCGACGAGCGACACGCTATCGGGTGCCGATCGGTACGGAGGGGTAGAGCCGCCACCAAACATCGCAACCTCAGAACTTGAGCAGGAGGGGGAGCGCAGTCGTGGTGGACTTGATCGTGCGAACCGCGATGGCTTCGCTGTAGCCCTGCCACACCGACGGGATCGTTTGCGTGTCGTTCGTGCCCGTGTCGTCATACGGGCTATCTTGGTTGACGACGAGATCGCCACCCGAGCCCAACACGGTGATGGCGCGCGTTGCAGCTCCGTAGGTGGCGCGCACGTCAAGGTCGCCAGTGAGCGACGTCACAACCGCGAATCGCGGGAACGTGTAGAGGGCGTCTTGTGGAATCGGTGGGCGAAGTGCCATCGTGACCTCGACGCGCGCATGTGGCGCGTTACGGAGCCGCTACGTCAACGGGTGGGTAGACGCACGCAACGATTGTGATCGTGGGCGGCAGTCGCATCACGGTCGGTGATTCGCACGTGGTGGTTGCCGTGAGCGTTGGTGACGATGACGTCGCGCGGGGGTGGTGGTGCGCCGGTTTCAGCGGCAGACGTCGCGCTAGTCGTGCTCTACGCGGGCACGCGTTCGCGCGTCACAAACGGTCCGTCGTGACCATCCGCTACGCGTCGTCGTCCTCATGCAGCGCGTGCCCCGTGGCGACACGCTGGCGCGTCCGGGGTGGCTCAGGTCGCGTGGGCGGCGCGGATGCCGTCTCGGCGCCCTCGGGCGGCACGGTGCCAACACCGACGTGGGCGGCGTCCAGGGGTCGATCGTCCTCTCGGATGGCGTGGGCGGTCGTTGGGGTCATGGGCGGCATCCTACTCCGGTGGGTGAAACGTGGAAGGTGGCGGCGCGGGTGCAGGATCAGCGAGGATGGTACGCTGGCACACCAGCGGATGGTACCCGACGCCCTAGGGTGTAGTCTCTATCACGGAATGCGCGTATCTACGGATGGCGCATCCAACACGAGTGGGCGACGATTGGCTCGCCAACGACGGAGGTGATGGTGATGACGATGAGACAGGCGAGCACGTGGGCGGTGGTGGCTTCGGCTCTCGGGGCGGTTGCGTGTGGTGAATGGGTCGGCATTGCCCCCACTGGAAACGGTGGCGATGGTGGCGCCTGCTACATGGCCGAGCCACTCGGCAAGCCGTTCGTGACGGATCCGTATTGTGCAGGTGGCACCCATGAAACGGCGTGTGTGGGGCCCGCGGGTAGCCCGGGGTTCTGCGACCCGGAGAGCGAACGGTGCTGTGTTGGGCTCGACCCGGATTGCTGCGCGGGGTGCCTGGTGACGGAGTACGTTTGCGGGCGCAACATTGATGTGTGCCTACCCAAGTGCCCAACTGGTCAGACCTGTGGGGCACATGACGGGCGCTGCCACGATGACAGCATGTGACCGCTACCGAAACAACAACCAAGGATCGATTCGATGAATCTCGTGAAAAGTATCTTCGCGCTCGTGATGGCTTCCGGTGTCGCCCTTGCGGCGGCGTGTGTTGGCGGTGCCGAGACGGCTCAACCGCCCGAGGTCTGCATGCCGCTCAAGAGCATCCCGTGCATGTGCGACGACGGGTCCACGGGAGCCAACATGTGCGACAGCGACGGGCAGCCCACCGTGTGTCGCAACGGCCAGGGCAACTTCTGCAAGGCGAGCGAGTATACGGCCCACATTGGTGATGGCGGGTCGACGGGCGAGTGCGACGGCGGGTCCCCGTATACGGGTGGCACCTACGGAACCGTTGACCCTGAGTGTGTGACAGGACTCCACACCATCCAGTGTCACAGCGGAGACGGGTTCTGCGACCCCAAGACGCTCCGGTGCTGCACGAAGCTCGCTCCGGACTGCTGCAAGGGATGCCTCACGACCGAGGTCATCTGCGGCAAAGAGGTCGATGTGTGTCTCGCCGAGTGCCCGACTGGTCAGGTGTGTGGTGCTCACGACGCACGATGCCACCTGATCGAAATGTGAGTACCAGGATGCGAACCATGCGTACGCGCACACTGGTTATCGCAGCGTTTCCCATCGTCGCCTTCGTCACGGGCTGCCCGCCTGAATCTGGCGACCTCTTTACGTCGGCGGGTGGCCCGAGCCACGAAGTCGTCTGCACGCCTGGCAAACAGATCGCGTGCCCGTGCCAGAATGGCCTGGATGGTGCCCAGCGATGCGCGGACGATGGCAGCAAATACGAGTCGTGCGAGGGTTGCGACGTCGCGCCGAGCGGGTCCTCGTCGTCTTCGTCTGGTGGCGGAACTGGCGGTGGTCACGGTGGTGCTGGTGGCGGCTCGGGCGGAACCGGCGGCGTTGCGGTGCCGTGCTACACGTGCGCATGCCAAAAGACGCTGTCGTTCGGCGGTTGCGCCGACTTCTGCGCCATGGGTGTCAACGGTACGACAACACCGAACTTCTGTGATGGCGTCCCCGCGCTCGCGTTGTGCGCGATGTGCATCGTCAACAACTGTGGCAGCACCCCTCAGGATTGCCACTGACCTGTAGAGACATTGGGTCGATGCAGGTCGTCGATCCGATGTCTATGAGGCTCAGCTAAGCCAACCGCCACCATAGATGTAGAACGTACATCCACCGCTGTTCGCGTGCGGGAGTGTTACGTAGAGCACCAACTCGCCTCGCTTGTACGTGGTGGTGATCAGGCTTGCAGAGTGGCCCGTGATGGTGATCGACGTCTCCAGTACGTTCGTCCAGTCGGAACCATCCGCAGCATGTGCGTCAGTCGTGGTGCTACTGAGCCAGTTGATCTCTGGCGTTGTTGGGTCGTACGAACCAGCGACGCCATTGTTTGCAACGTCAGGCGTGTACGTCGCGGGTCGGAAGATCCCGAGCCTGTACGTTGCACGGGTGAACACGGTGCCGAACGAGCCACCATTGGTCCAGATCCGGAGCGTCACAGGCGATCGATTCGAGTCAACGAAGTTGATGTCGCTCGCGCTCTCGAACGGGATCTTGAGCCACGCATGCATGTTGCTGTCGACCCCTGTAACCAGAGAGACAGGGGTCGACAGCAGAGGACGCACAGTGCCCGTTGCGGCGTTCGGGAACAGTGACGGGCCGAGTGCGCTGGTTTGCGTGCAGCCGAGGATCTGCGGGACGAACTGACCGTACATGGGTGGTGACTCCTGGAATCTTGTACAACGCGATCACGCGCAGAACACGAGCGATGGGCTGGCAGGCGTGATGCACCAAGCAGTGCCGCTCACCCACCGGAACCGCACAGTACCGCGACCCGTGAGGATCACGGAAGGGGAGGACGCGGCGGGGAGCGAGAAGATACAGACAGATCCCGGATACACGGGGTTGAACTCGAACTCCACCTCTGGCGCCGACAGCGAGCCGCTGTAGTTGGCCAACGTGATCAGGAGTTGCTTGCCCGCTCCGGTCCATGCGTTGGCGCGGTAGTAGGCATGCGCGGAGGGGTCGATCGTGTTCGACGTGGCGGCAGAACCGATCGTCGTCCCATCGCGCGTGATGGTGGCTCCATCCACGATCCGAAGGTCCGTGTTGACGTTGACGGCGGACATCGACGACACACCCGACACGCTCAACGTGCTGGACAGCGTCGTCGCCCCTGTCACGCCCAACGTGGTGCCGAACGTCGCGGCACCCGTGAACGCATTGAGCGTGTTGCCGAGACGCGGAACGTTGTCGGCGATGTACTTGAGCGCCGTGTAGAGCGTGCTGGCGGTGAAGTTGAACGATGTACCCGTGATGGCTTCCACGCCGATCAGTCGCGACCCGGACGAGGAGGTCGTCTGGCTCGCGAGGTCGGTGGCGACGATGAAGTTCGCGACGGCGCTGCGCAGGGTACCCGCGGCGATCGAACCCGAGGCGGGCGCGAAGATCGAAGCGAACGCGTCGTTGATCAGGACCGCGTAGCACTCGCCCGACAGCGACCCGCCCAGCGAGGTGAGCTGCGCACCACCCGAGGTCGTCGCGACACCGAACGTATCGGAGTCGATCACGATCGCGTAGTAGACGGTACCGGCGGTGATGGCGCTCGGCAGACCACCACCCGCGGCGCCGATCGTGAACCGCACAGGATCGTTCGCCGTGAGCCCGTGACCCGACAGCGTGAATACGCCCGTCGTCACGTCACACGACGTCAGCGCAGTCGGCGTACCGCTGATAGGTAGGTACGTGCCGAGAAGCTCGTTGACGCGCGCAAGCAGCCACCGCGTGCGACGAACGAGCGGTTGACCCATCGTTCGGATCGACGCGGATGTGCGAGGGTCTCCCGCGGAAGGACCCTGCACAGCGGGGGAGAAGACTGTCGTTTCGCTCAGTGTCGTCGGCATCGTATCCTCTGTTCGTAGTCAGGTTGCGCGGTCAGACGATCTCGGGCCATCCCGTCGCAGGCTCGACGAATGCAGGCTCAACCCACTCCTCGTCAGGATCGCTATCCCAGGCGGGCTCTTCGTCCGCGCCATCGATGTAGGCGTCGTCCCACAGGTAGCCGAGACGGATCGTCAGGATGCCGCTCTCGTCGTCGTCCCACACGGCACCGTATGCGTCGTAGTCGTCTGGCAGCGGAGGACCATCCCAAAAGCCATCACCGCCACCATTGACCAGCCGTGTACCCCACAGGACGGGGAACGACTGGTCAGACTTCATGATGCGAACACTCGCCCGGATGTAGCTGGCATCGCCGACGGTGAGCGTGCTGTCCCATGTCTCCTCGGGATCACTATCCCAGGTATCGACGGGCGTGTCCCACGGCGTATCGGCGCCCCACCACACCGCGTCGGTCAGGATGATGTAGCGGCTGAACCACTTCGGGTCACCTTCGAGGATGACCGCGCTGTTGGGCAGGATGAAGCACGTAGCCGCCGTGTACTGATAGGGCTCGAACAACCCCACCATCGCGGTCGGCGTGCCACCCCACTTCCACGTATCGGGTGCGCGTAGCAGGCGAGCCGCAAAGTCACCGTCCAGTTCATGGGGTGCCCGCAACAGCATCCGGTCGTGAGCCTGGTAGGGCAGCGCATCCGGACGACCGCGCAGTGGCGCAACGTCGGCGTTGAACGCATACGGGTAGTGGCAGTTGACCGCCTGCTCGTACAGTGCGATCCCGCTGTCCTTCGTAGCTCCGAACGTGCGCTCAAAGGCATCGCCCTGATCATCAGCGATCCAGTACGGCAGCATCTTCGGCTGCGCGGTGACGAATCGGTTGTCCGTCACGGCGACACCGCGATCGACACGTTGAACGCCGGCACCTCATACGTCGACAGTCTCACGTCGGCGAGTGGCGTCTGGAGTTTCACGTCGTATGCACCCGGGATGCTGGGCGCGCGCAGCAACGCGATGATGTTGGACCAGTAGACGACCCCACCCGGCCGCACGACAGCCTCCAGCGCGAGCAGGTTGGCCAGCCCGAGCGTCGCGGCTTCGGTGTTGCCGTAGACGGTAGCGACAACGGGGATCGACAGCGTAGGCGCCGACAGCACGCGAAGCGGACCCGTACCCAAGCCGCGCCGTACCTGTAGATAGGCGTCAACGATCGCGAGTTCGGTAGCAGTTGCACCACCTGTCGCGTTCGCCAAGTAGAGGTCGGTCGACCCGGGCCCGTTGGAGTTACCATCATCGACACCGATCCGGTTGATCGTCGGCGTCTGCCCAACGCTTGTGAATGCCTCCGCGACCCAATCGTCGTAGGCGGACCGCGCACCACCGTACGAGTTGGCCGCCCATCGTCCGAGGCACCGAAGGATCAGGTTGTCATCGGACTCTTGGTCAACACCCGCGGTGAGGATCCACGATCCATTCGTGCCGGGGTTGGTGATCGTGCAGCCCGCGAGCGTAACCTCGTTGTTGGTGATCGCGTTGACGGGAACGTTGCCGACGATGCCGGGTTGCTCAGCCTGTAGCGTGACCTGTACGGTCGTGCCGGGTACGACGACGAATGCGTACTTGTTGCGGTAGCGGATGCCGCCCGTATCGGCGGTCGACGAAAAGATCGCCTGTCCCGCAGGCACGTTGCCGGGCGTAGCACTCGCACCACACACGAGCGCACCCAAGCCAACCGTCGCGACAGCGGGTGCCCGGAACAGGTTGTAGAACCCCTGCGCGATCGCATCGGTCCAGTTGGGCGCCGCGAGATACGAGCCGTCGATGTTGGTGTTGGCCAGCTTGACCGTCTGGAGAAACCCCGCCTGTGCGATCTGCGCACGACGGTAATCCTCAACAGACTTCGCGCTCGCCTCGATCTCGAACATCGCGCGGAACAGGCGCTCCGCCTGCACGCCCACCACATCGACGCCGAGGTTGGCGGCGAGCGTGTACATGTCCGTGAGGACAGCATCTTTGCTGCGGTACTGCTGGAGTTGAGCAAACGTGGCCATCGTGTCCTCACGCGAACGGGAACTGAACAACCACGCCCGCAGCGGCGGACGCGCTCACGTTCAACAGGTAGGTTCGTCCCGTCAGTAGCGTCAACTCGCCCGCGATGGTGAGCGTCGTACCCAGGTAGCGCAACCCCACGCGCGCATCCGCGACCCAATCCACACCGCGCGCAGCCCTCACGAGTTGGATCTGTAGCTGCCGCAGATCGTTGACGTTGTAGCCGGCGTTCTGTAGCTGGTAGACAGGCGGCTCCGTCCCGGTGTTGGGCGACCACGGCATGTCACCAAGCGCGGTCAGCCACACGCGCGCGACGCCTTCCAGCGGCACACGAGGACCCGTGATCCGCCGGTACGTCAGCCCGGCTCGCCCATCAGGACGAAACGTGCTGTAGTCGGATCCGAAGCGCGTATCCTCTGCCATCTGTTAGTGACTCGGTGTGAGTTTGATGCGTGGATGTCCGCTCGTGATGGTGCCGGTGATCTGGAACGATCCAGGTGTCGACGAAGGTACCGCGGTGACGACGCACACGCCACCCCCGGGCGGCGCCACGATCAGGACCGATCCGCAGTCAATCGAGTCACCAACGCGCGCGATCGATGCGGTAGAGTTCGGATCCTGCTCGAATCCAACCACGTACGCGACGCGAGGATCGGCTGCCGAAAAGAACAGGGTGCAGCGTTGCCCGACGCGTGGCGTGATCGCCGTCTCGGGTGTCGCGGCGAGCAAGATGGCACCATCGACGCCACCGACGGTCGTGTCGTCCGCACGTACCTCAACCCGACCATTCGCGCGCACCGCCGTCACCGTGCAGGCGTAGAGGCGACCGTACGGCAACTCAGGTAGCAGGCGCCGCGTGTACTGCTCCTCGTCCTCGCGATCGGTCGCTCCCGTCGGTCCAGGGTAGTAGACCTCGCAGCGGAATGCGTCCGGTGTGAGCGTGTAGACGACGCGGATCGCGCGCTTACCGACCACCGTCGTATCAGGGCGGATGGTTGCCGCGTCAGGCGCGAGTGTGAGGATGCGGAGTTGCGTGTTGTCGCCCGGGTCAACGGCGTACTTGGTGGGCTCGGCTGCCGTGTAGGTTGGATCGGCGGGGTAGGTGCGCTTCCCGACCCACACCGCACCCGTGTCAAGCACGCGCCACGTCAGCCCAAAGCGCTGGCACACACGCGTCAGCGTAGCGCTCACCGTGCCCTCTACGCGCGTCCACCTCGTCAGCAGGTAGGGTGACTCCGCGAGCGCACTGGCGACGCCTGTAGCAAGCGTCTCGCCCGCCTCGTTCATGAGATCCATCAGGATCGTCGCGAGCGGGATCGGTAGCGGACCCTGTTGGTACGATCGCGCCGGCAGGATACGCGACAAGCCACCCGCACCACCCGTCACCTCAAGTCGCGCACGACCCTGCCACGCGCCACCCCACATGACCGTGCCGGTGAAGATCACAACGGCGGCACCTTCGCGACTCGGTTGGATCAGCACCTCAACGCGCTCGCCATCCTTGGGTGCGGCGTCAGCGTCGATCTCGAACGAGCCGATCCACGCGCCCCACTCGGGTAGGTTGATCGTCGCGGAGAGCGCCTGCTTGCCAGCAACGGTCACGAGGCTGTTGGGTTGCTGTGCCATGGTCTACTTGTTTGCTGGCGATGGTGCGCCGTTGCCGGCGGGGATGAGCGGGTCTTTCTTCGGATCAGCCTGGAACGGCACGTCACCCGGGTTGCTGTGCGAGTGCCACTTGCTCGGGTCGGTTTTCTTCGGTGTGGATGTACCGTTGCCGGAAGGCTTGTCGGGCTCCGTCCACTCCGTGCAATCGATCTCGACCGTACACTTGCGACCCTGCCACGTCACCTTACCGATCTTGTCGACCATGACCGACTTCACGCCACGTCGATTGGTGTCGGGATGGCTGAACGCGTACGGGCCACCGCCACCCTCGGGATGGTTCGGATCCAGTTCGGCGAGGATCGATTCCCAACCCTTGCCGTACGTGTCGCCATCACCCCACGAGAGGGACGTGAACTCGCACTTGATCTTGATCTTGACGTCCTCTTTGCCCTGCTTGGTGGACTTGGACTTGTTTTTACCTGCGCCCTTCTTCTTGTCCTTCTTCGCGGTCGAATCAGCCTCAACGACAACGCTGCCGTCGTTGGGATCGGGAGGCAGGAAGAACGAGCCCATGACGCACGCGTGCCAAAGCCACGTACCGCCAGGATCGCCAGGGCTTGGGCTACCGCGGTCGGCGGGGATCTGCGCAGACCCTTGCCCGGTCTTGTCGGTTGTTGCGTTGGCGTTGGTCGTTTTGGGTTGGGGCGTTGCCATCATCCCTCCGCGACGCGGTTGCGCTTGAACTCAATCATGCGCTTCTGGAAGGCATCCGCGGCAGCCTCGCCACCCGCGGTGTCGTTCGCATGAACCTCAACGTAGTAGGTGTCACCACCGCCACCCGCGTTACCGTTGGCAGCGTCGGACTTCGCCGCACCATCCGCGGTGGCGCGTGGGATCTTGATCGCGGTACCGGCAGCCGCCTTGCCCATGCGGTCGACTGCGCCCACGACACCTGCGGCACCACCGTCGATGCCCTGCTCCATACCTTCGGCGGTGTACCCACCGATCTCCTCGAACACCTTGGACGGCGACGCGATACCAAGGATACGCTTTGCCGCCTTGATGGCGTTGCTGGCAGCGTTGATTACAGCGGCAGCAACCGAGTCGGCGCCCGCCTCAATACCGGCGACCAAGCCGTCGATGATCGATCCGCCCGCACCACGAGCCGCATCGTATGCGCCAAAGATCGTATCGATCCATCCAAGTACCGCGTCGATCGCTCCGTTGAGTGCGCCCCACGCCGCCGACACCATCATTTCGAGGTACACGACGACCGCCGACGTGAACCCGACCACGACCGCCAACGCGGTGCCGAGCATTCCAGTGAACACGGCAATGGCCGCCATCAGTGAGACGATGACGCCAGCGATCAAGCCCAGCGCACGACCGATGATCGCAGCGAGCGGCGCGAGGCTCACGAGGAACGAGAGGAACTTGCCAGCGATCGTCCACGCGACCGACATGATCGGTCCCATCTTGGAGAAGCCCGCGATGAACTGAGTGATGAACGCGCGGATAGACGGCGTGGCGGATTTGATGAATTCGGTGATGCCCTTGATCGCCCCGGTGACTCCCTTGACGATCCCCTCCATCGCGTTGCCGTCTTTGAGAGGACCGAAGATCGCCTCGAACATCGCGCCCATCATCTCGGTCAGGGCGTCCTTCATGCCCTTGCCGAGATCGCTGTCGAGCATGTCGCGCACGCTCTTGAGCACGCTCTGTAGCGGCGTGATGTCGACCGAATCGAACAGCTCGAATAGCTGCGACTTGATCGTCATCAGGAGGGTGACGACATCCTCCGCGTCCTTCTTCGCGCGACCACCGAACTTGCCCTCAACCGAACCGAGCACGGCGTCGATGCCCGTCTTGGCGTCGATCTGCCCGGTCTTGACGAGCGCCTTAACCTCGTCGACGGTCTTGTGCTGCGACTGAGCGAGACGCTTGTAGACGTCATCCTCGCCGATGCCGAGTTTGGTGAGCTGAGAGATCGCGCCCTTGTCGAGTTTGCCCTTGGCCTTGATCGTCTCGATGATCTTCTCAAGCTTCGCGCCGCCACCCTCGCGCGTCATGTCGAGGTCAGCGATTGCCTCCAGCATGCGCGGGACATCCTTCATGTCGTAGCCAGCCGACAGAAGGCGCTTGGTCTCACTGATGGCCTTCTCGCGCGACAGGCCAAGTTGGTGCGACAGTTTGATGACCTTGTCGTATGCGTCGTTCGCGGCCTTCTCACCGCCGAGCAGGATCTCGAACGAGTCGAGCGCGTCGTCCTTGAACGACTGCGCCGCCAACGTGAGCGCCATCGATCCTTGGATCAGCCCACCAACAGCGCCGAAGATCGTGCCCCAAATCTGCTTGACGACGCTGATCCAGCCGGCGGCTTCCGACATGGCGTTGTCGATCCCGCCCATCATGCCGCCGACGCCGCCGGCACCACCGCCCATGCCCGGCATACCGCCACCACCACCGCCACCCGATGGCGCAGCGTGGTGCTCAGACGCCGCCTTGTGGGCAGCCGCCGCAGCCTTCTCGTATTCCTTGGTCTCTTGCTGGATGACCTTTAGCTTTGCCTGTTCGGCAGCCGCCGCAGCCTTCGCGTCCGCCTGTTGGATGGCGTGACCGTTCTTCTGACCCGCGAGGATGGCCTGTTGGATCGCCTTCTGTTGCGCGAGTTGCGAGGCTTGTGCTGCTTTTTGATCCGCGAG
>ERZ650304.912-NODE-912-length-12527-cov-10.202453_pt1 | contig 12527 bp, 28 predicted proteins | sample MGYA00376240_ERZ650304 | MGnify/ENA primary metagenome ERZ650304 (study PRJEB26733, sample SAMN07839271) | wastewater metagenome | biome: small river; feature: stream; material: water | place: USA: North Carolina | collected 2016-03-01 ...
CGAGGTCGCGCGCATCTGGCACGGCCAGGGGGACTTCCACCCGGTCGAGACCTTCCCCTCGATCCGCGCCGCCCGCGAGAACCTGGCCTTTGCGATCTACGACGCCGTGGATCACCTCTCCAGCGCATCCTACGATGTGCGCCTCGTCCTCGCGGATGGGACGGTCAAGCCCCTCTCGAACAATCGGCAGGGCTACGCGATCGAGCAAGCCAAGGCGATGCGGTGGGACGACTCGATCGGGGCTCGCTGGGCCCGCGGCGAGACCGTGGTGGTCTAGTCGATCCGCAAGGGGCGTGGGCCATGGTCGTGGAGACCCCAAATGGTATGAAGCGGGTCAACCGGCGGGAACGCCACGGCAACTTCGTCGTCACGGTCGAACCGGCCTAAAACTGCGCTGTACACCGTTCTTTGGCGTATCTTCACTTTTCTCCTTGAAATGTGCACGCGTTGGATCCACACTGAGATTCGTAGGGAGCAGGAAGCAATGCGAACCGACACCAACCGCCGCAAGCACGTCCCCCGCGACTCCAAGGCATCGGAGCGCCGCGAGGGCAACCGAAGCGCCCGCCGCACCGCCAAGGCGAACCTCCGCCGCATCTTCCGCTAGAACCCGAGGAGCAGCACCATGGTCACCACCACTATCAAACAGATCAAGGACGCGGTTTCAGAGATCGCAGACCTGGCGAAGCACGACCCCGAGGTGGCGCACGCGCGCGAGGTTGCCCTCCTGAAAGAGGTGCTCCGAGTCATCGCGCAGGGCGCACCGGATGCGCAAGAACTCGCAGTAGAGGCCATCAAGGCGTGCGAGATCGACTACGAACGCTGGTTCGCGTAACCCACAGAGAGCCAACCATGACCACCGCAACCAACCCCTTCGCCATGACCTCCCTCGCCCCCATCCTCACCGGCAACCCCAGCGAGGACTGGTTCGCCAAGGCGCGCGCCCTCGACGAGCGACTCGCGGCCACCGGCGAGGATGCTGGGGCGACCTGCGACTAGCCAGCAAGAGGACCGCCATGCCCACCGTCAAGACCACCCGGATGTGCTTCTTCGTTCCCACCGACGGCTATGTGAAGGGCCGCGGGTGGCGAGCCAGCGTCGTTACCGAAGGGAAGCCAGGTCACTGCCCCACCGGGGTCTGGCCGAACAACGGAACGGAGATCATGCCCTACTTTTGGGGCACCTCCTACGAGGACGCGCAGGCCACCGCGGCGCGGATGAACGCTCGACTCGGGCACACCGAGAAGGACGTGGCCGAGATCATCTCCTCGAGCATGAACGCGAAGGACGAACCATGACCCGCGATGCCATCGCCCCGACCAACCAAGGCATGCTGCTTGCGGCGATCCGCCTTGGGCTCATCGACGCGATCGACCTCGCCTGCTGGTTCCTCGAGCACGACGGCGACACGGAGGCGGTGCTGGACGACATCGACGGACGAGCCGATGCGGCGCCCGACAAGGACGTGCGGCGCACATGGAACTCCATTCGAGACGCGGCCTACTACCTCACGGTCTATCGCCTCTCTGCCATCAACGAACCAGACAACCACGCCAAGTCCGTCGCCGTCCTCATGAAGCACGGCATTGCGAGGCCAGGATGACGCGAGAACTCATCATCCAACTACGAGACGCGCTCGAGACTGCTCGGGAGCGCTATGGCGCCATCGATCCCGACTACCACCCGGGAGAGACGGACAGCAGCGGGGACGGCGACGAAGACGAACCGCTGCACGAGGAAGCCGACGAGATCGATGCCGCACTCGAAGCAGCCAACGCCTACCTCGCATCCACTCGCGTTCAAGCCATCGACGGGTGAGGCATGACGACCGAGATCCGCATCTCGAGGCCCCTGTTCCGCCTTCACCAGTGGCCTATCCGCACACTCGTGCATGACGTGCCCGGCCGCGTGACCATCGTGGGCGAACCGTTGTTCGTGGAGCCGTGCGAGCAGTTGGACCTGGCTTCCGCCGTGCTGCGCGGGTGGCCGATCGTTGTCGCATTCCGCCGGTTGGCGGGCGGCGCCTATCGTCCGCTGGGCCAGCGGTCCGGCCGAGTGCTCGGCGCGATCATGGGGCTCAAGGACCCGAACCGTTGCGCGGTCTATCTGGCGCAGGACACCACAGGAGCCTCACTCACCCTGGAACCCCACGGTCTCGCACTCTCCACCATCCTGGACCACAAAGGGCGGTGGGAAGCTCAGCGTGCGCTGGAGACCGCTGGCCACGACGGGCAGGCCAACCGCTTGGAGCACATGGCCAACGCGTGGAGCGACTTTCCTCTGATGGTCCATGAGGTCCTGGACGGGCCCGCGGCCGACGAGATCGCGGAGTGGTTGGATAGGGCATCGACATGACCACCGTTGCCACCACAGCGCTCGCCCGGGCATCCAAGGCGATCAACCGCGCCTTGCGGCCCACGGGGTGGCAACTCTACGAGGTCGCCTTCAATGAAGAGACTGGCTTCGTGCGGGTCATCGCGGAGCGCCGCGACTACACGACCCGCGAGGGCCGCCGCGTGACCATCATGCGCTCGCGCCACGGTCTGCCGGTCGCTGAGTACCGCGACCTCATCGTGTTCGCCGATGGCATGTACGCTGGCGCGTGGGAGGTGTCCGATCTCCACTTCGGCCGTCGCCGCGCCACCGACGTGTCGCACGCCCTCGCGATGTTGGCCGAGTACATCGACGACAACGCGCTCGCCTGCATACCCGGGCAGAGCGCCTGGCTGGCCCTTGCTCCACTCACACAAGCCTTCAAGGAAGACATGACGATCACAAAGTTCGCCCCAGACGGGGCAGGGTTCCGGCGCCTGCGCGTAGACATTGGGGTGCCAGGCATCGAAGTCGCCGTGTCGGCCCATTACGCCACAGGCAAGGGTGTCGGCCGCCAGGGCCTCGTCGACGGTCGCGAGCAGCAAGCGCTAGCCGAGCGTATCGCCGCCGAGATCGACGACCACGCCGCCGCACTGGCCAAGCTCCGAGCAGAACTCGAGGACGAGCAGCGCAAGGTAGCGGCGCTCGAGGAGGCTCGCGATCGGCTCAAGTGCTCCCTGCGCTCGGCCGAGGAGCGGATCGAGCACCTCACGAGCCCAGGGAAGCAGCGCCTCTTCGGCAAGGCCAGGATCCGCACCTTCTCAGACGGCTCAGTGTGGCTCCTGGACCCGGTCAAGGACACGGCGGGCTTCGGGTTCTACTACGCCTCGCTGGCCGACCTCTGGCGCGTGTGGCCCGACCTGCGCCCCATCGAGTGCGGGCAGGACGAGTCGTCGTCGTGGATGATGGTCGAGAGCCAACCGATCGTGCCTCGCGACGATCGGTGATGCTGCTCGAGCAGGCCGTTGGTGGCGTGAAACGACGTTCGGTTGCGCCGTGCACGATTTAGCTTGAAACGTGAAACGGCACACGGTACACCTCCATTCGAGGGCAGCGAGAGCCGCCCCGGAGCAGGACGACATGAGTACCAATCAGCGCTGGGTCCGCACCGAAACGTCGCGCGATCACGACACATGGGAACTCCATGTGAACGGCAACGGTAATGTGGTGGCCGAACTCGAGCGTGATCGCCCCACCAAGTGGCACGGCAACGGCGTGAGCGGCAAGGTGACCAACATGGAGGGCCCCGTTTCATGGTCGGTCACGCTCTGGGACGAGAACAGCGATCACACCCTCCACCACCTCCCCCAAGGACTCACCTTGGCCGAAGCCAAGGCGAAGGTCATCGCACTCATCGAGGCCACGAAGGCCGTATGACGAAAGCAGGAGCAGTCAGCATGAGCGAGTCAACCATCCCGCCGATCGGCGCCACCGGCGTCGCCAAGACGTTCGAGGGCGAGTTCCGAGGGCGCCTCGTCAAGCACGACCCCGACGATCCGCGCCTCCCATACCGGGTGCGGTTCAACCGGAAGATCGACGGCTCCAAGGTGCTCTGGTGCCCAACGTTCATCCCCGACTCCGAGACCACCGAGGTCCAACCATGAGCGACCGCATCGAGAACCCCATCGCCGGCTCTGGCCACCACTCCTGCCCCGTCCCGGTCGTCATCGGCCTGGTCGTCGAGATCCGTGACGGCAACCACCTCGGCACCAGCATTTGGCGCCGCGACGATGACAAGTTCCCCTACGTCTTCGTGAGCCACGACAAGGGCGATGTCTGCTACGCAGAGCGGTGCGTGCTCGTGCGAGATCTGGACGTCGAGGAGATCCCTTACGGTTCGTACCCCTACGGGTGCGACCTCTCGACGCCAGAGGGGCTGGTGCTCCTTGGGCTCGACCGCGACGAGGACACCAGCGACCTCGACTGGCTCAAGGGCAGCGAGATCCTCTGGGACTCGGCGCCAAAGCCCACCTACCTGCCGCAGGTTGGCGACCGCGTGGTGGCCGAGCGGGCGTTCACGGACGACGAGGCCGTCGGTATCGGCTGGGCCTCGCATATGCAGCGTTTCGTGGGCAAGACTGGCACCGTGGAACGCGTTGACGGGCACGGTGATGCTTGCGTGGAGTTCGTGGATCCAGGAGACGGCTACCAGTCATGGTGGTGGTACAGGGGCGCGCTGCGCTTCGCTGGCAAGGAGTGAGTAGGCCATGCCGAAGTTTCACTTCACCGCCGAGATCACCGTCAGCGCCACCACCACCGTCGAAGCCGACTCGGAAGAGCAGGCCCGCGAGATCGCAGAGGAGCGAACCGTGCGCCTGTCTCGTGGTCCGGGCGACAGTGGCGATGAGGACGAATGGGTGATCGATGAGGCCGACGGAGAACCGCAGGCGATCAAACTCGTCGAGGACGACGATTAGATGACATCGAAGCTGTTTACGCTGGTATGGCGAGACAACGCGATCGACGGACTCGGGTTGAGTCGGGGGCTAACGACCATTTCCGCTCGGATCCACATCGACGAACGCGATAGGGAACGGTTCGAGAAGTGGGCCCGCCGTGCTCGGCCTGGCCGAATCATCCATCTCAACGATGAGAGCCTCGTGGCTATCTGCGAGGAGAAGACTGCCTGCTAGGAACGATCCATGCCCACGACGCCCTCAATCCACGTCAACGGCACGCCGCAGGAGCGGTTGCTTGAGCAGGCGACTGCTGCCATGCAGGCACTCAGAGAGGCCGTGACGGCCTTGCAGGGCATGTCGCCCAACGGCCGGGACTACTACCCGCAGGGGGCGGCCGTGTTCGAGGAGGCGATGCGAGAACAGCGCGAGCGCGAGATGTCGCTGGTGACCATGCACGACGAGCGGTCGCACCTGCTTTCACTTTTCACCTTGCAAAGTGAAAGCAGATGATCCAGACTGAGCCTGTAGCAGGAAGCAGACCGCAATGCAGACAGCCAGCGCCACCCACCTTCCCGTCACGACCAGCGCCGCTCGCTATTGCCGCGTGGCCTACTTCGCGGTCTTCTCCGACGGTTCGGGCGCCGCTGCCACCCTTCATCGCGACGGCTACGTATTCGGCTGCAACTTTGTCGCCAGCGAGATTCGCATTCACCGCGTCATGCCCCGCAACGGCTCCGGTGGCCGGGTCCCGGCCAAGGTCCTGCGGATGGTGGAGGCCGACTACAAGGCCCTCCTGGCCGCCAACACCACGCCCGAGTGGCACGCGATGCACGCGGCCGTGTACGCCGACTAGGTCACCAGCATGGCCGCCTACCCCTCCGAGCCCAACGGGCTCACGCGCGAGAAGCTCCTCACGTACGCGATCGTGATCGTCGCATTCTCCGGCGGCAAGGACTCGGTCGCGTGCGTGCTCCACCTCCTCGAGATGGGCGTCCCGCGCGAGCGGATCGAACTTTGGCACCACGACGTGGACGGGCGCGAGGGGAGCGATCTCATGGACTGGGCGCCGACTCGGGCCTACTGCCAAGCGTTCGCGGATGCGCTGGGGTTGCGCCTGTTCTTCTCGTGGAAGCAGGGAGGCTTCGAGGGCGAGATGCTCCGGCAGGACGCATACACCCGCCCGACGTCCTTCGAGACGCCCACGGGCCTCGTGACGCTCGGAGGCGGGCGAGGCAAGCGGGCCACCCGGCGCGTCTTCCCGCAGGTCACCGCGAACCTGAGCCAGCGCTGGTGCTCGGCCTACCTCAAGATCGACGTGGGCAGGAAGGCACTCAACCGGCAAGAGCGCTTCCGTCACCAGCGCGTCCTCTTCGTCACGGGCGAGCGGGCCGAGGAGAGCAAGGCACGTGAGCACTACGCGGTGCTCGAGCCCCACGCGTGCGACGCTCGAGGAAGCGATCGCCTCGGGCGGCATGTCGACGCTTGGCGGCCGGTGCATCGGTGGGCCGTGGAGGAGGTGTGGGCGATCATCGAGGCCCACCGGATCAACCCGCACCCGGCCTACAAGGTCGGCTTGGGCCGGACGTCGTGCCAGTTCTGCATCTTCGGGTCGCCCGACCAGTGGGCCACCGTGCGCGCCCTGGACCCCGAGCGGTTCGGGCGGGTGGCCGCCTACGAGCGCGAGTTCGGGAAGACCATCAAGCGCAGAAAGACCGTGGACGAGGTCGCAGACCGCGGCACGCCCTACCCATACTCGGAGGCCGACGCTGCGCTGTCACGCTCGAGCGACCACCAAGAGCCGATCGTGCTCGAGCCCGGCCAATGGCGGCTCCCGCTGGGGGCCTTCGCCGCAGGATGCGGGCCCACGTAGGACTGGACGCCGTTCTTCGTACTCTTGCACTTTTCCGCTTGCAACGTGCAGCGGCGCGATCCATGCTGAGTCTCGTAGCAGGAAGCAGCCATGGCCACCAAGACCATCATCATCACCGCCGGCATCCACGGAGACGAGCCCGAGGGACTCGCGCTGGCCAAGAAGATCAAGATGCTCATCAAGCAGGGCGGGCTCTGCGGTCGCGACGTGGAGGTGGTGTTCCACGGCATGCTCAACCCCAGCGGGTTCAATGCGGTAACCCGCGAGAACGCGGACGGCATCGACCTCAACCGCGAGTGGACCACCGATGGCAACCGCACCGGGTCGGCCGAGTGCGCCAAGGCGTGGTCCGACATCATCGCCGCTCGCGAGTCGTTCGGCGACGACCTGCTCGTGGTCGACTGCCATAGCCTCGACGGCACCCCTGGCGTGTTCTTCGCAGGCCCGAAGGGTCGGACGGTCGCCGAGGGCTGCTTCCGTTCGGTGGCCCGCCTGGACACCTGGACCACCGCCGGAACGCTCACCTCTGCCTGCGAGGCAGTTGGCGTCGCCGCCATCGCCATCGAGGTGAGCAATGGTGAAAGCAACGCTTCGATCGCCACGGCGGCCTACCAGGCCCTCTGCACCTGGGCTTGCTATGGCCCCTCTGGGAAGGCGTCCTATGCCGCTGCGTAGCCCACTGGGCGCCGTCATCGTCACCGATGATGGGACGGTGCTCGAGCCGCCCTCGCCCCCTCCGAAGGACGCCCCGATCGACGACTGGATTGCCCACATGAGGGCCGTCGACGAGTTCAACGATCGGGTAGCCGACATCGCCAACCGCGCGTTCGAGCGCGCCTTCCTCAAGGAGATCCACAAGTCATGAAGACGCACCGCCACCGTCGCAAGACGGCCATCGACCGCCCCTACTTCGGCCCAGTCCGCCCGAGTCGCCGGAACCCGGCAGCGGACGGCAACGTCACTCGCGTGGAGACATGCTCGTGCGGGATGCGGCGCCTCGTCAACGTCAACGGCCACCATCGGGAAGCGAGCGTGTGGGTATGACCAAGGAAGAGACTCCGCGAGCGCGAGAAGAGATCATCGCCGATGCTCTGGCGCGCGAGGACAGAACGGTCAAGGCGCGCCCGCGCGAGTTCGATACCCTCTCGGCAATGGCCAAGGAGGGGCTCATGTACAACTGGGCCGGAGTGCTGTGGTGCTTGGAGAAGGACCCGACGCCATGAGTACGACCACCTACGTCAAGGAGACCTTCGAGATGCTCTGGGACTGCCCGGCCTGCGGCAGCACCAAGCTCCTGGGAGTCACGCACCGGTTCTGCCCCAACTGCGGCCACCCGCAGGGCCACGAGCGGCGCTACTTCCCTCCGCCAGGGGAGCGGACACCCACCGCCTACCGCGGCCACGCGCCCGACAAGGTGTGCCCCGCGTGCTCGAGCGCTTGCGGTGCGGGCGACTCCAACTGCTTCGGGTGCGGATCGCCTCTCGCTGGCGCGAAGCAGGTCCACGTGCGGCGGCCGATCGGCGAGCACGCTGGAGAGACGGGGGCCCAAGCGAAAGCCGACCACGAGGCCCGTCAGGCGGCGAGGCGGGCCGAGCAGATGGCCGTCCACCGCAGGCCGCCCGCGCGCGCAGTGGAGGAGGACCACGCACCCACGCAGAGCGAACCCGTCTCGCGCGTCACGCTGGCCGACCTCTACCCCGAGCCCGACATCGAGCCGCCCAAGCGCTTCCAGCCGGAGTCCTGGCACTGGATCGTTGGCGCCCTCGTCTTGCTCACTGGTCTCATCACCGTGGCGCTCCTGTGGAAGCGGGACGCGGTGCTCGAGGTCGCGGGCCACGAGTGGGAGCGGACGATCGAGGTCGAGCGGTTCACGGCCGTGGATGACCGCGAGTGGTGCTCGAGCATGCCGCACGACGCCTACGACGTCTCGCGCCGCTCCGAGGTCCACCACACCGACCAGGTTGCCGATGGGCAGGACTGCCGGACGGTCCCCGAGTCCTGCTCCGAGTCGTGCTCGCTGCGCGACAACGGCAACGGTGGGGGCTCGAACGTCTGCACGAAGACGTGCTCCCCTGCGCGGCAGGAGTGCACCACACGCTACCGGAGCGTCGACCGCTACGCCGACCGCTGCTACTTCACCGTCGACCGCTGGCGGACCACGAGGACGGCCAGGGCACACGGTTTGGGCCTTACCCCCGAACCCTCGTGGCCCGAGACGAAGCACAAGGCGTGCACCAAGACGTCTCTCGGCTGCGAGCGGCCCGGAGAACGCGCGCAGTCCTACACCCTCACGCTCGACGAGCAGGGCAAGGAGCACACGTGCGAGTTCGGCCAGGCCAAGTGGGCCTCGTTCCCCGTGGGTCAGCAGGTGAAGGGCAAGATCGGCGTGATGACTGGGATCCTCGACTGCGACACGGTCATCACCGCGGAGGCGCCATGAGGCCCCGAGGCCAACTCGTGCGGGCACTACTCACAGATCATGCGGTAGGCCCCGACGGACACGAGCGGGCGACCTTCGTAGACCAGGGCGGCGCCTTTCTCGTGATCGAGGGTCCGCTGGCCCAGCGTATGGCCACCGTCCTGCAAGAGGACGCGCGGTTCTGGGGCGGCCCCGAAGATCTCGCTGCGTTGGTCTGCGATCTCTCCAAGGAGACCGAGGTGCAGGCAGCGATCGCGCTGGTGAGGGGTGAGTCATGATCCGCCTCCGCCTCACCGATGCCCAGGTCTCCGCCCTGGAGTGCCGTGGCATCACGGATGAGGACGAGCCAGCAATCAGCCGGGCGTGGCGAGGATCCGCTGTGCTGGCCTTCGAGGCAGCCGAGGCCGAAGCACTGGCCCGCGAACTAACCGAGGCCGCCAACGCCGAAGATGCCCAGGCCGAGGAGCGCCGGACCGACCCCGAAACTGCGAAGTACGCGCGTGCGGCCTGCCGGTCGCTAACGGCCATGGCCACCAAGGTCAGGAAACGAGGCAGTACTGGGTCATAGACAACGTTCTTCAACGTTCTTGCACTTTTCTTATGGACGCGTGCAGCGCCATCGGTCACAACCTGACCATGGGCGCACGCAACACCGACGGCCGCAGCAAGCACGACAACCGCCCGGGCCGTGAGTCGGTCCGCAAGCGGATCGGCAAGCGCGTGGCGGCGGCCATCGAGGCCCGTGACGGCCACTCCTGCGTTTATTGCGGGATCCACCAGGATGACTGCGAGCGGCATATGCACTTTGATCACCTCGACCCCCGCTCGGAGGGCGGCGAGGACGTGGCGACGAACCTCGTGCTGGCCTGCGAGCCCTGTAACTCGGCGCGGAAGACCATGACCCTCAAGCAGTGGAAGGCCTACGCGGCCACCAAGCGGGGCCTCCTCATCGACCTTCGCAAGGTGCGCGCCCAGGCCCGCAAGGCCCTCCCGGTATAGCCCGCCGGCCTTGCACTTTTTAGGTTGACTTGTGAACACCACTGCTCCACACTGAGCCTTGTAGGAGAGAAGCAGATGCTCATCAAAGACACCCACCTCACCGAGGGTCTACGCGCCCGTCTGGCGAACGCCGGGAGCGGCCGCACCCTCGACGTCTTCCCCGTAGGAACGGACATCTACGTGGGTGCGGAGCTGGCTGGCGAGGAGCAGATCGAGGTGATCGCGATCTCGGCAGCGCACGCGGCCGAGCCGTTCGGCGGAAGTCCGCTCGAGGTTGACCCCCCCGATGGCTACAACATCATGGAGCCGAACGGTCTGTACAGAGACGAGATCGCAGCCATCGAAGAAGCGCGCGGGTTGACCCATGACTGCGCGCGCTATGGGATCACCAAGTCCGGCGGTTTGAGGATCCGATCCGGCGAGAACGGCGACACCATGCCTCCCGAGGCCTGGGCGTGGCTCACCGACAAGTGGCGCCGCAGCGGAGGGAAGCGATCGTAATGGGCACCATCATCGACCATGCCATCATCGTCACTGGTGCGCCGCAAGACGTGGAGCGCGCCCATGCCAAGGCGTCGACGATTTTCCACAACGTCACCTCCATCGTGGACCACGAGGTGAACGGCGGTCAATCATTCCTCGTGCCGCCGGACGGTTCCAAGATCGGATGGCCTTCCGAGAAGGCAGGGACAAGGCGCCGACACGAGTTCAAGCAGTGGCTTCGTCACGAGACCTTCTGCTGGCTCGAGTGGCTCGAGGTTCGATACGGTGAGAAGTGCGCCGTTGGCCAGAGCCCCGGTGTCGTAGCTGGGTCTGGCCACAAGTACGGCGATCCGCCAGCCAGCGACGAATGGTTCCCAGACACGGACGACGAAACCGAGATCATCGACGCCGAGTTCGTCGTCCGCGAACCCCAAGCACTGCCATCCAACGCACTGGCTCGCACCGACAAAGCCTAGATCAACCTCCACCACCCGCCGGATTCCGCAGCGCTGCAAGGCGCCGAGCGGGCCGGCTTAGGGTGCGCCGGAAGACCGGCAAGGAAGCAGCAGCATGATCGGACACTTCGCTCTCACCATCCTCCTCGCCATCGGCGCGATCGGCCTCGGCCTGTTCGCCATCCGTTCGGCGCGGTTCGACCTCAAGACCACCTACGCAGCGACGCCATTCGACTTCTTCTTGACGGCTCTGGTGGCCGTCATCGCGATCGCCTGCGGCCTTGGTGCCGTCCACTTCTTCAATCAGATCGGAGGCTAGGACCATGGCAGACCCACGCCTACTCGCAGAGATGATCGGGTTCCTGGGCGACTCCATGACCGGAGGAACCGACTACGCGGCCGAGCGGAACGGCAAGCACAAGCAGGCCCTCGCCGCGGCGTCCAACAAGTTGCCACGACGCGTGGACCGCGACGATCGGCTCGTCTACGAAGCGCTCGGCTTCGAGTTCGGAGACGCCACCGACAAGCTCTTCATGGCCGTGTCCTTCCCCGATGGCTGGGGCACCAAGCCGACGGACCACTACATGTACACGCACATCGTGGACGAGCGTGGCCGGAGGCGTGGTCAGTACTTCTACAAGCCCGACTTCTGGGACCAGGACGCCTCACTCTGGGGCGCCGAGCGGCGTTTTCGCTGCGAGAAGGACTACGACACCTACTGCTCGAGCGACCGCACGAGGCGCGATGAAGTCGTGTTCCGAGTGCTCGACCAGGGGCGCGAGATCTACCGGACCAAGGTCTACGCGATGGACCCTCTCGACGGCGAGAAGACCTGGGAGACCAGCGAGCGCACCGAGAAGGCCGCCCTGGACGACGCCATCGCCTGGCTCAAGGCTCGCTTCCCCGAGCACGAGAATCCGCTGGCCTACTGGTCGCTGCCCGACGTGCTCGACTTCGACGCATTCCCCGAGAACTACGTGTTCATCGTGGATGGCACCGACTTGTCGATCGTCACGGCGACGCACGAGAACGGCCAGATCATCCATCGATTCTCGTTCACCGCTGACGGTGCCTTGGCCCGCGGGGCAGGCAAGGGCTACGACGGCACTTCCGGCGACTACAACAAGATCGTCGCGTGGGCCACGCTCGTCGCCAACCAGCCCAAGGACCCGCGACCTCCCAAGCCGGCCAGAAACGAGTAGGACCATGGCCACCAGCAAGCCCTTCCTCATGTACCTTCTAGTCGATCCACGAGCGACGAAGGCCAGCCAGATCGCGATCAACGATCGCGAACCAGAGCATCTGTGCCTTTGTCTGCGGAACGAGTGGAAGGGATTGCCACCAGGCTACTACCACGGCCAAGACTCGGGCCCCAACTGGTCGCCCTGCGAGAGCGGAGACGTGGACCCAGAGGCCATCGCACTCTTCACGCAAGCGCTCGCCGAGACGTGCCAGGAGCCAGATCCAGTCGTGCCGTTCGACGAGCAAGTCGCGATCGCGTACGCTACTTCGCGGAGCAGCGAGATCCA
>ERZ650304.914-NODE-914-length-12509-cov-11.264895_pt1 | contig 12509 bp, 18 predicted proteins | sample MGYA00376240_ERZ650304 | MGnify/ENA primary metagenome ERZ650304 (study PRJEB26733, sample SAMN07839271) | wastewater metagenome | biome: small river; feature: stream; material: water | place: USA: North Carolina | collected 2016-03-01 ...
TTCCGACGCGGTGAGGGCGTCACCCGGGCGGAGGTCGCGCATCGACTCACCCGGGTTGAAAGAGCTTCTGGTAGTCGGCCTCGGCGAACTGCGGGACCAGCGTCCCGTTGCCGGACGGCGCGGGCTCGGTCCCCTTCACGACAAGCGGCATCCACCGACCGTCATTTAAGCGATGTCGATTCCACAGTTGTGGCCGATATCCAAACAAGTGTGGTATATTAATGACCTTGTACCCGGCCGCGCTGTCGGTCGGCTCGGTCTCGCGGGCCGGCCCCTTGTAGAGCAGCGTGCCGGGTCCGTAGGTCTTGCCCATCAGGTGAACCGTCTCGCTGTTCACCTTGCCGAGACATTCCGTGATGCCGTTGTCGGGGAACGCTTCGACCGGCCACTCGATGAGTTCCGCGATGATCTCGATTTGGAAGGTGGGGATGAACCCCACCTCCTGAATCACGAACGGGTCGAACGCGGACCCCGTCGCGCCGTCGTGGTAGCAGACGAACCCCGCGCTCGGCGTCTTTCGGGCTTCGGGGAGATACCGCCGCGTCACCTTCACGAACCGCTTGCACTCCGGCGGAATCTCCCCGGGGCCGCCGGTGTAGGACTCGGCGTTGGCCTCCTCGTCGGTGAGGACGTAGTAGGGGGTCGGGCCGAAGGTGAGGGCGTATTGAACGTACCCGTCTACCGCGAGGAAGAAGTCCCCGGTGCCGGGATCGGACGCGGGGTAGACGTGGTCGGCGTCCGGCGCGTTCGGCCAGAACAACTCCAAGTCCATCTGCGAACACCGCTGCGGGTTGAGTTGCACCCGCTCGGCTCCTTCACCGGTCGCCGCGCCGCCCGTGAACTGGCCCGCTAGCGGCACCTGCCGGTTAAGGTGTTTCTTCGACTGGTCCCACGTCGCGTACCCGAGCAAGTCCTGCCGGAGTTGGGGCGTGGTGTCCCACGGCGTCTCGATCCAAATTTGGGTCCGGGACGCGCCGGAGGCGTAACTGTCGCGGTACTTGTACGCCGTGCGCCAGAGGGCTCCGCCGCGGGTCGTGTTCCAGACGTCGGCCATCCCCAGAGGATGACGGGAGAGGGGGCGGCGGGGCGAACCGTGGCGGCGAGACAACTGAACGGGCGCGCGTCTATCGCGGCGTGACGCAAGACGTTAGACTTTGCGGCGAATCACCTTCCGTCGTCTTGCTGGGGTACTGACGTGTCTGACCCGAACCCGCTCGACTTCTCTGAGGCTGACGCCCCCCGGAAAGCTAAGCCCCGATCGTCGGTGGCACGCGGGGCACGCCGGGCGGCCAAATCCGCGGCGAAGGACATAGGCAATGCGCTCGGAAGCGAACTGGCGAAACTGTTCACGCCACAAGGAGTCGGCACCGCGCTGGTAATGATGGGCGGCGGCACCGCCGTCCTCCTGCTCCTCATTTATCTGAAGGTTTCGGCCGAACGTGTGCCCGTCGAACAGTTACCCGATCGGGAGCAACTGGCAATCCTCCTGCTCGTCGGCCTAACTGTCGCGGCGTTCTTCGCCGGGGTCGGCATCTGGCTCTTGGTCGCCGTGAAACCGAGCGACGACCTGAAACGAACCGTCGCGGGCATGAACAACTTGAAGGGCCGTACCCGTGCGGACGTACTCTCCGTACTCGGCGAACCGCAGCAAACTGAGTACGGCGAGATCACCGCGTTAACGTGGACCACTCCGCATTACACCGTCGTCATCGGCTTCCGCGACAACCTGTGCGTCGGTATTCTCCGGGAAGCAAATCACTAGCCGTTGTTACCGCAGCGGCGTCGGGCTCCGGTCGGTGAACTTTCGCCACAGGTCGATGAGGATGTCCAACTTCCCCGCCACCTTCTCCTCCTCGGCCTTCTTGGGGGCGAGTTTCCCGCCCGCCTCCCGCTCGCCTGCGTCGCGGATGGCGACCGCCTCGGCGGCCGAACGGTATTCGGCGTCGAAGTCACTGAACCCGGCCTGGGCGATCAGGGCTTGCGTTTTCTGCCCCTGCGGCTTGGCCCCGAATATCGCGTCGTAGAGTTGCGACGTCGGCCCGCCACGGTTGATGCCCGTCACGCCCGACCCGCCGCCCGGCCCCCCGCGGCCGATGCCGAACGCGGTGTCGAACACCTGGGAGAGTACGCGGCCGAAACCACGCTTGCCGTCGTCGCGGGTTTCCGCGTATCCCTGGTAGGAGTCGATACCAGCACCGATGCCAATGCCGATCGGCCCAAGGGCTCGCCCGCCGAGCCGCCCGGCCCGAGCGAGTGCGCCACCCCCGCTGGCGCCGGCCGGCGCCGCAGTCCCGCCCGATGCGATCGCCCCGCCCCCGGTCGCCACCATGCCGGCCCCCGCGACCGCTGTCGTCGCCCCGGCCGCACCGCCGATCAGCCCGGCCGACCGCAGTAACGCGGCCCCCTTGCTCGCGGCGCTCATCAGCCCGGCCGCGCCGAGTCCGACCCCGCCCGCGACCGCCGCGCCGGTGATGCCGAACCCCATCGCCTTCTGCTGCGCCGGGGTCAGTTGCTCCAGTCGCCGCCGCACCCACCGGACCGCCCCGGTTAACTCTCGCATCGCCGGCACAAGAGCATTGGCGACCTCGCGGTGAAGGAGGGTCATCTCCGCCGCGAGGGTTGCCCCCTGGACCGTTCCGCTAAACCCTGCCCGCCCCATCCCCACGCCGATAGCCCCGGCCCCCGCCAGTGCCCCGCTCGCCGTCGCCAACCCGGGGGCGAACCGCTCCCCGGCGTGAATCGCCCCGCCGAGCCGGCGCCCGTAAAGCGCCTGCAACTCCGCCCGGCGTTCCGCCTTCGCCAGCGCGGCGTTCTCGCCCTCGGCCTTCGCCCGCGCCGCGACCTGTTGGCTGAACACGCCCGACGATAACGCCAGCCGCCGGGTGGCAAGGGTGAGTTGGGCGTCGGCCCGCTCGACGGCCGCGGCCGTTTTCATCCGCGTCAGGGTGACGCCCGACCGCAGGTCGCTGGCCTTCTCCGCCACCCCCAGCCGCGCGTCGGTCCGCTCCAGCCGGGCGGCGTCCCGCGACTGCTGGCCGTACAGCCCCGACGACAGCGATTGCGCCCGGAGTCCCTGACCGAGTCGGGCCTGTTGCACGGCGGCGGCGGCGGCCGTCTTGGCGCGGTAGAGGGAGACGCCGGCGGCGAGGTCGGCCCGCTGTTCGGCGAGGGCGAGCCGCGCGTCCCGCCGGTCCGCGCGGGCGGTGGCCTTCGCCCGCGCGGCGTAAATCCCCTGCCCCAGTTCCGTCGCCCGCTCGGCCTGCGCCGCGGTCCGGGCGGCCTTCGCCGCCTGGTCCCGCAACCGGGCCTGCATCGCGTACTCGCCCGACAGGAGCCGCGAGTTGCGGACCGCCTGCTCCCGCTGCTGCCGCTCGGCTTTGGCGAGGTCGTCCGTCCGGGCCTTGATCTTGGTGAGGTCGAGGGCGGCTTTGGCGAGGGCCGGACTCGCCATCGCCTGAAGTTGCTTCAACTGCTCGGCGTGGGCCTTGCGGACGGCGGCCTCAAGGTCCGCCGTCCGGGCGATGATCTCGTCCAGCCCGTCGGCGCGGAATTCGACAACCTCGCTGCCCAGCGTGTTCCCACTACTCACGGGGCACCGACGGTAGGAGGTGAGGGGGAATGGTCGGCAGTTCGCCGCGGGCGGCCCGGCGGCGGTTGATCGTGGCGACGAGTCCCACTGCGTCGGCCGCCGCGTCCGCCCCGGGCGGCGGCTGGAACTTGAAGAACAGCGCGAACACCTGCGCCGCGGTCAACTCCCACAACTCGCCCGGTGACATGCCCGGCGGCCCTTTCTCGGGGCGCCACTGGTCTCGCCAAATCTTGTTCAGGTCGTGGCCGCAGACGAGCCGGGCGAGGGTCAGCGGGTCAGCTTTTGGGGTCGTCGGCCGCGCCGAGTGCCTCCCGAATCTGCCAGTGCAGGTCGTCGGCGTTCGCCTCGGTAACGACCGCCTCCAGGTCTCGCAGGGCGACGTCCGGGTGGGCGCGGCGGGCGCGGAACCAGAGCTCAGTCGCCACCCCCTTCGGCGACCGCCGGGCCGTCTCGGCCGCGTCGTCGCCGGGGAGGTCGCCCCGCGCCTCCATCGTGGCGGCGGCCTGAAGGATCGCCGCCGCCCGCGCCGCCGCTTCCGGCGTCTTGATCTTCGCCAGCCGGTCGAGGACGGGTTCCACGGCGGCAACGAAATCCACCGCCTGTGCCTTCGCCAGTCGTCGCATCTCGTGCAGGAGCGACACCTCCTGCCGGAACGGTAACGGCTCCACGAACAGCACCAGTTCCGTGCCGCCATCGCCCTTGATGCGGACCGTGCCGCCCGCCCCGACCGCCGCCTTGTCGATCATGCCCGTCGCCCGTGGGGTGTCCGCGTGGGCCGTCAGCCCATCACGATTTCGTAATCGAGCACCTGCGAGCCGGCCCCCGACACGTCGATGGTCTTGTGCGTGCTGTCGATATCGGGGGCGGCGTCCTTGAGGAACCGCACCCCGGTCGTGTCCGGGTCGAGGGTCATCGTCCAGGTGCCGCCCGCGGCGTTCAGCCCGTAGCCGTTGCTCGCGCCCTTCGTCGCCGTGATCGGATTCGCGTTGTCGCTCTCGGCGTGGAGAATCAGCAGTTGCAGCTTGAGCCCCGTCCCGTCCACGACCTCGTCAGCCGTTCGGCCCGGCAGGACGGTCAGGTCGAGCGTGCCCGACCCGGACGACAGCGTGAGCCGCCCCGCCGCGTACTTGGTCGCGGGGACGGTGCTGGATGCGTTCAGCACGCCCGCGATGTTGAGCCCGTTGGTCGTGGTCGTGGCGGCGGCCGCGGACACGAACGGTCCCGTCAGCGTCTCCACGATCGTGCCGGTGACGGCGTAGGTAACCTCGATGCTCACGGCGTCACCTCGCACGTCAGGGTCCGGCCGTCCGTCGCCGCCACGACCCCCGCGAACCCGCGGGCCGTCACCGCCCACCCGGGCTCGACGGCGAGGTCCGGGTAGTCGTGGGCGAGCGTCACCGCGCCGCCGTCGATCCGCTCGGCGTACAGCGCCAGCGGCTCCCCGCCGGGCGGGGTCAGGAACACGCGGGCGGGCTCGACTGGTTTCACCCCGGCCCCGACAGTCACGCCGTTCATGGTGTCACGCCGCGTTGAGTGAGAGGGTGCCGCCCTTGCCGGTGATCGTCACGCCGATCGGGTCGCCGTTGGCGTTGAGCACCCGCTCCGTGCTGACCACGGTCGTGTTCGCCACCTTGTCGAAGGTGGACAACCCGCCGAGCTTGAACTTGACCAGCGCCAGCTTGGTGCCGATCACGAACCCGGCGGCGATGGCCGCGTCGGTGTCGTCCAGGAACAGGGTGAACGACCACTCCGGGTCCACGACGAACACGGCGTACACCGTGCCGCCGCCGGCGTCCGTCTGCGTCACCTCCACCCCGCGGCCCTGCCAGTTCCCGCGCCACTGGTTGACGGGGACCGACGTGGCGCCGTTGTAAGCGTGGCCGCCGACCGGCGTGACGAGAGCCATAGCGACCCCTCCGTTACTGCTTGCCCACGAGGTAGAGCGTGCCGGCCACGGTGACCGCCGACGGGTTGTTGATCCGCAGCACCCGGGCGCCGCCGGCCGTCACCGTCCACCCGGAGAACGACGGCCGCTGGACCCACTGGTCCACCACCTCGTAGGCACCCGCCCCGACCCCGGAGAACCAGAGTTGTGCCCCGTTGGTCACGTTCTGCGGCCCGACCCGGAGCGACTTCGTCCCCGCCGGGCTCGTGACCGCCAGGGCGAGGTAGTAGAGCCTGCTCAGGTTCAGCGGCCGGTTGACGCGGTCCAGGAGTGTATTCGCCGGGTCGGCGAGGTCGATGTCGAGGCTGGCGGACGCGGCGAGGCTGACCGCCACCATCACCTGCTGCCACACCTCCGCGCCCGTCTGCGTCCGCGTCACGGCGAATTGCGGCAGATCGCCGCCGACGGACAGCATGTCCGTCAGCCCGCCGTCCTGGTAGAACCCGCTCCCCGTCGTCTTGAGCCGCAGCTGGAAGGTACTCACGCCGCCCCCCCCGCCTGAATCGCGGCCAGTTGCGCCCGGCACCGGGCGAGCGTGTCGCCGAGCCCCTTCCACCCGCGACGGCGGAGGACGGCGAGGTGCTCGCCGGCCGGCGTCAGCCCGACCCGCACCCGCCCCTCGGCGGCGATCCGCCGCCGGTCGGCCGTCTCCAGCGACACCGCCGCCCGCCCCTGCCCGGTCCGCAGCCGCGGGAACTCGCCGCGCGGGGCGGGGTTCCGGTGCGGCGCCGGGTTCCCCCGGGACAAGTCCTTGCGGGCCTCCGCCTGGAACGTCAGGGCGACGGCGAGGAGCCGCCGCGCCGCCTGGTCGCGGAGGCGGGCGGCAAGGCCGGCGGCGTCGATCGTCACCCCCGTACTCACGGCGTCGAGTCCCCCGCGACGAGTAGTTGCCACGACCCGCGGCTCAGGAACACGTCCTTCCCCCCGCGGGCCTTCGGGGAGAACTCGCCCCGCGGCGCCCGCGGGAGACAGTGGACGACGACCCCCGACGCCAGCGCGGCCCACCCGGTCACGGGCAGGCACTTGTTCACCGCCGCCTGGACCGCCGCCGGGGCGTGCCCGCTGCGGCCCTGGTCCGTGTACACGCCGGTTTGCAGCGTCCACTTCTGGAGCATCGACCCGTCCGTCTGCCGCTGCGGGTCGCCGTCCGGGTCGAGCGTGAACACGAGGTACGGGGCCGCCGCCTGTTCGTCGGCGCGGGCGAACCACGCGCCCCCCGGGCACGCGGCCTGGAAGTCGGCGGAACCCGGGTTCGCCACCGCGAACCGGGCCTTCACGCCGGCGGCGAGACCGTCGAGGGTGACCACCGCCGGAGAGTACCGGCGGTGTGCCGGGCGGGGCGAACCGCACCCCGCCCGTCAGTCGGGAATCTTCAGGAGTTTCAGACTTTGCAAGTCCCAGATGCGTTCCGGGTTGTCGAAGCCGAGGACCGAGTACGCCACGCCGTCTACCTCGAACACGTCGTGCGCCATCAGGGCCAGCGGCTCGGCGAGGTAGGCGGTGTAGTTGTCCGGGAGCATCAGTTGGTCGAACAGTTCTTCGGCGGCGCTCGACTCCGGTTGCACCCGGCACGCCACCGTGGCGACGGTCGTGTACGTCGCGTTCGCCGGCCGCCCCGCGGCGTCCGCGGCCGACGCCGCCCGCTTCAACGCCCCCGTCGCGGTCAGGCCGTTCGTCAGGGCGAGGGCGCGGCAGACGCACCGGTAGGTCAGGCCGAACTTGTTGACCGCCACGTCGCCGACAGTCCAGTCTACCGCCCCGCCGTCCCGGACCACGTCGCCCGGCCGCGGCGTCACGCCCGCCGGCAACACCTGCGACGGGATCAACCACGCCCGGTCCGACCCGGTGTATACGCCCGCCGACGCGGCCAGTTCCTTGAACGAGATCGCCCGGCGCTTGACGGCCCCGCCGGGCGAGTAGGTCAGGGCGTGGTCGGTGTACGTCCCGGGCACGTCCGTCCGGTAGCGGAGCGTGACGTTCTCCCGCTCCGGCCAATACTTCCAGTCCGCGGCGATGGCGTCGGCGAAGCTCACGGGGTCAGTCCCAGAAAGCCCAGATGTCGGCGGCGGTCGTCCCCGTCGCCTTGATCCGCACGACGCAAATGGGGTGAATCGACCCCGCCGCGAGAACGCCCGACGGGATCGTCACCGTCTCGCCGTCGGGGCGAACGGCCACGATGTCGCCGGCCGTCTTGAACGCAATCCCGCGGGTGCCGGCCTTGATGTTGATGTCGGGGATGTCCGCCGAGTCGCTCGGCGTGACGGCCGCGTACTTGGACGCGGGGCCGGCGTCGGTGCGAGTGTATCCTGACACCTCACGGCCTCCCGTATGTCCGGCTGATGAACGGCCCGGACAGTAACCGCTTCGTCTTGATGAGACCGGCAATCTCGTCGTTCTTTGTCTTTAGCCACTGATCCCAGCTATAGCTTTCCCCGTCTACAGAAAAGCTGGGCGGGCTTCCGCTCGCCACCCACTCCGCCATCTTGGCGGCGATGACCGCCACGAGGTTGTCGATGGCGGTGTCGATACTGGCGGTGTTCGCGGCGGCGGGCATCAGGCCGCCCGCCCGACTGGCAGGTCAGTCTCGTGGATAGTCGGGCTGTGCTGCGACCCGGTCACGCCAGTCGCCCGCTTGTAGCACTCGTAGGGGTGCTCGCTCGGGCCGACCGCTACGACCCACGCCGGGCCGTCCGGGATGGTGACGAGGTAGTTCTTGCCTGCGAGGAACACCGGCGGGCCAGCCGCGGCCTTGAGGCGGTCCACCTCGGCGGCGTGCGACGCCTTCAGGTCGGCGATCTGCCGCTCCAGGTCGGCCACCGTCGGGCCGGCCGCGGCCGGGGTAACGTCGGTGACGACCGGCGTAATGTCATCGGCCGGGGGCTTCGGGGCGGCGGGCGGAGTCGGCTTCTTCGGGTCGGCCATCGGTCCCTCAGTACGGTGGCGGGCGGGACAACTCGCCCCGCCCGGTCAGGTCGCCGATCACCCCTGCGACCGCACGCTCCGGCGGGGGTCTTTCCACATGGCGATGCCGCGGAGGTCGGCCTTCACGAACATCACCACACCGCGGTCGATGAGGTCGGCCTGCCCGGGGGCGGCGGCCTGCGTCCGCAGCGGCACGTTCTCCACCCACACCAGCGTCTTGTTGCCGCTCTCGAACATCCACCACGCCTTCGCGGCGTTCGACGCGGACAGGGCGAGGCCGTCGCTGGCCGTGCACCGCTCGAACACGAGCGGCGACTCCATGATCTTGTACCGGCCCTTGTAGTAGGGACTGGTCTGGTTGATGATCGTCTTGACCCCGGCGCCCGCCGTCTCGTTGTCGCGGAGCTGGTAGCCCTCGGCCGTGTCGCCGAAGATGCCGTGGGCGTACCGGAGTCGCTCGCGGTTGACCAGCACCGTGTTCGGTTGGGTCAGGATGCGGGTGCCGGTGTCCGGGTCGGTCATGTCGCGGAACTTGATCTCGGCGGCCTGGACGTTGTCCTCGTGGATCAGGTCGTTCCCGCTGGAGATGTAGTTGTCGTAGTACCCGGCCGCGATGTACGTCGCGTAGCTCGTGCCCTTGTAGTTGTAGCTCGCCGTCACGCCGATGAAGGCGTCGATGATGTCGAGTTCGCGGGCGTACCCCAGCCACTCGCCCACCCCCGCCGCGCCGCAGTGCTCGGCGAGCTGTCCGCCCGTCAGGTCGAGGAACATCGCCTCCTGCGTCACCTCGCAGGCCAGCGCCTTCTCCTTCGTCCGCGGCTGAACCACCCACCGCTCGCCGGCCCCCACCCGCCGGGTCGGCATCCCGGGGAGCCGCTCCTCGGCCACGTTCCCGAGCCGGCTGACGCCGATCGTCTTGCGGCCCTCGTACTGCTTCGACGGCTCGGCCGGGGCCAGCGTGTCGCCGATGAAGGTCGGGTTCTCGTAGGCCTGGAGGATCGCCACCTCCAGCAGCCCGCTGACGACGCCGGTGTAGGCGTTGATGTTGCTGAACGCGGACGCGCCGACCGCGCCGGCGCCGCTGTCCTCCAGGAGGCTCTTGCCCCAGGTGTCGTACCCGGCCGACTCCAGGAGCGACCGGTGTTCCAGGTAACTGCGGATGGCCGCCGGGTTCGGGCTCTCGCCGAGCACCGCCTCCAGCAGCCCCTTCGTGCTGACCTCGCCCGGGTCGAGGCGGGCGACGGGCCGGCCGTTCCCGTCGGTCGGGTCGCGGAGCACCCGCCGGCCGAGTGGCCCGGTGTGGTAGCGGCCCTTGCGGTCGGTCAGGCCGAGCAGGTGCGTGACCCGCCGGCCGAACTCCCGGGGGTCGCCGTTGCACTGCGACTCCAGCAGGTTGCGGAACCCGGCCTTGTTGATCCCGTAGCCGCCGCCGTTCTGGTAAGACACGTCCGTCTCCGGTGGGTGCGAGCCGGCTCGCGCCGGGCGGTCAGGTCAGCGTGAGGGCGAAGCCGACTCGGCTCAGCCCGGGGTGATCGGGGCCAGGGCGACGGTCACGACGAGACCGGCGGTGTTCTGGATCGCGTGGGCGAAGTCCACGCTGAGGCGGTCGCCCGCCGCGAGGACGAGGTCGGACGCCGTCGCCGACAGCGTGCCGTTCTGCACCGTGTTCGCGGTCGCGGCGAGGTCGAAGCCCGCGGCCGTGTTGTCCGTCAGCAGGTCGGTGCCGGCTCCCGGGGCGTTCGTGCCCGTGTCCTTCGTGACCTGGAGCTTCGACGCGCCGCCCGCCGTCACCGCGAACACGCACGAGATCGCCACCACGCGGCACGGGTACGGGGCGACGAAAAACACCTGATCCGTCGCGGCCGGGGTGCCGGTGAAGTAGTAACTGGCGTAGGTCAGTCCGCGGCTCAGACTCGGCGGGGCGTAGCGGCTGAGCAGGTGGCACTTGACCTTCGTCACGCTCGTCCCGGCCTGGAGGCACACGCCGATCGCCGCCGCCGGGTCGGTGACCTTCGCCACCTTCTGATTCTCCAACCCGTCGCCGCCGGAGTTCTCCACCGCGCCGACCAGATCGCCGACCGCCCAGGTGGTCGAGGCGCAGCCGAAGTAGGCGACGGCGTCGGCCCGGACGTTGATGTCCCGGGTGCTGGGGTCGGCCGCGATCTTGGCCTCCGCCGCGACGCCGAGGAACAGCTTGGCGAACAGGAGTTGGTTCGCGGCGGCGGTGAGTTGGTCGGCCTGCGCCGACGCCTTCGCCACCACCCCCGCGTTGTTGAACAGCAAATCCCCGACGGCGATCGCGGTGGACGCGGGCGACGCCACCTGAATGTTGTTCGCGTCGTTGAAGAATGTCGGCGCGGCCATCGCGGCTCCGGGGCAGGGTGTGCGGGGTCAGTGGTCGGGGCCGGTTCAGCCGCGCAGGGCGGCGAGGTCGTCGGCGGCGTCGTGGCTCTCGACGCGGTTCTTGTCGGCCGGCGGCTTCACCGCGCCGGGCGTGATACTGCGGGGCTTGGGGGCGGGGGCCGCGACCGGCCGGAACCCGGCGATCAGTTCCTTCCGCTCGGCCTCCGACTCCAGCAGCGACAGCGCCTTGATCTGGGCCGCGGTCGGCTTCACGCCCTCCATCAGACACAGGCGGAGGCTGGCGTTCTCGGCGGCGAGGGATTCCGTCTTGTCCTCGGGCTTCTTGTCGTCGTCTTTCTTCTTGGCCGCGTCGTCGCCCTCGGACTCCTCCACGTCGTCCGGCTCGTCGGCCTGGGTGAGCTTTTCGTGGGTCACGAGGTAGTGCTTGATCTTCGCGGCCTTGTCCGCGGCCGTGCCGTCGCCGTCGAGGATGGCGAGGACGGCCGACCGGAACCCGGCGGCGAGGGCGTCGTCCGGGCTGGCGTCCGCCGCCGGCTCGGCCTCCGCCGCCATCGGGGCGTCCTCCTCGTACATCTCCAGCAGCTTGTCGGACCACTTGCGGCGGGGCTTGGACAGTGCCGCCCGGCGGCTTTCCAGGAGGGCGCGGAGGGTGGTGGGCATGGTGGTTCGCTCCGACTCCCAGAGGTTCTTGTTCGTGGCCGGCTTGCGGACCAGATCGACGCCGCGGACCAACGCGAGACTCTCTACTACCACCCGCTTGGCCTGCCGGTCGAACCGCTCCCGGGCCGCCGCGGCGTTGTGCGACAGGCCGAACACGCCGAGCCCCCGCTCCACGTCCTCGCAGACGCTTTCGCAGAGCGACTTGGACCGCAGGTAGTGGAAGTCGGCGTAGATGCCGGGCTCGCCGTCCCGGCCCGTTTCGACGCGGGCATTACGGAGAACGCCGAGCCCGTCGTCGGCGTCCCGCTCGACGGCCGGCCGGGACCGGTCCCGGGGGTGGTCCTCGTTGACGTGACACCCTTCGTACAACTGCCGCTTCACGGCGTCCGCCATGCACGCGGGACTGTACTCAGTGCCGTTCTCGGCCGCCGGGTCGTAGCGGTTTTTGCTGAACCGGCCGAGCACCTTGACGCCGAAGATGATGCCGTTTTCGCGGTCCACCTTGAGAGGTGAACCGGCCGGGGCGCTGACCGCGTACTCCAGGAGTTCGCGGGGGGCGGTGTACTTCGGCTGGGCGGCGGTCCGCAACATGGGGCCGAGTATGATGGGGACGGGCGGTGTGGGGCGAACCGGGAGGAACTACCGATGAACGGATGGGTGAAGGCCGACGTCCACTACGGACTGCCGATGGCCCGACTGTACGTCACGGCGGAGCAGTACCGCGGCGGGTCGGTGGCGGAAGGCATCCACCGAGTCCTTGAATCGAAGGCCGACGACCCGGCGGCAACGGAGGAGTTCTTCGCCAGCGTTCTCCGCCTCTACCGGCCGAAGTTGGTCGGCGGATCGCTGCTGGCCGTGAGGTTCGACTTCGAGCGGGCGTGCTGGGAGTTCCTGTACGTCCACCCGAGCCTGCCGCGGAAGGCAACCGGGGACGTGACGGAGAGGATGCCGCTGCTGCCGGGTAAGGACGGCGACCGGCCGCGGGTCGTGGGGTGCCCGCCGGAACACCGGGAGGCGGCGGAGCGGTTG
>ERZ650304.915-NODE-915-length-12502-cov-3.984735_pt1 | contig 12502 bp, 14 predicted proteins | sample MGYA00376240_ERZ650304 | MGnify/ENA primary metagenome ERZ650304 (study PRJEB26733, sample SAMN07839271) | wastewater metagenome | biome: small river; feature: stream; material: water | place: USA: North Carolina | collected 2016-03-01 ...
CCATGTACAGGACGATTCGGTCATTTATCTCCATGGTCGTTTTATTATTTTAAACGGTTTTATTTTAAAACTGCATTTATAAACGGGCACACGTTTTTTTATCGCCCATACACCGGGGTCGTAGCTGTCATACGGACAGCATTCGCGCCAATACCAATAGAAATTAATTCTCATCGCTCATGGATTGGCTAAGGGATTTGGTAATTCTTTGCAGAATAAAATACAGGTCGCTTCCCGATACATCGGAAGGAGCGCACACAAGCTCATCTGACGCTGCATTTGCAAAGGTCAGGTATCTGTTTTTAAAGCCGGTCAGAATGCCGTCATAAGTTTAAGTCCCTATTCGAGCGGAGAACCAAACGGGATGTTCGTCGTTCCATTCGTCACCCTCTTCTTTGTAGAGTTTATGTTCACCGAAGAGGAAAATGATTTTCTCCAGTGCCTGACGGGAAAGATTCACGTTCTGTCGATGGGTATCGACTATTTTGTCCGTCAAAACAACAGATTCTTTAAGCAGTATGGACACTGCCATTTTTTCGAGTGTGTTCATTGATTTACAGTTGCCTTATAAAGGTTAATGAATTCCTGTTCGCTTTCCATATCGGCGCACAGACGATAGAAGTACCATGCAAGCCTGCGTGATGTAATGTATTTGATACATCCGCTCTGTTTATGCTTAACGGCATAGGCGTAATAGAATAAGTTACCAAGACCTACGGCTGTTCGCCTTGGCTGAGTGACGGGATAGTTGAGTGTTGGCATGAGAGTGAATTTAAAGAATATTTACACATCTCTGTAGGATTCGTCTTCAAATGTAAGCTTTGTTACAAACTCATGGGATTCTATATTGCCGGACACCGTTTCCGCATCCAAACTCCCTAAATTTACGTTTTCCCACACACTTATTGCCTCTTCTCTTGAGTTCGCCCTCAAATAGAGTTCGTGTCTCCAAGTAACTCTGTAAAGTTCCATAGTTAAGATTGATTAAAACGGTCAAACAATTGATTAAAAGCCCATACAAGTCTTGCTGTGACGATAATGATAACTCCCACCATTACAGACACTCCAATGACAATCAGTTCCATGATTGTAAAATGTGGGCTATAAAGTAGATGCACACAGCAATGAAAGTCAGCCGCAGCAAAGCTGCACGAATTGAGAGCAGGGATACGATAATGACGCATCCAAAGCCCAAGAGAATGATTGTTAAGACAAGGTTCAGCATTTGAGTATCAGTTATTTGTGTTTTTAGAAAATCAGTCTTATTTTATTTTGAGTAAAATCAACTCCTAAAATACGGCTATTATAAAGAATATCCTTTAAAAATGTGGATAACTTTGTGGATAACTCCGTAAAATGTGGATAACTTGACAGCATACAGTCATTGACTGCTATCAATATAGAGATAAACTCATAAAAGAGCGCTGAAACAATAGTAAATACAATACAGAACCTCCCTAAAAGAGCGATAAAATCTTGCTAAGGGAAATAAATACAATACAGAAACTCCCTAAAAGAGCGCCAAAATAAGCAAGCAAAACGCTTGAAAGAGCGCCAAAACAATAGTAAATACAATACAGAAACTCCCCAAAAGAGAGTCGAAATGTTGAAGAGGGGTAATCCCCCCTCTCGCGCCTTTTGCATTTTTCCAAGACAAAACGCAGTGATTGGACGTTGTTGTCTCGAAAATCCCCGAGAAAACACTTCGCAAAGCATCCAAAATTGTACATTACTAAGAATTGGGCATAAAAAAAGCCCAAGGTTTCCCTTGAGCTAATATTACTACTTTGCACTCTTCGGTTTCGAGCGTGCCGCAATCAGCGCACGTTCTGCGGCCTGTCTTTTCTTTTCATCGTAGTTGAAAGCCTGTATAGCCTTCGCTTCGTTGCGAATTGCAACCCTTTTCGTGGTAGCAAACGAGCGCAAATTCATATCTGATTTGCCAAACTCAGCAGCTAATTTCTCTGTTTTGGATTCTAACCATTTTGCGCGTTCGGCTTCAAACGAGCCGTCAATAATAGCCACGCTAAAAGCGTGGTGCTTTTTGAACTTCAAAAAATCTTCTTCTTCCTTTGTATTAAAGAAGCGCACGTTTTCTATTCCGTTAGCTAATTTGATTGTTTCAATCTTTTCAGGGAACACCCTACGTTCGCCTTTGCTGTTAAATCCAAACGTACAACGTATAAATTCTTTTTCGTTACTGTATTCCACAACCTCAACTTTGCGCGGTTGTCTAATGACAGTCGTTTCTAAACCCTGTTTATTTGTAGATACGTGACGCATTCCTTGCTCAAATCCTACTACGGACGCACTTACTTGATTTTCCATTGTTATAAAATTTAGATTGTTAAAAAATGATTTGCACCCACAAACAGAATCGAACTGCTTACATGCGCTTTTCGCATACGGTCAAACGTGTACGAAAATCACATACGTATACCTTTACGCGGGTGTTTAATTTCAATATGTCAATGAACGTCGCATAGCGGTATCACTCAGCCATTTCTGCAAAACAGCCTACTAAGCACCAAATTTCCAGCCTATGCGAACTACGGACACAATGCCCGCTTTTTGGACTACTCCTAACCTTGGTTAGTTTCGTACCGGGTTGCACCTCAGTGCAGTTGAGAGTTTGGACAATAGTCAACCGTCTCACCTGTTGGTGGGTATTGAGAGCGAACTATTAAAGACTCTGTACTTTCGTCTAATCGGTTGTTATTTCCTTTCGACATGACAAAAGTATAGTATAGATTTGAGATAAAAAAACGATATTAGAAAGTTTATATAAAAACAGCCATATTAGGCTAAACTTCTTTGAATAGTACAATTTTGCACCCAAGAACAAGACTGGATTGGCTTGGGGGCAAAACGCTAACACGATTAACGCGGCCCGCGAGAATAACTAACTGATGTTACGCTTGTGTTCTATTAATACTTTAAAAACGAAATTATCTTTGGTGTATGAAAACTACACTTGATTTATACACCGACTACCTGTTGAGCTCTTTTGCACAAACAAGTGCAACCGGTCTTTCGCGACTTCTGAATCAGAGTATCAGTCACGACGATGTAACCGATTTTCTCAATCAAAGCCAACATGACAGTAAGGCCCTTTGGAAAAGAGCCAAATCGTTTGTTCGCCAAATTGAATCAGATGATGGTGTTCTGATCGTTGATGACAGTATCAGTGAGAAACCACATACAGCGCCTAACGGTTTGGTTTGCCCTCATTATGATCATAGCAAAGACAGCTATGTAAACGGAATTAATTTTGTAACCTTACTTTACCGTAGGAAAGGCATACAGCTTCCCATTGGTTTTATGTTGGTCTTCAAGACCTTGCAATGCCTCTTGAAAGACAAAAAAGAAGTTTGGCGCAGTGCTGTCACTAAGAACGAAATGTTTCGCAAGTTAGTCAACCAAGCCTATCAAAACGCTGTTAAATTCACCTATGTACTGTGTGATAGTTGGTATTCAAATGCCGAAAATATCAATTTTATCCGCAGTTTAGGCAAAGATTTGATTGGAGCGATTAAAATCAATTTAGAGGTTGCTTTATCTGCTCAAGACCGTGCAAATGGAAAATTTATTAAAGTAGGTCAATTAGATTTGAAGGTAGGCGTGCCTGTAAAAGTATATCTACGGTCAGTGAAAGACCCGGTACTGATATGTAAAGATGTTTTCATAAACGAAAACGGCTCACAGGGTGAATTACTTTTACTATCGACCAACGTAATGAATACTTTCCAACAGCTTATCTCAACCTATCAGGAACGATGGGGAATAGAGGAATACCATAAGTCGCTGAAAAACAACGCTTCATTGGCTAAATCGCCTACACGGACGCTCCAAACTCAACAAACCCATTTTTTTGCCAGTCTCTGTGCTTATATTAAGTTGGAGCAACTGAAAATCAACGAAAAACTCAATCATTTTGCGCTTAAAAGCAAGCTTTATTTAAAAGCGATTCAAGCTGCTTTTACCGAATTGCAAGTCTTGAGATCCAAATTGTCAATGAACGAAATCCAAATATCATTTGCTTAGGCTTTGCCTTTGCGTAACATCAGTAACTAATTACGCGCACAAAATACTAACAACGCACGCGAGATAAATGCCAAGGAACGCGCAAGGGATTCCTTTGGTCGGCGTTTTGGCGAGAGTCGGGGGGATAGGCAAAAACGAGCGCGGCGGGGCGCAGAACATGGCGGTAATCCGCTAAATCGACGCTCTTTTATGGAGATTGTTTTTTTTTAGACGCTCAGGGAAGTATCCTTTTTTTTAGTGCTCGCCAAAACTTATCTAAAAAAAAATTTAAAATCCACCTATATTGTTAACGCGGCTTGGCTAAGATTATTTATCTTTGACAAACCAAGAAAAGCAATGAATAACAGTGTCAAAATCAACCTCTTATACGAGGCCTCTCAGAGAAATTCCATCCGCCATCGCGCCATCGGCCTGACAAGAAGTGACTATCTGATGGATGATTTATTGCAGGATACGCTTCTGCACGCCATCGAACGCATAGATATGTTCGACGGAGCCAATCCCATCTCCTATTTTGCGACGTTGATGTACAATATATTCATAAATCAGTATCGAAAGTCCAGACGAATGCAGCTGACGGACATTGATGAGCAGTTTGATGTGAACTTTACCTGCCAAGACCAAGGGGAAGATTTTGAGTATCTCAATAACTTGGTGGACCGACGACTCGGAGAAAAGGGGGCAAAAATGTTTCGTCTCCGAAGCGAAGGGTGGAAATTAAGAGAGGTGGCCGAGATGCTGAATATTCCCATCGGAACGGTTCGGATTTCGATTGCCAAGTCGAATCGAAAAATAGCCGACAGTTTAAAAGCTGCCGGCTACGGGGACTCGGTATTCGTTCAGAAATGGGTGAATAAAAAAGAACTTCGGGGACATCCTACCCGAAAGTACGGGGGGTAGAAAAAATTCCGAACGTACACCTATATATGTATGGTATTTTTCGGGGTCAGTCAAGCCGGCCGACCTCTTGGGAGTACAAAAGGTATCTCTCGACTCTGGCTTTCTTTTTTTTGATGGCCTCCAGTGTTAACAGTTGTTTGTCCTCGAAAATTCCTTCCTCTTTCAGCATAAGCATGACGGCGAATAAATCGTTGAACTCTGAAGCTATCTTCTCTCGGTTCGTCTCCGGCTTTCCCGGCTCTGCGTCATCCAAGCCAAACCTCAAAGCCTTGCTTACTTCTTTGGCTACCTCGGCGCATTCTTCGCTCAGAATCACCAGTAAATGTTCGGTTCTGGTCATGGATTATTCTTTAGGGGCCAGCATTTCCACTTTGATTTCCTTATCGCAGCTGTAACCCGCCAGTTTAAAATCAGAGATTTCCAAGTGTTCAAAAAGTTGGTTAGCCCCTATGCCCTGATTCTCAAAAAGTATTTCCAGCTCGCAGTTGGGATGGGTATCGGGATTTCTTGATAACAGTTCTTTAACGGCTTCGTACTGATTGTCGTAGAAGTGAACACATTTGAAGTTCCCCTCAATAGCCAAAGCTTTGTAGCCGGTGATGGATTCAAGGATTTTAGCCAGCAGCCCGTAGGAAGCGATGTTAAAGGGAATTCCAAGAAAGACATCGCAACTTCTTTGATTCCAGTGCAGCTCAAAGCCAAAGTTTCCATTGGCCAAAGGAACACCAATGACCTGAAACTCAGAGTGGCATGGAGGCAGCGCGGTCTTGTTGATTTCCGACGGATTCCAAGCATTGACTTTCAGGCGACTGGACATAATATCCTGCTTCATTCCTTCAATCAAATCATGGATTTGGTCAATCTCTCCGTTAAAATCTCGGTTTAAATTGTAGTTCTCCAGCAATTTCTCAGCATCCGGATTTCCGGGGAATAATTGCTGAGATTCATCAGCAATTATAGCGTTAACCAGCTCAGTGACGGCTATTAACATGGAGCGCACATCAAACAGGCTCACCTCTTTTCCATAATCCAAATGAGAATGGTTATTCAAGGTACTGCCATTGATGGTTATCTGAAAATCTTTAAATGGCTTTTGCATGTTTAAAACCGGCCAACTCCCGTTGACTTTTTTCGGCAGAAAATCTTTGGTTGGCCTCGGCAAGACGCTTTTCGATGGCATACATCTCCGCCTGATTAAAAGAATAACGATTCAACTTTCTGGTGCGATTGGAATCAACCAGTACATGAGCACCCTTGCGCTCGCAGGAAGGAATGGCGTGTTTGTTCGCTACCTGCGCCTGTCTGGCATTTTGACGGGCATCAATAGCCTCCTGCATTCTTTTCTTTAGACGCTCTGTTTTTTTATCTCCCTCAGGAGCGACTGTAAAAGATTCAAACAATGCTTTTTTTAGCGATGATAAAATGTCTCTGAATTTGCTCATTTTTCTGAATATTTAGACTGTTTTGAGTGATTAACAAGTACATCTTCCATGTACCCCTTCAATTTAACTCCCGCATCGGCAGCTTCCTTGGTGAGCGTCCTGATTACGTCAGGAGGCAGCTCAATTCGTTTCGATATTTTGCTTTCTACTTTATCCATAAAAGATTGATTTAACTTCTACAAATGTATGAAAAGACATTTTAATAAAAAAGACATTGATGGAAAAAAGTTTTATTTTTTTATTTGCCGTTATTTTCTATGAAAAATCGGTTAATTTGTATTAAAATACCCAAAGCATGGCAGATTACCCCGTTGTAAATCCCAAGTCGTTGATTGGCAGGGCTTACGAGATTTTAAACAGGCCCCGAGGAGGGGTAACTTCGGATGATGAGGACATCTCTGTTCGTCAGATAATGCGGGCTATTCAAACCGAGTACCCGGCCGTCCTTCATGATGATTTGATAGACCGGCTTGTCAACGGCATTGCATTGGACCCTCAAATCGGAATCACCTACGAGTGTCAGCAGCTGGAAGATGACGTGACGGACTGTGGCTGCGGAACTCAGCGCTGCGGAATCAAACGCCTCAAAGTACCCACCTTTGCCGAGTATGGAGGCCGGGCTGTTATCTTTTTCTTCGGAGTGGATGCCATGGCTTTTACGCGGGTTTCCAACTTACAGGAAGCCAAAGTAGTAGCCACTACCAAAGCGTATTCGTCGGGCAGGCCTGCCTACTGGATTGAAGGTGAGTACATAAAGGTGCTGCTCCCTGCCGAGTACTCCGAGATATGTCAGGTATACTTCGTTGCCATCCCTGATAACCCGAGTCATACGCCCGAGGACGGATGTTTTGATATCTGGTCGGAAGAATTTCCCATTCTGGAATATTTGTGGTCACGGGTGAAGACCAAGATAATGGGTGGAGAAATCAGAGATATGGTGCAAAGTGAAGGATTGAAGGATACTACCAATAATGCCGCATCAGGAAACTATATAAACGTTGCTAAATAATGAGCTACGAAACAATTGACGATTTGATTTTTGAGGTAAATCGGGTAGCGCTGCTTCCTGACGCCGAGATTCTGAGACGACCCTGCATCCGCCACGTTCAGACCGTTTACCGAAAGGTCGGCAATATTACCACGGCCAGAGAGAAGAAAGATGTTTTTATGGTCAAACATGCCACAGTTCAGGTGCCTGAGACGACCCTCAAAATCATTGACGTAAAATACAATCCGTCCCGACTGGAAGATTTCAATGTTGATGGGTATATGCCCATGATTGAAAAGCTTCGCGGCTCGCGTATGTCGGACCGGAACAGAGGGGCTAATCTGTACGAAGTGGACGGCAACAAGATTCGTTTCTTTTCGGACCTGATTTGGATGGTAGAGGTAACCCGAGAGCTTCTCCCTATGGACGAAGAGGGTAATCTGTTGATTGACAGCCGCATCTATGACGCGTGCGTAGCTTTCTGCCGGGGAGAAGAATTGATGGTAAAAGCCTCCAACACCAAGCAGGAGCGCTCTACGCTGAATCCCGCCATGGTCTATAAAAATGAGGCTAAGACCCTGATGGATGAGGCCAGAGCGGATATCAATCGGGCGAGCTTTGCACAGGAACGTGCCTTCCGGGTAGAACTTTTCAAGGACCAGAGAGTGTACGAAAATAATATATGAAGGCAATCAACACATTTGAAGGCGGGGTAGTTCAAACCATTGACCCGCAGAAGCAGGCCTCCAACACCATGAGGTACGCCCTGAACGGGAGAATCATGTACAATACCGACATTGGATTCGGAAATTCAGGGGACGACGGTAACGAAGATGGGAATATCTACTTTGCCAATTCCCGTCGCGGTATGTCATTTGCCTTCTGCACTGACCGGGGAAACCTGAAAATATCCGAACTGTGTGCAGGCTATGAAATCATGGGGATGCAGGATATCGGAGAGGCTATGATAATTGTCTCCACGACAGGCAGTACGGGTAATGCCCAAATCGGTATCATGACCATCATGGACGATTTGACCAATGTGAACTACAGAATTCTTTTCGACGACAAAAACGACCCCAATTCAGATAAGCTGCGTATAAAAAAGGCTTCGGAGGCCGGAGCCAAAGAAGTTAAAATTGAGTACGTCTCTGAAAATTCCTTCATAAAACGCATCTATTTCAATGATGGCTATAATCAGGAGCGCTGCCTGAATCTAATGCTGTGCTATCAGCAGACGCAGTGTAATCCCGCCCCGTGTGACAGTTTATCTTCATTGACCCCTATTCACGTTCCTGCGGGCAGTTGCGGGGTAAGCTCAGCTGCCTACCCAAAACACCTGTCGGTTCACCACATGGACTCTCGGATGGACTTGGTGTATCCCAGACTGAAATTCAAACAGCGTATCAACGGAGCTCTAAAAAGGGGTGTCTACCAGTACGCCATTCGGTATAAGTCCAGAGACGGACACCGCTCGGTCTGGAGCACCATCACTAAGCATATTACGGTGACGGGAACTCACTACCCAAATAACCCCGAATACTTAAAGCCGGTAGCGGCTCCTCCGTTCAACAACGCGAATGGGTTCTCTCACCATAACCGATTCATGTCGGGAACGGACAACGATTCCATCACCGATGACGGTATCCGTCTGGATATCTCAGGCCTTGACCGCCGATGGAATAGCTTTGAGCTGGCTTACATTTACTCAAAAACGGACATCGTTTCTCACGAGGCGAATATCTTTTATACCTACGACGAGGCCTGCGGAGCTTCTCCCATGCCGTCATCCATCTCGGTTGACCACAAGGACCATACGGGAATCCCGATAGCGTTTGAGGAATTCAATCAGCGCTACGAGTCCATTATGCGTCAGGAGGATATTGTTCAGAATAAGAATCGAATGTACCGACTGGGAGCGGAGCTGATTCCGGAAGTAATTCCCAATCTATCCTCGGCCGTCATTACCCCTAAATTTCGATACCTCCGGGCCGACGAAACACTGGAGCCTAACTTTGTCAGCAGAGCTAATCCCAAGACGGGCAAGAACGACGGGGACCCATTGACAAACTCAGTGCCGAAGACAACCAATATTTCCCTGAGCAACTTCACAGGGAGCGGCGAGCTGTACGATGTCATCGACGATTACGTTCATTATAAAGGCCAACAGGTAGAACACCTATTGACAGGGTACTGGAGAGGGGAAACCTACGGAGTAGGTATCCTGTTTCGCGACCGAAAAGGCAACCCTTTATTTGTCCATCACATCAAGGATATGACCTTTCCTCAGCAGTACGAAACCTCCGGCGGAGAAAGCTGTTCACTGACCAAACTGGACAGCGGCCGATGGGAGCTGCGCATCATGGGAATGAACATCTCAGGAATTAAAATCCCTAAAAAATGCCTTCGGGACAAATTTGGAAAACTCAATGTCAGTAGCTTTGAGATTGTTCGTACCAAGCGGAATAAAAGAATCCTGCACCAAGGTGTCATTTACCCGGTGGTTAACGTGGGCGTGGGCTGCGGAGACGACTATATTGGCTACATCCGAAACAAACCCATGCCGCTGCTTAAGAACAAATTTAATCTGGCCTATGATGAGGGTATGCACCATCATATCTCAGCTGATTTGCAGGGGAACGAGCATTACATTCTTCGGGATGATGTGGAAGGAGATTGGTTTCCCTTCTTAAGAAACAAAGAAAAAGCCATCGCTGAGCGCCTGACGGCGTACCCTGCCTACTGTATGTATGCCTCTCCGGATGTGATGTTCGAGGACAGTTTCAGTTTTCTGAAAGACACGGACCGAATCAAACACGTTGGAACGGTTCACCGCGCCTATACCAAAAACGAGATTCCGCTGATTGGCTCGGGATTCCCGACCAGAAACATCAATCAGCATAACTATACCAAAAGTTACAATACGCTCAATCAGGAGGGTAATCCTGACCTGATTCGTTATGGCCGTCCCAAGATAGGAGCGGAGTCCAATCTTAAATTTGCACGCCGCATCTCCGAGAGTTGGTTTGAAGAAAAAGGCATCGACCCTGACCGTACGGACATGACGTTTCGCAACGGCTATTTAGATGTGGCCATTGCCGACCAAACCTCATTCGACAATCCGGGAGCGGGCACAACCACCCACAAAATTGCCTACGGGGTCGGCGTAAAAAATACCCTATTTTTGGGCTGCACCAGCTTTGAGCACGTTGATATCCACTACGGAGATTCGGAGGTTTCTTATCGAATTGTAAACTATATGCGTCCTAACTCAGGCTACGTAACTCCCGACGGGGAAAACAGCTTTGACTCCAGAGCGTATATTTCCACGGGGCACTTTCAGCCCCTGACCGAAGCCATTTTAAATGCAGCTTCTTCGGATGCCGATAACTACATCTTCAACGACGTAGAGGTATGGGGAGGAGATTGCTTTGTCAATTATTACGACTGGGCAAATACCCTGTCTCAATCCAAAACGGATTGTGACCAAGGGCAGGCCGCAGTTCGTTTCAGAGGTGATTTGAGTGTGGAGTTGTGTAATAACATTACGGGTGACGAAAACATCGGATACAAGGATTATTCCAATATCAGAATCGTTCCTTTGGAATCCAAATACAACGTCGCACTTCGCTTTGGCAGGACCGCCGCTTCGGCAGCGACCATGCCTCAGGAGACGTTTTGTGACAATTTATTTTTGCAGTACTCAGGCGGAATTAACGACAAGCAGCAGGAATCCTTCGATATAAACCGGGTTTTACTCCACGAAGAGAATATTCAATTCTTCTCCGTGAAACCTCAGGAGGTCAAATTAGTTTCCTCAAAACCTGCCTCGGTATACGTCTCCGAGCAGAAAACCTATTCAGAACTGGACGATAGTTATCGCAAACAGAAAGTGGTTAATTATACCGACTTGGATGGAGCAAAAGGGGATGGGGTGGCGCTGGTCACTTCGTTTGGATACATTTATGTTTTCCAGCAATTCGGCTACGGAATCCTTCGGGCCTCAGAGCGGGCCATTGTTCCTTCGACCATCGGAGAGCTGCTGCTGGGTACCGGCAAAGAGCTGGACGGAGTGGATTATCTTTCTTCGGAAGTGGGCTGTCAGCACCAGTCCTCCATTCTTTCGTTTGACAATTCTATCTACTGGATAGATGCGGCAAAAGGAATGGTGTGTCGCCATGGCCAATCGGGCCGAGAAGATATCTCCGACTCTCAGATGCTGCATGATTTTGTATCCAAAGAATTGATTTATTTTGACAATCGCTTGGCCGAATTGGTGGCTACGGGAGATATCAACATCATCGCAGGATTTGATTATAATTCAAAAGACGTCTTTTTTACCTTCAAATCCGTTAATGCAAATGCAGGCCTGAGAAAGAATTTGACCAAGACGGTTGCTTTCAACAAAGCTCTGTCGGCCGTTCATGGGTTCTATTCGTTCTATCCGCACCTGTACGGCAATCACCGAAACATGATGATAGTCATAAATCCGGCGGCAACCAACAGTATTTACGTGCATGGAAAAGGAAAGTTCGGTCACTATTTCGGACAGTATCATCCGTCCCAGTTAGAATTCTATGTCAATGACCATTTTCAGCAGGAAAAAATATTTGACGTGGCCCGCATCAACATGGAACAGGTCGGAGCCAAGAGAATAGGGGAGATTGTACTGATGACTCAGAGCTCACGGCACGTGCTGTATTATCAGCAGTCCAATATTCAGACCGACAATCGGTTCAAGTTCAGGGGCAGCTATTTGGAATTCCCTTTGTTTCAGTACCGGGCCTCTAACTTACCCAGACTGCACGACCAAGCCATGATGGTCAGAATAACCATAGACAACGCCAATCAGTTGATTGATAATCAGGATATTGCCGTGGCAATAACCAATTTTGAAACCACGTATCGCCTTTCAAACAAAATTTAAAGATGGCACTTTTTGACGAAACAACGCCGCAGCTGAATTATTTTCAAAAGCCCATATTCGGAAAGAAGACGCTGCTTCGCCGTCCTGACGGAACCCGTACCGGCCTGAGTACAGCCCTGACGGCAGGCCTGTCTTGGATGGGCGGCTTGTCTCCTTTGGGCTCGCAGGCCTTTCAGGGATTGGACAATCTGATTCAGGGTT
>ERZ650304.917-NODE-917-length-12491-cov-63.491959_pt1 | contig 12491 bp, 20 predicted proteins | sample MGYA00376240_ERZ650304 | MGnify/ENA primary metagenome ERZ650304 (study PRJEB26733, sample SAMN07839271) | wastewater metagenome | biome: small river; feature: stream; material: water | place: USA: North Carolina | collected 2016-03-01 ...
TTTCATCTTTTCTGTTTGAAAGGCACGACAGTGGAGCAGCTTACTCTGACCCTCTATCTTGACCACGGCACCAATCGAAAGCTCAATGCGTTGGCGACTCGATTCGGCACCCGAACCAAGGCAGCAACAATCAAGAGGATAATTCAGGCAGCACTTGACCTGACGGCACCTGATACTCAGGCTTACATTTACAATCCTAACCTCGGTCGAACTCCAATCGTCTACAATCTATGAGAGTTCTTGTAGCTTGTGAATTCTCTGGTCGAGTTAGGGATGCTTTCCTGGCCAAAGGGCATGATGCCCTATCTTGCGACCTTGAACCGACGGAGGTTCCAGGACCGCATTATCAAGGCGACGTTCGTGACCTACTCTCTGAAAAGTGGGACATGATGATTGCCTTCCCGCCATGTACGTATCTCGCTCAATCGGGCATGCACTGGACTAGGAGCGGTAAGAGACCGTATCGACTGACTCTCGAAGCGTTGGATTTTGTTAGGCTGTTATTTGCAGCAAAGATCGAGAAGTTGTGCTTGGAAAATCCTGTTGGGATGATCGGTACAGAAATCAAGCGGCCCACGCAGATTATTCAACCGTTTCAATTCGGCCACAATGAGTCGAAGAAGACTTGCCTGTGGCTTCGTGGTCTCCCGCAATTGGTCCCTACTAAAATCATGAACAAACCTCCAGACGGCAGATGGGTCAATCAAGGTCCAACAGGGACGACGATAGACCAACCGGGACCAATGCGTAGCAAACAGCGTAGTAGAACCTACGAGGGCATCGCTTTAGCGATGGGAGATCAGTGGGGTTAACTCGAAGATCGTTTCTTGCCAGAACCGGAGCGATAATTCTCGGCTCCAAGATGTTAGTCGAGAACGCTGGCAAGGCCGGTACTCTTGAAGAGTTGCCATTCATCAACGAAGACCAGTTCAACCGATAGACGCCGAACAGCATATGTTAGAGACCCATTTCAAACCAAAGCCGTTCATTGGAATGGGTATCAAGCGAGACGGCACGATCGAATACGACAAGTACGGATATATCGATGGCAAGTAAGAAGAAGTTAGAGCGGGTCTACATTCACGATCGGGCCAATGGCGTCAAAGGCAACTTTGCCGTCTGTAAAAAGTCAGGCCAGTATTTTGCCTACTGGAATGGCGAAGCTTGGTCCACGACGGCCAAGATGTACAGCTACAAGGAAGCGAAACGAATCGTGAAGCGGTTCAGACCTACAGAGGTCAACGTCGCTCTCGAAGAGTTTGCTGCAAAGGTTCGAGAACTTATCGAGCCATTGAAGATTCTGCATCACAAGGATGGTGATGTACCTGGCGGAGTGACTGAGCAAGAGATCATCAATCTGCTCGCTAATGAGTTGAAGGACAAACTCTATGAGAGTTAGGGTGTATCACTACCCTGGTCTCGGATACGTGGGCCTCGTTAAAATTAACGGGGCTCATGTTTTCGTTGGGCTTAGTTACCTTGAAGAAGAGCCTGTCTACTTCAAGCACAGAAATCAACTTCTACACGTAATCTCGGAGATTCAGAGGAATGTTCGTAAAGACTTTCACACTAATGCTCCTCTGCCTCCAGCTTCCTTCGGAGGTCAGCGTCCAAGACCACGGAGCAAAACCCGACGGAAGTACGGATTCTACCGTATTCATAAAGAGAGCCTTGAACGAAGTCAAGGCAAAAGCGAATCCAACTAATAGAATGGGAGGTACGTTATACTTCCCGGGCTCTACAAAACCATACATTATTCAAGAACCCATTGTCATAGATGAACCTAACATAAAGGTTAGAGGCGATGGATCAAGCACAAAGATTATCAATTATGGCCAGGGACCATGCTTTATCGTTGGTTTGCGAACGACAGAGCGAACTAAAAGACGCGTTGCAACATTGGACCCAAGATACTATCCAGCCCCACCAGTCGGATATGAAAGGCTGGGCCGAGGCCGGAGGTTGTTACAAGACTCAACCATCGGATTCTGGGGATCAGCATATGATCTCGGAAGACTCGGACAGGGAGGCTACACTCGTTGGGGCGGTGTCGTTAATTTTACCGCCGAATTTGCAATCGACTTTAATGCCCAACCTCATAGACAGTTCGGTATTTTCTCTCTTGGCGGAATCTATACGCCTAAGATTCTGTATCTCGGAACATCGGGAAACAAGGGATTTCTCGATTTCCACTACACAACTAGAGACGGAGTTGAAACAGCTAGAGCGTTTAAGGTCGATCCATCTGGGTTCAACCTTATATCAATCAAGTTGGATACCGTCGGAGGAACATGCGATTTCTGGGTCAACGGAAACTCTACAAGAGTCACCGTCCCAATCAACGCCCAAGGCTTGATGGAGAATAAGTACGACCCATTTCTAATTGGTTGCGACGCTAACATCTCAGATGGTCGGCAACCAATGCAGTCGGACAATCTGAAAACCCCGGATTTTACCATTTACGGTCTACGCTTGAGTGACACGCTCGTAGACGGAGAACCTTATAAGCAGTCTTTAGACGGCCATTGTGTCGCACAACTCTTCGACGAGGTCCAACAGGGCACGCGATTTGTTACTGCATTCAGTGGCAGCAATCAATTTAGAAAATTCTACGGGTATCACATCCAAGTCGATCAATCATCGTCGCTTGGCGGCTTGGTGGGTACTACGTTTGAAGATATGCAATTGTCTCTCGGGAATCCAGTGGCTCCCGTGATCCAGACAATTGGAACTCTCAAATCGACATATCGCCGACTTAACATTTCTGGTGGAACGCATGCCATCTCAATTTACCCAAGCGTCGCGTCGTATCCTAATAATCTCGAAGAGTGCGAACTCTCAGCGAATGACTACAGTATTGCTGCGGCATGGGCTGTTATTCGAGCCAGAAACATCGACTTTTTCAGTGTTGGGAGAGGAGCCGTCCTAGCACAAGCATCCGATGTGGCTGTGAGACAAGCCTTTGTTGCTTTCACCGCACCGTACACAGAGACGATTTATTCGGCGTTCAGAGGTCAATACGGCGGTCGGCATTGGTTAGAAGATTGGGTGATAGATATGGAAGGCGAGTCATGTCGGCTCGCTCCATTCTACATCGAGAAGTCAGACAATGTCCGATCAGGTCTCAAGCTCGATTACATTTACGTAGGTTCGGCAGCCAAGGATCGACCACTGGTGGTCTCAAGGCCGACGACCGGACAAGGTGAATACTATATTGAGACCAACCATATTGATTTTACGAACGGCAAACCGACCCAGCAGATTCAAGAGAGGCTCCCTTGAAGTACGCGAAACATCTTCCAGAGTCCGTCCTTCTCAAGTTGGCGGAAAAGCCGGTTCCTTGGGGTCCGGTGGGATATCCGGTCTACAAGCGAACTTACGCTCAACGCCTTTATCCTGAGAACAAGGACTCGCCGAAGGAAGAGTTCATTGATACTCTACGTCGAGTCATCAATGGTATCTTGGAAATCGGTGGGGCATTCACTCACGACGAGTTGGAAGTCCTTGCCTATTATTTCTATAATCTCAAGTGCCTGCCCAGCGGTCGTGGGTTATGGCAATTGGGAATGCCAACAGTCAAGCGACTCGGTGGAGATTCGCTGCAAGCCTGTTGGCACGTGAAGATGAGCGACCCGATCTCACCGTTCTGCTTCACTCTCGAAGAGTTGATGCTTGGCGGAGGGGTAGGATTCAACATCCTCCCTGAGGTCGTCTATTCGATGCCCGAAGTGAAGTATTCACCGACGGTCGCGAGAACAAGTGATTGCGATTGCGACCTGATAGTGACCGACAACCGCGAGGGTTGGGTCGGGCTTCTACGGAAGGTACTTGAATCCCATTTCTTCACAGGGAGGGACGTCTATTACAACACGGATTGTATTCGTGATAAAGGCGCTCCTATCAAGTCCTTCGGCGGTACTGCTTCTGGCCCAGAGGACTTGGTTAAGGGTCTTGAAGAAATCTGCAAGATTCTTGCCAGGCGTCACAATCAGAAGCTCCGTCCCATTGATGTTCTGGACATTCAGAACATTCTCGCGATGATCGTGGTCGCTGGCAATGTCAGACGATCCGCCCAGATTGCCTGCGGTAGCGGCCAAGATCGGGAGTTTCTCAATGCTAAGATGTGGTCGCTCGGAACAATACCTCGTTGGCGCCAACAGTCCAACAACACTTGCATCGAGTCAAACCTCCGAAACCTCCATCCTGATTTCTGGAAGGGGTATGAAACAGATCCAAGAACTGGCTACCCATACGGCGAAGCGTATGGACTCTTCAACCCGACAATTTCGTCGCTTTACGGGCGTCTTGCTGACGGTCTTAATTACCGTCCAGATCCTCGCATTTCTGGCCCGAACCCATGCGGCGAGATCACTCTCGAAGATCGGGAATGCTGCAACCTTGGGGAAATCTTCCTCGTCAATCTCCGAGACGCGAGCGAATTCCACGTTGCAGCAGAATTGATGAACAAGTTCCAGAAGACCATTTCCTGTTTGCCCTTCCTCAACGAAGAGACAAATAGGGTGGTCCGAGAGAACCATCGTCTTGGAACTGGTGTCACTGGTTTCACGGCTGCTCATCATCTTCGAGATCCGCGTATTTTCAGTGAGGTCTACAGACACATTGAAGACACGGATCGCAAGTACTCGAATCTGTTGGGCGTCAAGCCCAGCATTAAGCTGACAACCGTCAAACCTAGTGGCACACTCTCCAAGCTTGCGAGAGGTTGCCCGCCAGGGGCCAATGCCGCGTATGCTCTTCATCAGATTCTCCGCGTGACATTTGCTGCGGACAATCCGATGGTGAACGAGTATCGAGACGCTGGCTATCGAGTCGAGGTCAAGCAGAACATTGACGGTTCACTTGATTACGGTTCGTTGCTGGTTGTCTTCCCGGTCAAGTATCCCGATGGGACCGCGACCGATGCGACGACTTCGGCCTATCAACAGATGGAGAATCAAAGATTCCTCCAGACGTATTGGGCTGACAATTCGGTCAGCATGACGGTCCAGTACAAGGAAGAAGAATGGCCCGATTGTCGTAAGTATCTCGAAGATCATTACGACGATCACATCAAGGCCATTAGCTTCTCTCGCCACCTGCACGGTTTCAAGCAGGCTCCGAACGAGGAGATTACTCCCGAAGAGTATCACTCGTACTCTGCAAGCTTGAAGCCTGTTAAGGGTTACTCGAACTACGAAGACGCTCCAGTGTCTGAGTTCGAGTGCACGCAGGGTACGTGCGGCACACGCTGACACCCTCATGTGAGTACGGGCGTATGGATGCGCCCGGTTCCTTTATTTTTGCACGCGTGAGGCACACATGCTACGTAGGGCGTTTCTCGCACTCGGTGTTTCGCTGGCGATCCCGACTCTGTTCAAGCGAGTAGTCGCTGGTGTTACTGTAGGTGAGTTGCCGCTAGAAGACCTTAGTCGGGTCAAGATTTATGGCATCACCAAGACTGGCAGGCGAATCGACCACAAAATTCTGTGGTATGGTGAATTCTACAACGGTCGATATAGGACCGTTAGAATCTGTCACTCGCAAGATGTTCCGAAGAATACCACAATCAAGAAGTTAATCTTCGAGATTGATGGTCAGGTCATTCAGCAGTTCTCCCGCGAGAGCGACCTTGATCCGGGTGTCCAGGTGAACTGGAGCCAGTTCGGGAGTCAATATCGCGGCTACAAAGCCCCGACAGCGATTCGAGTGGATCAAACCTACACAGGCTTCTACAAAGAGGTAACTCAGAACATTGTTGACTTCGGTTCTCCAACCGACTAAATGGAGTTGTACACTGGCCGCTTTCTCGATGGTCAGCAAAACTCCAATAGATGTTCTTGAAGAGTGGATAGGTCACGATGGAAGCGAGCTGATCTTTCCAGAGTTAGGTGATAGGGGTCGTAGGGCGTTCACGGCTCAAGAGTGTATGATGGCACTCTTCAAGCATAGACGCCTAGCGTTCCTAACAATCGAGATGGATCTTGATTGTATCCTATCACCTGACCACATCTTCGCGATCCATTGTCCAATTGAAACTCTTCAAGAGTATCTAACAGATAACGACGCCGTGTTGTCAGGACAGCTACACGGAAAACAGCATTCGTTGGCATGGTGTACTGAGAGTAAGATGCTTTTAGACCCATCCGGGTTTAGATACCCGCTTGACAAACTGATCGTGGGCTATGCCCACATACTCTGCTCCAAAGTGCGAGAGTAGAGTAAACGGGGAATTGCCGTCCGAAAAATTTGAAAATTCGGATTGCAATTCCTCTTTTATTTTGGGACAATACGTGTCCGGCCCGAATTGTTTCCTGAAAACACTCATTTTGGGCCAAGTTGCGAGATTAGAGTAAACGCAAATCAGACGACTCTCGAAGATTGGGGGACGCAAATGCAGTTCCAAGTCTGCCTCGAAGATTTCACCCGTCACAATTCTCCTACCGACAACGTCATCGCCAACTGCATCAAACGAGAACTCTCCAAGATTGGAGTGAAGTGTCTCGTCTGGGTGTTCGGCAGTTCAATCGTCATCGACCTCTGCTGCGAGTATCAGCACCAGCAGCTTGAGATCGAAGTCGATATCACTCCCGAGATTCGGGAAGTCATTCGTCGCGATTCCTGCGACATCTTCGACCTTGAATTCTTTTCGTACATCAACTAATCTAGGAGAGTAGGATGCTTGTCCAGATCACTCAGCAGCACATCGACAACGCCAACATGCGGTCCACTGACAGGTGCATCATCGCCCTGGCCATCAGGGATCTTGTCAGGGATGATTGCGAGGTCAACGTCGGGGCAAAGTTCGGTCGGTTGAATCTCGGTGATGAGCAACACATCATCGTGTTCAGCGACGAAGTCTTCGAGTTCATTTGGTATGCTTGCGACCCAAGCTACCCAGCCGCGACACCCGAGACGTTCGAGATCAACATTCCCGAACGGTTCCTCAAGGCTTCCAAGCGTGTTCGGTCCAAGATGCCTTTCACCATCGCCGGTTGACTCTAGGAGAGCAAGATGCTTGTCAAGGTTACTCAGAAGCACATCGACAAGGGGCGACCGGCTGACTGTTCCTTCTGCCCGATCGCCAACGCTCTTCGAGAGTTGCTTCACGAAGACTATTACCCACACGTCAGCTCGGCCATCTACCAGATCAAAGAGACCAACACTGGATTGGTCGTGAAAGAAGGACGGCTGCCTACAATCGCTATCGATTTCATCAGCAGTTTCGACGGCCCGATTTACCTCGATAGGTCAGGTTCAAAGCCGTTCGAGTTCGACATTGACATTCCCTCTAAGTGTTTGAAGGGAGCTTGATGCCACTCTACTACTGGTTCTTGATCGGGCCTCTGAGCCCGCTTAGTCCACTCAACCCGCTGAACTGGTAACTCTAGGAGAGTAGGATGCTTGTTCAAGTCACACAAGAGATCATCGACAGCTCCATTAGGCTCAACTGCGACAAGTGTGCCGTCGCAGAGGCAATCAACGCCGTCCTGTCCGATAAGTTCAAGGTGGTGGTCGGGGTGAGTGCTCACATCTATAAGAGTGAGAACGTCGAATTCCGTCACACTGAGTGCATCGCCCCACTGACTTCAATCTATCTCGGCGGACGTGTGAACGGATTTATCCGCCGATTCGATTCGGGAGAAGCCGTCAAACCGATCAGCTTCGAGATTGACATTCCGGCCGTTTATCTCAAGGGGCAATGATGCTCGTTCAAGTCTCGCAGAGTCACATCAACAAAGGATCGGGCGGCTGTTGCAAAGGTTGCCCGGTCGCTCTTGCGATCGCTGAGATCGTCAAACCGGAACTGCACACTTACGTCACCCCTGAGGGGCTTCTGCTTGCTACATTCGATAAGCAAGCTCGGATGACGGTTCATTGGATGAAGACCTTCCCGCCCGAAGTCGAAGCGTTCATGGCTCGATTCGATCGCATGCTGGACGTACAGCCGTTCAGCTTCGAGATTGACATTCCTTCTACACATCTCAAGGAGAAACAATGATGCTCGTCAAGCTCACCGAAGACTTGATCCGAAACGGTACACGGCAATCTTGCAGATTCTGCCCGATCGCCAACTTCTTCAACAATCTTCTCAACACCGAGAAGTACGAGGCAACGGTCGGACGCGACAAGGTCAATATCCGAGAAGCAACCTCCAAACCTGGCTTGCTAGGCGAGATTCAGCAGGTCATTCATCTGCCGCTCACGGCTCAGTCGTTCATTCACACGTTCGACCAGTACAAGGAAGTCGTCCCAATCGAATTCGAGACGGACGACATCAACCCTGAATACCTCAAGACTGTCTAACTCTAGCAGAGTGGCCGGGGTGATAATATCACCCCGGCCTTAGGAGACTAGAATGCAGATCGAAGTGACTGAAACTGATATCAAAGAAGGCACTATTAAGGATTGTAAGCGTTGCCCGATTGCCAACGCGATCAGTAAGGTCGTTAGTGACGGGATCGTTGTTAAGGTTCGGTATACTATTGTTGATCTTGTCACGGTTGAGGGTAGGAGGTATTGGCGGAAGCTTCCAGAGTTGGCTCAGAAGTTCATAAGTGACTACGACTTAGGATATCCAGTCGTACCGTTCACTTTTGACCTCAATCTTCCAGAGGAGCTACTCAAATGTCCACCGTCCTCGCCGCCGAACTCACCCGTCGCCAGCAAGCCAGCCTGATCGGTCGCGTTTCGTATCACTACACCAGGGACGACATTCGCGGATTCATCATGTTCCTGGCCGCTACGTGCGATCTTGACTCAGAAGAGATCCTCGATTGGAGCCGCAAGCCCGAATTCGGCGAACAGCTTGAAGAGTACGTTCACGAGTGGAACAGGCTGACCGATGCCAAGCGAATCAGTTTCTTGAAGAAGTCAGGCAACCACATCACCTGGTTGCGGAAGCCGAGTCAGATCAAGGTCCGAGAGGATCTCACGAACGCAAGCTTTCCCTGCTCGCAGATCGGAGCGTCGTTATATGTCACCAGCGACCACACTCCAGTCTCGCAGATTGTCAGCTTCAAGTCTTTCGTCCGTACAGTCGCCGACCAAGGTCAAGTGTACAGTCTTGACCATCTGAGGAATCTTGTTAGAATCTGGGAGAGTCTCAAGGTTGAGACTAAGATCGAGCTGGCCAAGATGGACCCCGAATCTCTGGAGATCGCATGAACGATCCGGTCGCAGAAGCACTCCGCAAGATGAACGCCTACGAAGTCAACGAACCTGGCGTGCATCTCTTCGTGCTCGGCAAGTTCGTTTGGGCGTACAGTAAGGTCGGCAAGAACTGGATTATCAAGACTGTCAAGCACAGTCCAAGTCTGCACTTCTATCTCGTCACGCTCAGAGATTCGGCTTACGAATCCGATCACAGGGCCGGACTCCAAGCTGACGCCTGGGCTCGATTCTTGAAGGGAGGCCACTACACTCGACACTACGCTAGCAAAGCTTCTTGATCCTGTCATCAATCGATGACTTGTCAGGCATGGATGTCTCTGAGCAGTTAGATGCAACTCTCTGAGATGAAGCCGATCGTTGACCGGATCGTCAAGCGTAGATGCTCGCACAGGATTGAACAAGACGTAGCGGGTCTTACGATGCTTCGACTGTGTGAAGCAATGTCCGATGGGTTTCAACCTGACAACCCCATTGGTTTTGTTTCACAAGTCGCAAGTCGAGCCATTGTGGACACGCTACGTTTTGAGTTCAAGCTTGCACGAGACCCCGACGCAGACGTTGAAAATCTAGTAGATTATCGGTCGCCCGAGTCGTCCTACGAGACCGATGAGCTTTTCAGAGAAATCTCGACAGACGAGATCGACACAAAGATCCTGCACATGCGACAAGAAGGCAAGACTTTTCGAGAGATTGCTAGCAGCCTCGCAGTCTCGAAGAGTTCTGTTGACCGTCGCGTGAAGACCATTCAGGTCAACTATGCAAACCTTTCTAGCCTTCCCTGACTATGCAGAATCTGCAAGAGTTCTGGATAGCGTCAGGCTTCGCAATCAGCGTCGCGAATCTAAATCGATTCTGACGTCGATTGAGACAATGAGCGGCTGGTTCAATCACCCTGCCACACGGATGTGGTGGGGTTATGAACATCACCTATGTCTCTATACGCTCGCCATCATGGACGAGTGTGCCCGACGCGGAACAGCCAGTCAGACGCGAAAGTGGTTCACTGATCGCTTAATCAGGTACTCTGAGAGAGTACCACATTGGATGGGCGATTAGGAGTTTCATAGGGCTCATCGGTCGAATCTAATCAGGAAGGAACCTGCGATCTACCGAGACGTCCTCGGTTGGACCGAACAAGACGATCTTCCATACATCTGGCCGGAGAGCTACTATGCCCGTAACCGCATTCTACAATGAATTCGATGTCATTGCGACTCCTCTCGATATGCTCAAGCTCATGGGTAAAATCTTCCCGGATCACAGCGTCGAGAAACGTTGGGAGACCGTTCTTGTTCTGACGGATTACTTGAGGTCAAAGCTTGAAGAGTTGAAAAAGACGAGCCTCAGTGGGCAGGATCTACCTCAGATCACAGAAGGGTTGGGTATGGGGCCAAAGATGGTCTTGACCGAACTCTTCAAGACTCTTACCTACAGGGAGGTCTTCCAATGGCAAAGCAACCCAAATCAGGCGGACGGAAGTTGCCTGATCGAGCAGCTGCAAAGCGGGAGTTTCTAGCCCAGCTAGCAATCAATACCAGAGTGTTTGGATCGAAGACCGGATCGGAGATCGTTGACGGTAAGATTGAGAAAGAATTCCCCAACCTCCCAAAAAGGTTGAACACGACAATCTATCGTGAGAAGCGAGAACCGATGCCCAAGTTCAATCGGCTCGCCGACCCGGAAGCAATCTTCAAGATGAATCAGATGAATGGAGAGATTGATGCCAAGCCAACTGGCGAAGATCCTGTTCGGTGAAGACACGGATGTCGAGGTCAACATCGAAGCGTTCACCGAGCTTGAACTCAAGATGGCGAAGCACTTGAAACCGGAAGCTTTCGAGCTGATGGTGACAATGACTCGCAGGACCATCATGACGTTCTTGCAGAAGACGGATCTTCCAGACAAAGTCTGTGGCCGATTCCTCAGCGGTGAAGCTGGCACGCACGATGTTGCACAGCTTTACTTGGCCAACAGTCTTTTTGAATTCGCATCTCCAGTCGAGATGATGAAGTTCTGCGGTTTCTACAGCGAGTGGGCGAAGTTTCACAATGAACCTTCGTTCCTGAGAATCGAAGAAACCCCGGCTCAGAAGCTGAACCGAATCTTGGAGAGTTGAACTTGAAAGCGAAAGTCATTTACCTGACCGGGTCCGATCTCGTCATCCTTCCGCCCACGATGGGCCAGCCGAAGGATGACCAGTTTCTCGGCACTCCTCAGGAACGGCTGGGTGAAGTGGCCTGTCGAATCTGTTATGATTCGATGGGACTCACGAAGAGTCGATCGTCGCAAGCTCTTCACGAACACATTCAGGACGCTCCTAACTTGAGCGTTTACGAGCACATCAACTTCACGATTCGCATTCCGGCTGAAACGATCCGTCACACACTCGAACTGATCGCCTGCTGTTCCGGTCGCCCAGGTGTCAGGTATCGTCTCGACGGTCAATCTGTTGTCGTGACGGCCAATCTCCGGGCCATTCTCGAATGGGACAAGTGGTCGCTTCGTAATCACACGGTCACTGTTCTATTCGACGAATTGAACGAGCGTCTCGGCAACTCGCTTCTTGAGGTCGCCGAACGTGCAATGCCTAGGGCTCTCAAAGAGCGTAGCGGGGTTATCCTCTACTACGAACTGGTCGGTCACGACGAACTGCTCGACTCTGAGAGATTCATCTCGGTCTGGCTCTACGGGAGTCGCGGTTTCACTCACGAGATGGTTCGTCACCGTTTCGCGATGAGCCAGCGTTCAACGCGGTTCGTCGATGAGCTGCCGCCCGGTTGGTACGAAGACGGTTGGGAAGACGAGAACGATTGTCTCGAATCTGATATTCGTTGTGAGGGTGAATTTATCGTTCACCCTCTCACAAGGGAGTATGTCGCCGATTCGAGTGTAAGTGCCGCCGACAAGAAAGAACTTCTTGATCGGTGGGCATCCCTCAAACAAGAGTCCAGGGGACTCTATAAGTTCCTGGTTGAAAAGCTTCAAGGTTACGTCGGTGGTGACTCAACGAACGCCAGGAAGCAAGGTCGCGGTGCCGCCCGTCTCGTGCTGCCCAACGCTCTGGCCAGCGAGATGATTTACACCGCTTCGGTCGCTGATTGGACGGATTTCATCATTCCGCAACGGGCCTCGGCTCTTGCAGATGCGGAGATTCGACAGGTCATTGTCGAAGCTCTTATTGACATGACTCCGATCAAGCACGAATATCTTTTCAAAGAGGCACCTGATGGCCTTGGACTGGTCGCTACCCGTCTTTAATTGATTCAGATTCCAATGGGCGGGCATCGTGTGGTGCCCGCCCTCGTCTTCAAGATTGGAGA
>ERZ650304.918-NODE-918-length-12463-cov-7.434639_pt1 | contig 12463 bp, 13 predicted proteins | sample MGYA00376240_ERZ650304 | MGnify/ENA primary metagenome ERZ650304 (study PRJEB26733, sample SAMN07839271) | wastewater metagenome | biome: small river; feature: stream; material: water | place: USA: North Carolina | collected 2016-03-01 ...
ACAACTGTATGCAAATCAAATAGAACATTAGAAATAAAACTACATTCTGGACAAATATTTATTTGTTAATATCCAAATGAACTTATAAAAATATCAAATAAAGATGAAGAGGGTTATATTAACTGTCCTACTAGATTTGAACCTTTCTGTTTCCATAAAAAGTTCTGTTTAAATAATTGTAATTATATACAAATTGGTTCATATACAGCAACATTAAATAATACTACTGGAACTGGTAGTATTGGTGGTTTATTAATTAATCAAGGCAATGCAAATATATTCTTTACTGGCTCTGTGATTCTTAGATGTTATGCTGGAACGAGTATTGTAAATATTGATGCAGCAGTGTTGAATTTTTTAGCACATAACACATTATTTATTGGTGACTTAAGTATAAATGCTGCTTCTTCACCACGACATGGAGGAGTAATAAAAACTTTATTTATTCGTGGTTGTACTTTTGCAAGTAGAATTTTAATAAATTGTTTTGCTGCAACCGCAGCATCTAATGATAATTTATCTTTGAAATTTTATTCCAATCGTATGTTATCACCTAATCAATCAGATATGTTAATTTCTTATAACAATTGTTCTTTTTCTCAAATTATTGTTGAGGATTTTGCAGGTTCATCAGAAAACACATTTGCAAATGGTATACAAATATTTCCTTTGGACCCTTCATTAAATCAAATACCTTTAGTAAATTCGTTAACTACTGTATATCATATATTTTTAAAAAATTGTAAAGTAGCAGCCATACCATAATAAATATTAAATAATAATTACTTTGCTTGTATTCATATCGATTTCAATGTCTGATATAAAATAATCAAATAAAAATTTAATAAATTTTTTAAAATATTAAAAACTTTTTCTTATTTAAAATAAAAAGTAAGAAAAAGTTTAAAAATTAAAAAATAATTAGTTAGAAGAAGGAATACTTTTTTTAACTAAGAAAAAAATATTATAAAGTGCCCAAGAAGCTGCTAATAAAATTGGCGCAAAAGTTAAAAGTAATTTCATAGACGTAAAGTATTAGTAAGTAAATCTTTGTTTTTCAAACTATTATAATGATTTAAGCCAAGTAAAAATTCCTATGTTGGAAGAAAAAGACTAGGATGTGGTAAAATAATCTTTGAAAGATGCAGATGTGACGTAATTGGTAGACGTATTAGACTTAGAATCTAATGAAAAACTTCGTGAGAGTTCAAGTCTCTCCATCTGCAAGTAAAGAAAACCTGAATGTTTGGCTAGAATGTGGGGGTAGTGGAATTGAATTTCCGGGTCAAATTGAGTATAATTTAGAAAAGATTCAAGAAGAAATTTTTGATTTAAGAAAAGAAATTCTACGAGAAAAAATATGAAATATGCGATTGCACAGACTTCAGGAAAACAATTTTTGCTAAAACCGGGTCAATGGTATGATGTGGATTATATAAAAAATGTAAATTTAGGAGATTTTATTTCAATAAAAAAAATCTTATTTTTCCGAAAAAATAATGCAATTCAATTAGGAGAACCGTTTTTAGGAAAAAGTGAAATTCCAGCAAAAATTATCCAACAAGTCAAAGGAAAAAAAATAATTGTTCTTAAAACAAAACCAAAAAAAAAATATACAAGAACTCGCGGACATAGGCAACCCTATACTCGTGTTCAAATTGATACACAAATTTAATTTTGTCGTTATTTTTTCGAAGAAAATAGAAGAAATTATTTTTTATTAAAAAAAAGAAAAAAGAGGTGGGAAAAAATGGCACATAAAATGGGGGCAGGAAGTACACGAAATACTCGTGATTCACAAGCAAAACGTTTAGGAGTAAAATGCATAGGCTCTCAAAAAGTAAAAAATGGTTCAATTCTTGTTCGACAACGTGGAACAAAATTTAAACCAGGAATAAAAGTAGGCTGTGGAAGAGATCATACTCTATATGCTTTAGCAGATGGAATTGTTAATTATACTCTTTCAGGATTTGTTAATATATTGGAAGAAAAATTGGACGAAAGCTAAATTAACAAATTATAAAAACTCAAATTCTGTAAATTTACTTGAGAAAATTCTGTAAATTTACAGAATTTTCTCAAGTTTAATCTTTCTTGTCCTCTCTTTTTTTTCTTTTTCCAATTCGCATTGTTGGAGTTTTAATCTTTAACCAAAAAGCAATAGAATCTGTTAACCATTCCATACTATGAAGAGTAGCAAATTTTCCTTGAATAGCTTGAATATATAAATAAAGATAGCCAAAACAAAAAAGAACAAAAGTATTAAAGAAAAAAGTAATGGCTAAAGATTTATTGGTATTAATAAGGACACCTTTATCAAAAGCCCATCTTGCAACATTGGTAGTAATTTCTCGATGAAATAAAAGATCCCAATAACTAATAGCTAAACCTTGAAGCATTAATAAGGCAAAAATAAGAAGAATATTATATTTAACTAATTTAGAAAATTTAAATGTTGAACGAACAACCATCAATTCGATAACAACATAGGAGAAAAAAAAGACTTTTTCTGGACTTGCCCATAGCTGAAGAATAGGAGAAGAAAAAATTGCTTCAATAACAGGCATAAAAGGTTGAATACTCGCAGGAAAACCTCCTAAAGCAAAAGTACTATTTAAAATTGAAAAAAGAAGATCAACAATAGCAAAAAAATAAATAAAACTAAGTTGAATATTTTGAATAATATTTGGATATTTGGCATTAAAATTTGCCTGCATTTGTAAAAGTGGCTTAAAAAAATTGTGAATAAATTTGAAAAAATAGTAAAGAGGTTTAAAAAAATCTTGAACATATTTCCAAATTTTTTCAATTCGTTCTCTTGAGAAAAAAGAATCTGTCATAATGAATTTTAATTTATTTTTTAATTAATTATTGTCTAATTTTTTACTTTTTTGAATTCCAATTTCATTATACTATTTTGATTATAGTATTGTTATCCTATAATATATGGGAGATAGTAGAAAGTAAAAAAAAGAAATGAAAAAAAAACTTCTTTATCAAATAAAAACAGAAAATAATAATCTTCATCACGAAAGTGAGCAAGAATTAGAAAAAAAAATAGATAAAATAAAAAATCGTTTAACCAAAGAAAAAGATTCTCTCAAAAAAGATTTCTTATTAGAAACAATAATTCCAGAATGGTTTGCTTTAGTGCAAGAAATCTCTTTAAGAAAAATAGGATTAAAACATTATGATAGCCAAATTCTAGCTGGTTTAGAACTTCACGATGGAAAAATTGTGGAAATGAAAACAGGAGAAGGAAAAACTTTAGCTTCAACCTTTCCAGTTTCTCTAAATGCTTTATTAGGTAAAGGAGTTCATGTTGTGACAGTAAATGAATATCTTGCCGAAAGAGATCAAAAATGGATGGGAAAAATTTATAATGGTTTAGGTTTAAAAGCCGGTTTAGTAAAAAGTACAAGTTCAATCAGTGAAAAAAAAAGAAATTATTTTGCCGATATTACTTATGTTACCAATTCGGAAGTAGTTTTTGATTATTTACGTGATAGTTCAGCCTACAATTTTACAGAGGTAGTACAAAGAGCTTTTCATTATTGTGTAATTGATGAAATTGATTCCATTTTAATTGACGAAGCAAGAACACCATTAATCTTATCAACAGTTCAAGGAAAAAAAGATATAAATAAACTTTATTTAGCAAAATTAATTGCAAAATCTTTAAAAAAAGATTTTGATTTTCAAGTAGATGAAAAAAAAAAGGATATTAATTTAACAGAAACAGGTTATAAAAATACAACTGAAAAACTAGGAAAAAAAAGTTTATACGATCCTGATGACCCTTGGATTTTAGAAATTTTAAATGCTTTAAAAGGAGAATATATTTTTAAAAAAAATAAAGATTACATTGTTTTGAATAATAAAGTTTTAATTGTCGATGAATTTACTGGTCGTATCATGGAAGATAGAAGATGGAGCCAAGGAATTCATGAAGCAATTGAAACCAAAGAAAAAGTGGAGTTAGGAGGAGGAACCCAAACAAAAAGTTCAATTACTTATCAAAATTTCTTTCCTTTATATCCCAAATTAGCAGGAATGACAGGAACGGCAAAAACAGCAGAAAAAGAATTTAAAGATATTTACAATTTAGAAGTTGTTGTTTTACCAACTTTTCGACCGATGATTCGAAAAGATTTACCAGATTTAGTTTACCAAACGGAATTAGCAAAATGGAAAGCTGTCGTTAAAAAAGCAAAAGAATGTTTTTTGACAGGACAGCCTCTTTTAATTGGAACAGCAAGTGTTGAAAAATCAGAAATTCTTTCAGAACTTTTTGCAATTGGAAAAATTCCTCATCAAGTATTAAATGCCAAACCCGAAAATGTTCGTCGGGAAAGTGAAGTAATTGCTCAAGCAGGAGAACGATTTGCAATTACTATTGCAACAAATATGGCTGGTCGTGGAACTGATATTATTTTAGGGGGAAATTCACTTTTTAAAGTTAAGCAAAAACTTACAGAAATTTTCCTTGAAAAGAAAATTCCCAACACTTTTTTTGATGAAGAACAAAAAAAGGAAGAAAATGAAAATTTAGACTGGACAACTTCATTAATAAATCAAATTTCTGAAGATTATAAAAATTTACAAAAAGATAAATTAAAAACAGATATTTTAAACCTTCCTTATTCTCTTGAACTTTGTCTTCCTAGTTTAAAATCTTTATATAGCTATTTCTATCAGAAAATTTCATTAAATTGGGAAAAAGAAAATTCTCTTATCAAATCTCTTGGTGGTTTATTTGTTCTTGGAACAGAAAGACATGAAACAAGAAGAATTGATAACCAACTTCGAGGGCGAGCAGGAAGACAAGGAGATCCAGGAACATCCCAATTTTATGTAAGTCTTGAAGATGATTTAATTAAAGTATTTGGAGGAGAAAATCTTAGAAATTGGGTCGATTATCTTCTACAAGATAAAGATGTACCATTAGAGTCCGAATTATTAACTAAAAGTTTAGAAAATGCTCAAAAAAAAGTAGAACTTTATAATGCAGATTTAAGAAAAAATGTTTTTCAATACGATGATATTTTAAATATCCAAAGAAAACAATTATTTACTGCACGAAAAGAACTATTATGTGAAAATATTCTACAAGAATTCTTTTTACGATATGGAGAATCTTTTTTAGATGAGGAACTTCTTATGATCTCAGAAGAAATTTTTCGGAAAAAAGAAAAAAATTCAATTGAACTTCAGTCAGAATGGGAAAAATGGTTTGATAGTTATTCAAGTTCTTTCGTTTTTGAAAAGAAGAAAAATTTCTACCCAGAAATTTGGATTTCCCATGATTTAAAATTTGCTGATTCAAATACTTATCAAGAAAGTTTATTGAAAAATACCAGAGCTATTATTGTTCTTTCAATTCTTGATTTTTATTGGACTGAACATTTAGAAAGAATGAGCGATATAAGAGATACAATTACTTGGCGATCTTATGGTCAACAAAATCCTTTAACAGAATATAATAGTGAGGCTTTTCAATCTTTGAAAGTAATGTTCGACCAAATTCGTTTCTCTATGTTATACTCTTTCTTAAATCATCCAATTTTAAAATAAACTAAAACAAATTTCAATTTTGAAAAAACGAAAAAAAAAGAAAAAAATTTTTTAGAAGATGACAAAACATACTTTAAATGGACGACGCCGAAAAGTAATTAAATCCTCTGGATTTCGAGCACGATTAGCAACTAAAAGTGGAAGAAAAGTTTTAAAAAATAGAAGACAAAAAGGACGTTGGAAATTAGCAATTAAATAACTTGGATAGAAAAATCCAAGTTTTTAAAAAATTCGAAATCCTAAAAATTCTTAAAAAAAAAGAATGAAACTTATTTAGAAAAAATGAAATTATTTTCTCTTCAAAAATCTTTAAAAATTCTAACTGGTGTAAAATTTGCTATTTTTATTTTAACATTAATTGCTCTAGCAAGCTCTTTAGGTTCTTTTCTCGAACAAGAGGAATCACTAAATTTTTACCAAGAAAATTATCCTCTTGAGAAACCTATTTTTGGATTTATTACATGGAAAATTATTATTCTTTTAGGATTAGATCATGTTTATAAAACTTGGTGGTTTTTCTTTTTACTTTTTTTTTTAGTATTTAGCTTAATAAGTTGTACTCTTACTCGACAATTTCCTCTTTTTTCAAATTCCAAGGATTATTTTTTCCGACAAAAAAAACAATCTTTTTTAGATTTACCTTTTTCTATACAAATCAAAAACATTTCTTATTTAAAAGAAAATATTCTTTGTAAAATACAAGACTTACATTTTTATATTTATCAAAATGGAAACTTCATTTATGGATACAAAGGCTTAATTGGAAGAATTAGCCCAATTTTCGTTCATTTTAGTTTGATTTTAATCTTATTCGGATCTTTTCTTAGTGCTTTTAATAACTTTAAAGCTCAAGAAATTTTACCAAAAGGAGAAATTTTCCATATTCAAAATCCAATTCAAATTGGTTGGTTTACTTCCATTCCGACATTAACAACAAGAGTAAATGATTTTTGGGTAGAATATGAGAATAATCGAATCCATCAATTTTATACAAACCTTTCCATTTTAGATAATTTTGGAAATGAAGTTAAAGAACAAACGATTTCTGTTAACAATCCTTTACGTTTTGAAAACATTGATTTCTATCAAAGTGATTGGAATCTATTAGGCATTCGTTTTCAAGAATTAAAAAAAACGAAATTAAACGAACAAAATATTATTTATGAAGCCCCTTTTTTTGCTTTAGAAAAAACATCGAAATCTTGGATTACATGGATTTTAAATTCCGAAAAAAATTTTACTCTTGTTTTTGATCAATTACAAAATACTTTTTTAGTTTATGATCAATTTGGAAATTTTTTAAATTTTCAAAATATTGGCGATCTGATAAATTCAAATTTTTTTGTTATTGATATTCTTCCTTCTACTGGTTTACAAATTAAATATGACCCTAATATTTCTATCATTTATATTGGTTTTGGATTATTAATGATTACTTCTTCTTTAAGTTATTTACCTTATACACAAATATGGGTTTTTACTGAGTCTTCATTTAAAAATTTAGGAAAAAAATCAAAACATGAAAAAAGAAAAAATTGTTGGGTAGGAGGATCAACAAATAGAGGAAAAATCAATCTTGAAATTGAATTCGAAAATTTAATCCGAGATATAGAACGAACAATATCTAAATTAAATTTTTTCTATGAAAATTAAAAATTATATATTTGTTAAAATTTGCATTTTTTTACAATCTAGTGTAAACTAGACTGTAAAAACGTTCAAATCAATCCACCATTCCAAGTTATTTACGATAGAAGTCAATAAACAACATATAGGAATTCAACAATATATTAGCAGCATAGTTCATCCTATACAGCAATCTATAGCGTTTTGGCGGTATAAGCGGCTGTAGAGCCGAACTAGCCATAGAAGCGTACCCAGAAATTTTTTGTCTAAAAGTAATACGACGGTTCCATTCCTCCCGACGCAAAGCGTTAGATTTCATCTCGGCAATTATTATTTCTAATAATCCAGGTTCTAAGGCTCTAGCTGGTAAACGATAAACCAAACTTCCAATAATAAGAATAACAACTAAACCTGATCCAATAATAACTAAGTTACGTGTTACTCGTTTTTTATTTAATTTCGGCAGAGTGTTTCCTATCGCTTCGTACTTTTTTCCAAAAATACTTAAAAAGCGAGATTTTTGATTTATAATTAAACGACGTACTACACTAGTATTGTTTACAATTCTCGTTTTTAAGTGAATTCGTGTTTTTAAAAATTTAATAATTCTTCCTATAGCCATAGCTTAAATTTTTTTTTGTGTTTTTAATAAAATAGATTATAAAATAGATTTTTATTTACATTTGAAAAAAAATCTAATAAAAAAAATCTCCCCAAGTTGGGGTTGAACCAACGACCTATCGGTTAACAGCCGACCGCTCTACCACTGAGCTATTAGGGAACCTAATTTTGCTATTATTATAACAAATTATAGAACAAAAAGAAAGGGGGGTGATTGAACGATATTATTCAAAAAGAAATTAAAAAATTTCTTTTTGAATAACTTCAATTGATTAACCAACAATAACTGGAGCAGTTACAGCTAAATCTAGAGGGAAGTTGTGAGCATTACGTTCATGCATTACTTCCATACCTAAGTTAGCACGGTTTACAATATCAGCCCAAGTATTAATTACACGACCTTGACTATCAACAATAGATTGGTTAAAGTTGAAACCATTTAAGTTGAAAGCCATTGTACTAATTCCTAAAGAAGTTAACCAGATACCTACAACTGGCCAAGCTGCTAAGAAGAAGTGTAAAGAACGAGAGTTGTTGAAACTTGCGTATTGGAAGATTAAACGACCAAAGTAACCATGAGCAGCTACGATGTTATATGTTTCTTCTTCTTGACCAAATTTATAACCATAGTTTGTAGATTCACCTTCAGCTGTTTCACGGATTAAACTAGAAGTTACTAGAGAACCATGCATAGCAGAGAATAAAGATCCACCAAATACACCAGCAACACCAGCCATATGGAATGGGTGCATTAAGATGTTATGTTCAGCTTGGAATACTAACATAAAGTTAAATGTTCCAGAGATCCCTAAAGGCATACCATCAGAGAAGCTTCCTTGACCGATTGGATAAATTAAGAATACTGCTGTTGCAGCTGCTACTGGAGCAGAAAATGCAACAAAAATCCAAGGACGCATACCAAGACGGAAACTTAGTTCCCATTCACGACCTAAATAACAAGCAACACCAGTTAAGAAATGTAATACAATAAGTTGGTACGGACCACCATTATATAACCATTCATCAACAGAAGCTGCTTCCCAAATTGGGTAGAAATGTACACCAATAGCATTTGAGCTAGGAATAATAGCACCAGTGATGATGTTATTTCCATACATTAAAGAACCAGCTACTGGTTCACGGATCCCATCGATATCAACTGGCGGTGCAGCGATAAATGCGATGATAAAACAAGTAGTAGCAGTTAAAAGTGTAGGAATCATTACTACACCAAACCAACCGATATATAAACGGTTTTCTAAACTCGTGATCCAAGAACAAAAACGTTCCCAGATATTTAGGCTTTCATATCTTTCTAAAGTTGCTGTCATAGTCGTCCCCTCTTCCATAGGATAATATACTTTATGAGAGAAACTATTACAAATCCCTACTGGTAAAAAATAACGATCTATAATAAAAGAAAAACCAGCAATCAATACTTTTTCTTTTTTAATTTTTAAAAAAAGAAAATAAAAATATAAAAGAAATGAAAAATTTATATGAAAATTTTGATGTTTTATGACTACCAACTTCCCATAATAGCCTGTTTTTTCTTATTTTTGGCTATGATTTTTTATTGGATTAGTTTAACAATTCCAAAAAATAATTTCATCTTTCAAATAAGTAAATCTTTAAGTATTTTTAGTAATTTTCTCTTAACTATGACTCTTTTATTGAGATGGATTGGAGAAAAATATTTTCCTTTAAGTAATCTTTATGAATCTTTAATTTTTTTAAGTTGGGGAATTTTAACAATTCATTTATTTTTAGAATTTCAAACAAAAAGCCGATTAATTGGCTCTATTGCAACACCAATTACACTTTTTTTAGCAGGATTTTCAACATTTAGTTTACCTACTGATATGCAAAAAGCTTTACCTTTGGTTCCTTCCTTGCAATCAAATTGGTTAATGATGCATGTAACAATGATGATGATTAGTTATGCAACATTAATTGTTGGATCTTTACTTTCTTTACTGTATATAGCTTTTCTAGCTTTTCCTTTAAAAAATCAAAAATCAGAACCATCAGGAATCATTATAAACGATTTCAATAAAGAAAAAAGTATTTCAACACTTACTTATTCAAAACTGTCTCTACTTCAAACAGTTGATTTATGGAGTTATCGAATTATTGGACTAGGATTTCCTTTTTTAACAATTGGAATTATATCTGGAGCAGTTTGGGCAAATGAAGCCTGGGGTTCTTATTGGAGTTGGGATCCTAAAGAAACTTGGGCTTTAATTACGTGGTTAGTTTTTGCTATTTATCTTCATTCTCGTCTTTTAAAAGGATGGCAAGGGGAAAAAGCAGCACTTTTAGGATCTTGTGGATTTTTTGTAATTTGGATTTGTTATTTAGGAGTTAATTTTTTAGGAAAAGGATTACATAGTTATGGATGGGTTTTTTAAGAAAATTGATTCTTATAATAGAAATTAAATAAAAAAGATGGGAGAAACCTATGAGTCATTCGGTAAAAATTTACGATACTTGCATTGGATGTACTCAATGTGTAAGAGCATGTCCAACAGATGTTCTTGAAATGGTTGTATGGAGAGAATGTAGAGCTGGTCAATTGGCTTCTGCACCAAGAACAGATGACTGTGTTGGTTGTAAAAGATGTGAATCAGCTTGCCCAACAGACTTTTTATCAGTAAGAGTTTATTTGGGTGGTGAGACAACAAGAAGTATGGGATTAGCTTATTAAGAGTTAAAAAAATTAAAAATATATTAAAAAAACTTTTTTTAATATATTTTTAATTTTTTTAATAAAATTTTCTTGATCCAAAAATACGATAAAGTAGTATAATAAGCCATACAGATACTACACTTATCCCTAACCCCAAAGCAATTAAACCAATTTGTTCATTTAGTTTCAGAGCAAAAAGTTTATCTTTTAAGCTCAAAAATTTAATTTTTTTAGATTCTTTAGATAAATCTAATTTTTCTTTATCTGCAGAACTTGGTTGCAATACATCGGAAATATCTTTTAATGGATCATTCTCTCGAGTAACAAATGAATCAGATGATTGATCACTATCAGATGATTGATCACTAATATTAAAATCACTATCACCAACAGAATCATTGTTATATAATATAAAACTAAAAGGAATAAAAGTATTTTTCCACATAATAAGTAATTTTGTTAATTAAATAATAATAGCTAAAAAAAATAAGAATAAACAAATAAAAGAAGCAGTCAAAATTTTGATTGTGAATTTTTATTTAAAACCAAAAAAAGAGCCTAAATCCTTTTCGAATAATTATTTTATTAATAATTATTTTCTTAACTAAACCGAAAAATATTATAAAACAGAATGTATACTTTGTCAAGAGACAAAAAATCTATTACTTAATCAAGAGAAAAAATTTTTTTATGTAAAAATTAAAAGTAAAGGCATATTTAATTAGAAACTTTAACATTTTTGTACTTGAAATTAATTATAAATTTTTAATTGAAATCTTAAAAAATTATTTTAAATAAATAGAATTTCGGCATCGTGCTATTTTCCCAGAAGATTTCTCTTAAAGTATTTTCGCCGCTATCACGTTTCACAATTATGTTCGGGAAGGAATAATGTGGTGCAATGATGCTAAAGAAACCGAAATTAATAAGAATTGCATTAAATACTTTTCAGAATAATATAAGCTTAAGAATATGGTTTTTTAGTACATCTAGGCTGAATATATTGCTATACTTACACCGGATGCCTATCAAGCGGCTAGTCTTGCCGCAACCTAAGAGTACTCATCTTGAGGACGGCTTCCCACTTAGATGCCTTCAGCGGTTATCCTAACCATACATAGCTACCCAGCGTGTACCGTTGGCACGATAACTGGTACACTAGAGGTATGTCTTTCTCGGTCCTCTCGTACTAGAGAAAGGTCACTCTCAATACTCCAACGCCTACGCCGGATATGGACCGAACTGTCTCGCGACGTTCTGAACCCAGCTCACGTACCGCTTTAATGGGCGAACAGCCCAACCCTTGGGACGTACTTCCGCCCCAGGATGCGATGAGCCGACATCGAGGTGCCAAACCTCCCCGTCGATAAGAACTCTTGGGGGAGATCAGCCTGTTATCCCTAGAGTAACTTTTATCCGTTGAGTGACGACCTTTCCACACAGCATCGTCAGATCACTAAGACCGACTTTCGTCTCTGCTCGACTTGTTTGTCTCACAGTTAAGCTTCCTTTTGCCTTTGCACTCTAAGATCGATTTCTGACCGATCTGAGGAAACCTTTGTACGCCTCCGTTACCTTTTGGGAGGCGACCGCCCCAGTCAAACTGCCCACCTGAAACTGTCTTTCAACCGGCTTACGGTATGAAGTTAGAATTTTAATTTTCTAAGAGTGGTATCTCACTAATGACTCCTCCAGTCCCGAAAGACTAGTCTCAACGTCTCCCACCTATTCTGCGCAAAGAAAATCGAAATCCAATTTCAGGATACAGTAAAGCTTCATAGGGTCTTACTGTCCAGGCGCAGGTAGTCCGCATCTTCACAGACAGTTCTATTTCACCGAGTCCCTCCTCGAGACAGCTTCCAAATCATTACGCCATTCGTGCGGGTCAGAACTTACCTGACAAGGAATTTCGCTACCTTAGGACCGTTATAGTTACGGCCGCCGTTCACCGGG